>ENA-OVFW01000284-OVFW01000284.1-human-gut-metagenome-genome-assembly--contig:-NODE-284-length-27255-cov-3.951728_pt1 | contig 27255 bp, 19 predicted proteins | sample MGYA00237765_ERZ505409 | MGnify/ENA primary metagenome ERZ505409 (study PRJEB26158, sample SAMN06016413) | human gut metagenome | biome: human gut; feature: ankylosing spondylitis patient; material... | reverse complement strand
ATGAAACAGGAAGTTTAAAAGAGTCAATTGTTTGGCGAAGAGCTTCTGGCACAGGCAATAAACGAAGTGTTATCGTTTATACAAATCCTTTAGCTTTTAAAGGAGAAAAAAGAAACAAACGTGGAATATGCTATGCAGCAATACATAATGAAGGAGGGAAAATTGCCAACCCTGGTTCTCCAGCATCCTATATTAGACAAAGGCAATTTATAGGATATTCTACAACCGTAGCTGATAAAATTTCATCTTACAGTATTCGTATTTTTGATGGCTTTCCAAAATGATAGTAGATAAGTATAAAACAGATTTACCAGACAGTTTAAAAGACACACTTGCAAAAGACACCTCTCCCCTTCCCGATGATGACGATACTACTTTGGAGGAAGTAGACAACAACCCTTTAGAGGATGTGTATTTAGCAGTAAAACGTGTATTAGAGTCCTTACATACAGACCCTAACGATAATAATTCGCCTAAACTATTCCAAACTGTAAAAATAGATAACGGACAGTTTGAACGTATTGTTCGTACTCGTGGCAATACAGAATATGCTATACCTTTTCCTGCGGCATTTATTCGGTTTGTAAATGTACGTTATTTAGTTGCCCAACAAAGAATTGGAGAAGGGCGTGCCACTATGCGTATCAGATTTGTACTTAATGATTTAAACAATAGTGACGATATCGTTGAGACACATGGATTTCGCGTTTTTCAACAGATTAATGATGCAATTCAAGATGCGAAAGATTACGAAGAAGCATTAAATGAACGTTGTAACCTTACCTATTTTGATATGCCGGAATCTTTAGATCATGGGCTACAGCCATACTGGATTGACTACGAGATATGGTTTAGAACATCTTCTTCTTTCCAGTATCGCAAATGGGTAGACAGGTATTTAGTTATGCCACCATTCACGAACCATTCTGATGCACCAGAACATGATTCAGAAGCACATGGTAATCACAAAGAACCTAAAATCGAAGATGTAGCTAAGTATGAACCTTCTGTAGAAATGCCTTCAACTGATCCTCCAACCGATCAAGTCGAATAACAAACTTACAACCATTAAAGAAACTGATACCTATTCTTGTGAAAAAGCTCAAATGAAAGTAGATGAATTAAAATATGTAGTTGGAGAAGCGCAAGAAGCAAAACCGGTATATATGCGCTTCTATGGCAAAATTGATGAAGAGAGCACACGTAATTTTAATGATGAATTTTTATGGATACAAGATTACGTTAAACCCTCGAAAATTATAATCAGCATTAATAGTGAAGGTGGAAGCGTTCTGTACGGAATGGGAACATTCTCCATTATACAGCAATGTCCCATTGAAGTTGAAACAATTGTGGAAGGATTGGCAGCATCAATGGCTTCAGTACTGTGGGCGGCAGGAACTCGTTCTTACATGCGTGACTATTCTATTTTAATGATCCACAACCCCTTCATACGTGACGAAAAGTCATGCAACCCAGACAATGAACAAATTGTAAATGCTTTTCAGAAACAGATTGAAACCATATATCATAAAAGATTTGGTCTGACGAAAGCTAAGGTTCGAGAAATCATGGATGGAAAAGAAGGTTGTGATGGAACTTACTTTGATGCAAAATCTGCCGTAAACGCCGGTATATTATCAGCAGAATGTGTTTTAAAAACCTCTAAACAGGTTTGTAATAAAGTAAAAGATCAAATTGAAGGAGTAGTGGAAGCGAACGCCCTTCAAAAAATCATGGCTTCTATCAATACAGAACTGGGCAATTTTAAACCACTTGATGATTCCAGTTCTATTCCTAATCAAAATCAAATAGAAAATTCAAATTCACAAAAAACAATGGACAAAGAACAAGAATTTGCATTTGGTTCTGTATGCGCCCAGCTTGGTTTGGAGAAAACCTCTGAAGTTTCAGCTGTTATTACCCGAATTGACGCATTGAAAAATGCGGAAAACAAGGCAGCAGAAATTCAGGCTTCATACAATGCTTTGAAAATTCAGAAAGAAGGATTGGATGCGCAACTTACCAATGTTCAAAACGAATTGACAACTGTCAAGAACGAATTGAAAAGTTACAAAGATGCTGAAGAAGCAAAACGTAAAGAAACTATCGAACAGTTCGTTGACAATGCAATTGCTGAAGGTAAAATCAATTCTGATGCAAAAACTAAATGGGTGGAAATGGCTCAAAACGATTTTGAGATGGTACAGGCAACGCTGAATTCCATTCCAAAACGTGATAAAATTTCTGCTAAAATTGCAAATGACCCTGCCAACATTGAAAATGCAGAAAATCAGATGACCGAGGCAGAAAAGAAAATGGCTAAGGCTGTTGAAGCTGTCGTAGGAACAGATTTCCAGTTTAAAACACTCGACTAAAACAGAATAACATAAACAACATGGCAAGTTCAGTAAATTTTGCGCAAAACACATATTCTGGTGAGGTCCTTAATGACCTCCTGACATATACCGCGCAAGGGAATGATACATACAAAGAAGGTTTGATTCATATCAAATCTGGAATCCAGTTCAAATACACCATCCCCACTATCCAATTGGGAAAAGTAATTCAAGATAACGTCCCCACTCCAAACTCAACTCATGGCGCAGGAGCAGGAACTACTGGTGGATTGAACCAATACACATTAACAGAACGTTACCTGGAACCGCAAGAATTCATGGTGTACCTTGAATTTAACCCCCGTGACTATGAAAAGTATTACAAATTTGCCCAGCCGGAAGGTAATTTGGTATTCCGTGACTTAGACCCAAAAGTACAAGCTAAAATGCTGCGCCTCTTGATGGATCGAAAGAATGAGTATATCGGTGAGTCTATTTGGTGCTCCGCAAAAGGTGGTTCAGCTGCCGCAAAAATTACCGCTCCTGAAGGTTGCACAACGATTGGAGGTGAAAATGCCGGTGGCCCAATGAAATACTTTGACGGTGCAATCAAACGTATTCTGGCAAATACTGCAACAAATGCAACAGAGGTAGAGAAAGCTGGTGGACAAGTCATTATTGCCGGTACTACAGAATTGAGCACAGGTGCCAATGTAGAAGCCGCTCTCAATGCTATGTGGAAGAAATGCCCGAAACAAATCCGTAAAAAAGCAGGACTGGTATTTGTATGTGGCTGGGATATTTGGGATTTATATGATCAATATCTAAGCGACAAAACAGTGAAATACTCCGACAATACTAAGGTTAACGAGTATCGTTTTAAAGGTAAGCGTATTGTACCTATTGTCGGCATTCCAGAACATACTATCGTACTCGGAGAATTTACTACCGGCATGGAATCTAACCTGTGGATGGGGGTTGACTATGCAAATGACGCTGAAGTAGTAAAGGTTGAACGGCTACAAGCTAACAGCGAATTGTATTTCTTCCAGATGCGAATGAAAATGGATGTAAACATCGTTCGTCCGGCAGAAATCGTAGCATGGACCGCTTACAAAAATGCAGAATAACAAATTGAATTAAATATCTCATCATAGTTTATCACAAGGGAGTGGAGTCGGTACTCCATTCCCTTTTTTAATTTAAGTTATGGCTAGAAAAAAGAATACAGAAGCTCCGGTTACAGAAGAGGTTAAAACACAAGATCCTACAGTTACTTCAGAAACACCGGTTATTTCAAATGAAGAATCTGAAAAACAAGAGCAAGACACTGTTGAAACTCCAGATACCTCCTCTATCAAAGAGTCTTCTCAAAAACCTGAAAAAAAAGACAAAACAAAAGAAAAAGATGAAATACCAGAATTCGTAAAAGAACTGTTACAAAAATATCCTGGCTATCCGGCATTGTATATTGATTCCAAAGGTGGTGTATTCACCGCAGATGCACAACCTAATTGGGTGAAGGATGCTATTCTTTATCAAAATCCGTATTACAAACAATAAAATTTACAAATATGGCATTAGGTGGCGTTTTTATGAGTGATACCGATGGAAACATTGGAACAAGCTCTACAACCTCAACTGAAAAAGTCACAGGTTTGCTGTTTGATATTTCCAAACAAGCTAAATTCTTCGAAGAAGGTGCTGGTTTGGCCGTAAAAGACAAATTACAAGGTAATGTTATTGAAATCAATTCTATGGATGATTTGAAAGAACTTGGCATTACCGCATACTCCGGTGACACTGAAAAGGATTTACTGTTTGGAATTCCTTATTATCATATCAATCATTTCTTTGGAATACAAGGAAGCACAGGACGTTTGTTTATCATGTTTGCAGACTGTGGTGTAGATTGGAATGCTATAGAACAAATGCAACGTGCAGCACATGGTATGATTAACCAACTCGGTGTTTGGACTGAACAATCGTTGTGGAAACAAACAGATCCGGAAGCAGAAACATATAGCATTGACCTAGTTACAGATCTGCAATCCAAAGCAGCGTCTTTAGCTGATGAAAATGCTCCTTTATCAATCTTGTTATGTGCAAATTCCGCAGTAATTGCAACAGCTGAAGAATCTGTGAAGAAAGTAGAACTGGGCAAAATACCTACGTGTGTCATTAATGCTCGGTTTGTCAGTGTATTGCTTGGCCAGGGATTAGACGCTGATGTATCAGCTATGCAGCTTGCTAACCCGAACCTCACTCCTGTAGGAAATATTGGAGCCGCACTCGGATGTATCGCTTCAGCAAGCGTACAAGAATCATTCGCATGGGTAAATAAGTTCAATTTGATTGGTTATTTCCCAGATATTGAAATGGGATTCGGAGATGTCACTTTAAATAGCGAGGATAAGTTAACAAGTACATTAAAGTACTCATCTTTGAATAAAATCCAATTGGATGATCTGGACGATAAGGGATATGTCTTCTTGTGCAAATATTCTGGTTTGGAAAGTGGAGTTTTTTTCTCTAAAGACCAAACATGTTCAAACGGAGATTACCGAACAGTTGCTAGAAACCGTACAATTCATAAGTCAAGACGTGCTGTACGTAACGCATTATTACCTTATGTCAACTCTCCGTTGAAAGTAGATCCCAGCACTGGATATTTATCTTCTGCAAAGATTACGATGTTTCAAAATATTGTTTCTGACATCCTCACAACCATGCAGACTAATGAAGAAATCTCTGGCTTTTCTGTAACAATTGATAAGAATCAAAATGTATTAAAGAATGATACACTGATCATTAAATATTCACTTGTTCCGGTGGGTGTAGCGTCCCGTATTGAAGTAGTCGAGGGCTTGGCATTAACCAATAAATAATTAACAAGATGGCAATAATTAACAATGTAGCATACAGCTGGTCTATGATCCGCATTTCCATACCAGCATTGGATATTTCAGAAGATTCTACTATTATGCAAGGAGTTTCTGAAATCAAGTGGAACAAGACTCGTAAAGTTGAAAACAACTACGGTATTGGAGGAAATGCTATCAATCGTGGTTTTGGCAATAAAACCTGTACAGCCTCCATTACAATGGATTATAATACCGTTTCCCAACTCCGAGCATTGGCTGGTTCTTTAATGGATTTGGGAGAATTTGACTTGATCATCTCATTTACTAATGCTTATGCCGGTGAAGACTGGACCGCCGAAACTGTAACGCTAAAGGGATGCCTCTTTAACGAAGACGGAATGGAAAGTAAACAAGATGATACAAACATTACAAAAGAATTCAATTTGAATCCTTTCGACATTATCACAGGAGAAGGAACTAGTTCTTGGCTATAACTTCTAGTATAATACGTTTTTGAAAAGGCGAGTTGAAAACGGCTCGCTTTTCATTTTATCTATAAAATAAAAAGGGATGCGTTAACACATCCCTTTATTATCCGTTTTATAGTGCAGAATTGACGACTAAGCTCAAATATGCACTTTTTACGTTGCAAAAATAATGTTTTATTTCCAATCTACAAAATTCAGTAAGTGTATTTTTGAGCAATCCTTAATTATTTGGTTTGTTTTACCACTTCTTTTTATGTTTACCAGATGATTTATGTCTTGTTCAAGCTCTTTTTGCCTATTTATTGATATTTTACCAAGTATATAATCAATAACACCAATAATGCCACTAACATATTGCCGGGATTGATTATCGACATTTGCTGGATGTACCTTTACGCCCAATGGCAATGTGATATTATACAAACAACTACCATGTGCACATTTGTTTCTGATAAACATGATTGTTTCAAGATAATTCTTGAATATTCCTATTGTACAACCGTATTTGTTTGCTATCTGTAATTGAACACCTTTATCTCGCAAACTTTTGTACAACATGCAAACATTGCCGATTGTCATAAATTCCAACGTTTTCCATGCAGGTGCATATCGGTCATTTATGTGAGTTTTATGATGACGCAGAATAACCGGATTCTTAGAAATCTGTGCATACACCATATCGTCAAATGTATTGATAAAAGATGAAAGCATAATTGCAGGATCTACAAACCATGTAGGAGAATTTTTATAATGGTTTGATATAATATATGTGATAGTTGTGCGGATATTGACTTCTATTCTATTTAATGCGTTCAATAGAACCCTTCTCAAATCATAATCGAAATAATACAAATCCACAATTTCCTTAAAAGAAGTGCCTTTACACAGTTTATGGTTGCGATTCCTTAGACTGGGAAAAGTTTTTTCAAACGGAAAAGAATAGAATCCCAATCTATAATACCCCACATCTAGTAAAATCTCCTTTGCCTTCTCTTCATCCTCAAAGACCATACCATGTTCTTTGAGTTTATTTATCTGTTCTTCTATATTCAATGCGTGTTTCATATAACAAAATATCTCATAAAAATAATAAAAGCCACTTATGAGTGGCTCATTTCCTTACAAGAAAGTAAGGCGTTGCTTTTTATATGTTGTAAAGGTAATAGATTTTATTTTATATACCAAATAAAATAATACAGAGAATATACATTTAACATTTTATTTGCATTCACACACAACCTACCAACATTATAATTACTATTCTTGGATAAACATCAATAATCATAATTATAATGGAAAATGTAAACGAAGACCTTTTCTTGCCTGAAGATATTCAGACCGAGAGTAAAAGAGCTGAAAGATTCAGATCCCAAACTAAAACGTGTATTCCCGATTTTTGTGGAAGGAGATGAAGACGAAGGCGAAAAGCCATATTATATCGGTTATTTTAAACAGCCGCCTTTCCCGACATTCAGTAAATATTTGTCTCTCTCCCAAAAGGATCAGGCCGGTGCCATGCGAGAATTGGCAAAAGATTGCTTTGTCGATGGCGATAAAGAACTGATTAAAGATGATTCCTTGTTCATCTATGGCTTGATGCCACACCTGGCTCAAATTATCGAGTTGCGCAAAGGAAAACTCGTAAATTTATCAAAAGCTGGGAAGTAAAAGACGATCAACTTATTCGTCATAGACTGATATTTATCCGTCATTATTTTCCCAGCGTAAACCTTGATGAGTTAAACGATGAAGAATTTGCAATGCTTTCTGAAGATGCCGTATGGCTCCACAGCAAAATGCTCATAACTCAACAAGCAAGTGCACTTGGAATGCTTGCGTAAAGTGTCTTATTACTCGTTTTTTCTACGTAGCCCTTTATCCTCTGTCGGATAAGGGGCTTTTTCAATCTTTCAGGGTACCAAACCGCTATTCTTTAGAAAATCAAAATACAAAAAGATGGCAGAAAATTATATTGTTAATTATCAGATAAACGTTAACTCTAATCCAGCTTTAGAGTCTATACGTAAATTTCAGCAGGCCACAGCTGAAATGGAAGCATTAACAAAGCGATTTGATATTGTTGCAAAAAGCATCGGTAAGGTTAATTCAGCATTGGCTTCTATTAAGACCAAACCTATAAACATACAAATCAATACAAGTGCAGCCGAAGCAAGTTTAGATCGCATCTTAACTAAACTCAATAATATAAAATCACAGGCAAAGACTGCATTAGGTAAACCTTTATATTCAACTTCGGATATAAAGAAATTGAATCAAGCTATTAGTTCTATAAATGGTAAAACGATTGAGCCAAAGGCTAATACAGAAAGAGCAATAAGTAGTCTTGATAAGTTAATACAGAAAATAGAACAGATTAAGTCGAATAGTAAAATAACCATTACAGCCAGTGCCGCTGGCGCATCTAAGGAGGTATCTGGTAGCACAACTAGAAATACGACTTCCACTTCAACACGACAGACTGGAGCAGGACGAAGTACTTATCTGTATCCATCTACTCGGCAAGTATTAGGTCCAACATACGCCAACACAGGTACAAATGTTGCAGGCGAAATGATTAAGGGTATGGGAATTGCCTATGGGCTTAGCTCTTTAATGTCTGGGGTAACTTCTGTATTTAGAGATGCTTCTACCTATGACAATATAGCCAAAACGACAAAAAATATCCTCCAGACTCACGATAAAGGTATAGGGTTTGAAGGTCGGTTTAATGAAATGAACCAACTCATGCGCCAAGTCGGTGTTGAGACTAAATATACAGCCCCACAAGTTGCATCAGCTGGAAAATTCTTAGCTATGGCAGGATTTAATGTCGATCAAATAAAACATGCCATCCGGCCTATATCAGATATTGCACTTGTAGGTGATACAGACTTGGGAGAAACAGCGGATGTTGTAACAAACATTATGACCGCTTATGAAATCCCAGCAAAACAAATGGATAACACAGCAGACATTCTTACGATGACGTTCACAAAAACGAATACAACATTGTTAGAATTAGCTGAATCATTTAAATATGCCGGTACTGTCGCCCATCAATCAGGGTTAGATTTTGAAACTGCTTCGGCAGCTTTTGGTGTATTAGGCGATGCCGGTATCAAAGGTTCTCACGCAGGTACTACGTTACGTATGATGCTATTAAATATGATGAACCCTACTAAAAGAGGTCAAGAAGCATGGGACATATTAGGCATCAACACAAAAGATAAAAACGGAAATCTTCGGAATCTCTCAGACATTTTAAGTGATTTACATGAAAAACAGCAAACCATGAGTGCTGGTGATTTCTCAACACTAATCAACAAGATGTTTCGGGTAACAGCGGCTCCAGGTGCACTAGCATTAATAAATAATGTAGCAAAAATGCAAGAAGTAACCGGACTCAATAAAAAGTCAATGGGGCTTGCATCCGACCTTGCCGACGAAAAGAAAAACACCATACAGGGTCTTTGGTATCAGATGACCTCAGCATTTACAGAAACTGGAATGCAAGGGTTTGAACAAATGCAAGGAGTAATCCGAGACTTCCTGCAACGCATGATTGAGTTAATGAAATCCACAGAATTTGCAACTGCATTGAGAAATGCAATGGACATGTTCATTAAAGTATTAGATGTTATCGTTGATGTATTTAAAAAGATCATGTCTATTTGGAATTTCCTACCCAACTGGCTAAAAAATGGGGTTGTATGGTTTGTAAAAATTCAAATGGAATTAGGTATTATTGCTGGTATTGGACAAAGTATATTAAGTACAGCATTAATGATTCGTGGGGTATTCATGGGGGATTGGCTATCTAAATTCTTTTTAAAGCCACTGTTTACCGCACTTACTTATATGATACGCATATACAATATAGAAAAAAGCCGCCATAATTTAAGTAAGGGACAGGCTATTTTCAATGCGTTAGGTGGTGGTTTACTACATGGTGGAAGTAAAATTAAACAATGGTTTGTTGGAGGAAATACAGTCGGTAATGTTGTAACAAATAGTAGCAATAAGACTATAAATACTCTCACGGAAATAGGCAATACCACATTATGGGGAGCAATAAAAGGGCTTGCACGTTTTTTCTTGACTAATCCAATTGGCTGGGGATTAAGCGCAGCTTATACAATCTATAAACTTGGTTCATATATATATCAAACACAAAGAATAACAGAGGCTGCTCGTCAAGCCAATGAAGCATGGGCACAAAGCTATCGTAATTTGAATATTGACAAGTTAAATCTATCCGATCCAGATGCCTTAATGATTGGAAATATGCGTATTTTCAATAATGAATTGTTAACCCAAAACGAGCGTATCGCCCAGTCTACCGAATTATGGCATCGTTACTGGATAGAAAAGAATGGTCCAAAACAAAGTGTAGACGACCAAACCAAATTCTTTGACACAGCCGCAGGTAGAGACCCGGAATTACTAAAACGATTAGAAGCCGCAGACCAATGGACAGGTGTAGATAAAGCCTTTCAGTCATTGTCCAGTGCACTAGGTATGAAACAGACTGTCAAAAAAGGTCTGAACGGCGAAAATTATTATGCGTATGAGTTACATGGCCGTACTTTAAGTGGAACGAATACAAATGTTTTTGCAAGAAACGGAGATATAAGCGAACAAGTGGCTGTCCAAATGATGCTGGCTCAATTAGCAGACCATAATTCTAAAGAGAATATGGCTTTGAGCAAATATCTTTTGCACAATGCCACTTCTGCTCGTAGTTCGGAAGATCTATCGAATATACTAAAGAATGCAGCAGATAGATTTATACCTAAGATGGGTAGTTGGGATTCTCGATGGGACTGGATTAGCACAGAAACATTCCATGATAAGATGACCGAAGGTGATGTACATCGCTCACAAGCATATATACGTCATCTAGCTCAAATTATGCAAGGAACAATAAGTACATGGGATGATTACGCTTCAATTCTTAAAGATTTTGAGTCTGGAGAAACAATAGACCCAACAAGAACCCAGAAAGTATTACAAGGGTTATTTGGGCCGTTGTTTGATCCAACTAAAGGGTTATTTGGAACAGAAGGATGGTCAAAGCATGTACAAGATATTATCAATAATCCGGGAAAATATAAACTAGAAAGTCAACAAGAAGCAATAGATTATATTACTGAAACCTTTGATAAGTTAGTTTCTTGGTATAACGATTTGTATTATGGACATAAATCTTTGTTCGCTCCGTTCATAAATAGAACACCGATTCAAAATCTTCTTTCTGAAGGAGATATTCTTCCTACGGGCGGTTTTTATGGTCCACAAAAAGAAGGTGATAAAGCGATTTTTGACGGAGCACAATACATAGCTAAAACAATAGCTCCATACGCTACTCCACAGTGGGTAGATAAAAGTGGGAAAATATATACCCCTAAAAATGCTAAGGATACATTTAAGTGGGACCCTACGACTGGTAACAAAGAGCAAGATTTAGCCTCCAGCCTTCATAACGGAGCCGACCAATCTCAATATAGGAGTCATAATAATTATAATGCAGCTCCTAAACAACTGATAGTACGAATAGAAAATCTAATGCGTGTGGATCATCAAACAATTGATATGACAGATGATAGACAAGTCGCGGCAATAACAAACGTAAAACAAGAATTAGCAACCGCCTTGTTAGATGTAGTTCAAGATTTTAATGCAAATATGATGTAATATGAGTTTTATAAGCTCTACATTTTCTAATTTAACGATTAATGTTGGTAAAGGGCTGGCAAACACCGGTGTGAATGCCGCCTTTTATGCAGCTAACTATAGAAAAAGAGATGGACAATTGAAATTTATATCCAATAGAGGATATAGTAATGTATTTGTTTATGCAGCCAAAAGAACGATGATGCAAATGACTTTTGCTACCATCAACGATCTTTATCCCAAATATATACGCCAGTTGGACAGAAAGAATGCCACCGCAGCCTATCAGAAGAACCAAGGTCAAGAGCTTCAGAAAATCATAACGAACGGTCAGAAGGCAGATGAAGATACCTTTAATAAACAAGGGGTTGTATTAAAGTATCAAGGTAAACCTGCCAATGAAGGTTTACTTCTTTGGATTAAAAATGAAAGCGGCCAGGTTCAAACGGTTCAATTCAATACTTATTGGGATAAAATAAAAGGATTGAGCAATGAAGCTGCTGCCAGTTCATCACTTAACACTGCTACGGAAGTAAAGGTGCCCGGCGATCCTGTTTTCTTAGACTTAGGTGCTATAGTGCAAGCACAAAGTTCTAACAATCTTGTATTAACCAAGGTACAAGGAAGAGATTATTCACGTAAAGAATTGATTTCAGGAGGCGATATAAATTTTACTGTAACAGGAAAGATTGTTAGCAATTATCCGGATGTATATCCGTATGCAGAAGTTTCCAAATTTATAACATTGATGCAACATAAAGGAGTTATCCAGGTATTTAATCTCATGTTTCAACAGTTCAATGTGACACAAATTCTGATAAAAGACTTCAATATGGGGCAAAATGAAGGCTTTAAGAATGTTCAACCATATAGTTTTACATGTGTTGCCGTTGAACCGGATGACGCGGTTAATGTAGTGCAAGATACCATAAATGGAACAAACCTTGAAATCTCTCAAATGAAAAAACAAGGTTGGGCCAAAGTTCTTCTTGATAAGGTTAAAGCATCTGCTGCTAATCAAGCCGCTCAAATGATTGAATCATTAACTTCTAACACCATTTAAGTATGAAACTTCCAGAAGCAATAATTATAGATGGTAAAGAATGCCTTGATATATTGTGCTGTAAAATCCTAATATGGGAAGCTAATAGTGACGTTATAGAAATTAACGATCCTGATGAAAATAAATGCCTTGTTATTCGGGAATGTGAAAGTATTGAGATAAACGATACTTATAAGAAACTTATTAATTCAGCTTCTGTCAGATTCCCAAGAGGAACCGTAATTAAACGCACTATAACTTCCGAGAACATAGAAAAAGAAGGTGCAACTACTGTTTATACAGAGCGTTTAATAGACGGTACAGTTGTAGAAAAGCGAAAAGGATATTCGACAGCCCAGCCGACTGATTTTAAGGTAGGACAACGTATCCGGATATATTTAGGCTATTATAAAGATAGAGGAAAGGTCTTCAAAAATGCGACCGAGAGACTTCAGGCAATAGAGAAAGAGGCATTTGTCAAGAACGTTCCCGATTTTGACGGTTATATCGTAAAATGCAGTGTAAGCACACCTATTGAAATCAAATGTGAGAATCTGGCAAGTGGGCTAAAACGAAAAAATGTCGTTAAATTAGGCCCAATGACTGTTACAGTAAACGATTTGTTGAAAGAGGGAGGAAAATACGATTTATTAAAAGGAACAGGGTTAAAATTGCATCCCAAAACAGCAGAAAGGGACATTAATATTGGCAAGATCCAGTTAACAGAAGATTTGACAGTTGCGGATGTATTAACAGAATGGAATAAATACGGGCTATATAGTTTTATTAGGAAAGATACAGATGGAACTCCTTATGTTATGGTAGGGCATACTTATTTATCAGGAAATGTTGCCAGCTCTATTTTAAATACAGATGGAAGTTCTGATACTCCTCAAATACAATTTAATTATCATGTAGCCCAAGATAATTTAACTTTGATGAATTGTGATCCCCGATATTTAGCGGTCTCCGCTGAAGGATTCAAGTTTGAGGGTAACAAACAAATCAAGTATAATGTAACAGTTCGTTTAAATCCAGAATGGACCGGACAAAATGATACAGAACATAAGAAATTCCAGATTCTGAATGAAACAAAACTTAGCAAGAAATCCCTAAAACTTGGAGCTATCCCCAAATCAAAGACTAAGGATAGAGTAAACCTAAGTGCGTACAACGTTATCCCTTATGTATCATCAAAAATTGGCATTAGCGAGGACGAATTAATAAAAGAAGCCGAAGCCTTTTTTGAAGGATATAATAGAAATGGCGTTGAAGGTAGTATTACTATCTTCGGAGATTTACACAGAACTAATTTAGGCATGAGGCATTTGGAATCTGGAATGAAAGTCGTTTTACTTGATAAACGCGAACCTGAAAAACAAGGTTGGTATCTTATTGAAGAAATCAATACAAAATTTGGTGTTAACGGTTTTAGGCAGACTTTAAAACTCCCCTACTGTATTGCCAAACCAGAAAAAGAATAAAACTATGGCAGATAAAATTACAAGCGATTTAAGCGCAAACAGTGCTATTTATGATGCTATACGACAAATTGCATTTCATAAATTGGTAAACCCGCGAAACAACGTTATAAAAAACACAGCCAAAATATCAGGTTTTGTTGTTAAAATACATACAGATGGAGAACTGTGTGGAACTGTTGATGTACAGGAATATACTCATACACTTACAGACAAACAGGCTATTGATGACGGGCTTCCAGTTGGTTTACATGAAGGCGTATATCTTTCAGCTATTCAAAATAATGAAAAAGGTTTAGTGGTTATCCCCTATCTTTATTCGGATGTCGTAATAACAACAGACCCTGAAACATTACGCGAATATGTTATCCAATACTCTCATGCAGACACAATACAAGTAGACGCGCATAACAAAGTAATTATTGGAGCAACAGAAACAAAAGAATGGGAAGATTCAGAGGATACTCCAGATGTAGATGAATTGGAAAAGACAGGTGTTCATGCTCACACGACTTATACCCCTGTTTCGATATTGTCGGAAGTTGCTAAAGGAGAAGGGGAAAGTGATAAAAGTATATTCAAAATAACCGCTGATGATATTTTATCCCAACATGATAAAAGTCAAATACTTCTTGATGCCCAACAAATTTTGGCAAAATATAATGCAAAAGAAATTATAATCAAAGAAGATGGAGTGTATTTGGGTAGCGGTAGTGCCAATGAACCAGCAGTACTTGGAAATCAATTAGCAACTTTATTGGTTGACTGGCTAGGAGCATTATCTCAAATGATGACCCCAACTATGATGGGACCTCAACCTCCAGCTAATTTGGCAAAGTTTGTATCCCTTCAAGCAAAAGTTAACTCCTATAAAGCATCTATATCAGGATTTTTATCAAAAACCGTAAAAGTGGCAGAATAATGGCAAAGTTAAATGAAGGTATATCACAAATTAAGAAAGGTAGTGCATTGGAAACAATGTACAACCGGCTCTTAACAGGGATGGAACAAGCTTCACACGAAACACTTCCAGATTTTACAGGTTCGGATTATGTGGATGGTTATGTCGTGAATGAAGAAAAAATCAATCTTGAAATACATGAATATGAAAATATAACCAGAAAGAACTCTGCATATCTATTAGCAAATACTATTATAAGTAGTTTAAGCAGTGAAGAAGGCGGCGGAAGTGGCACCGGTGGGTTTGTTTCCATAAATGGTGACTCTATGGCCGGTTTATTAAAGGCATTGTATGGTTTTACAGCCGGAGACAATGGAATAAAAATATTGGATGTTTACCAAACGTCCGAAAGTAATCCACAAGAGCGAAAAAATATAGTTTCTATTAACGGTGAATTGCATCTCCCCACACATGGATTATACATTAACGGTTGTAATGTTATAAGTTATGATAATGATATAATCGCATTAAACGGCGATGTTATTTGTAGTGGATATATTAGACTTGGAGATTTAGAAATATCCAAGGATGGCATTAGCTATCAAGGAAACGAGTTTTATCATTCTGGGAATTCAAATAAAGAAGATGTAAACTGGACTATGAAAGACGGAACGCTTGCAGGAGATCTATCTGTAAAAGGTACAAGCACATTCCAATCTGGCATTACCGCCTTACATGGTGTAGATCTAGGATTTGATAATACAAGTGTATTGTCTATTTCTGCCAAGCGGTTAGCTCAATTAACAGGGGATTTGAATATTATAACAGGGGGCATACAATTTGATGGCGATTACATTATTCATGCCAAGAATAACAATGTTATCTCATTTTCTGCGTCTAACAAAATATTAAATTTGGGAGACAATAACACCAAGCAAATTAATCTGCAAACCAGTATTTATGATGATGACGGTGAATATGAAATGATTTCCAAATATGGTTCTGCATATTTCCCTGAATCATTTAAGGCAGGGCACAATTTAGGGAATATATTGATTGAAACATACAAAAAATCGTCTGAAGATTCTGGCGTAATATTCAGACGTTATATTAGATTAAAATCAGAAGATGGACCAGGCTTTTATAGTGATGGTGATAGCGTATTTTTTGAAGCTCCATTTAAATATAATAAAGTAGCTGATGACGATACAGTACAAATCTCTGAAATAATAAAATCATCATTTGGCTATGTAGAATCGTTAAGTTTATATGCCCCATTAAATCGAAAATCATCCAGCTTAATGTTTTCTACAGATGCTGATTTTTTTATTTTTGACAAACCAATTGAAGGAAAAAAATCAATTGGAATAGCAGATTCTAAAACCCGTCTCCTCCCCAACGAGCTATTCTTTGATGATTCAATCTATTGGTTGGCTTTAGATAATGGAGTTAAGCACTATGGTAATGCCTATTTTGTCAACGACATAGGTTCTGTCACTTTTTCCAGTGGTTTTGCCGGAAATGGCTGGGGTATCATTCAAAACAAATTGACCGGCAACATCAGTGCAACATTTGATGATCTGACAATTCGTAAAAAAATGAGAATATATGAATTGGAAGTGCAAAAGCAATCAGTGACTAACGGGTCTTGGTGGGTCAGCGATGCCTGTTCTGGAGACTTAGTAGAAGAAATATCATAATGTCTGTATATAAATACAAGAAATATAAAATTTCTCTCCAGTCCGATTCTAAAAAGACACAAGGATTACGGACTGGGGATATAGTTAGAAGACAATATTTTGATGGAAAGAATCTTATTTATTCGTTAATGTGTGTATTGGATTATGGAATAGATAAGACTGTAGATCCTAATACAAATGATATTGTCGAAAAACAGTATTTCATCGGAGCGCTGTTAGAAGGCGATGTGCCCAAAACAGAAGAAATCTTAGACTTTGCCAGAATTACCAATCTGTTTGATATAAATAGATCTGGAGCCATATATTTAACTGGGTCTGACGATAATGCCCCATATATGGATGTGATTGACGGTATTGGACGTAATGAGAGTTTGTGTTGGCCTTTAAATATTGCAACTCCTGATTATGAAGATTCCGAATCACAATATATAGTACGAGGAACAGAAGCAGTAACCACTGATTACATATTATCAGAAGCGGGCAATAATCGCATTTGTCATTTTAAAAGGAATGACGCTATATATTACGGTTTCATTGGTCTGCAACAAGATTTCTACAAATATGTTCAAAACCCCAACCGCGTTCTTATTTCATATAAGATCAAAGCCAATAAAGCTGTCAATTGTAAAGTTTCATTAGAATACCAAGATGAAACAAGAACAGATGGAGAAGAAACCACTTCTATTACAACAGATTGGCAATATAAGTTGCACACAATAACTGTCGATTATTCCGGACGTTATTTGCGAACAGTAAAACTGGATTTAAGTGAGATGTCTCCTTCAGATGAAGTTTGGGTGTCGGATTTCAATATCATCTTACTGTCTAGTGTTGCTAACTTTGGCGATGCCAGTAAAATACGTGTTGGCAAATTGAATGGAATAACAGATCCAGTATTTGGTCAATTAGAAGGATATGGAGGTTACTTACAGAAACTTTTTGCTTCAAAATCTGCTCATATTTCTGGAACATTAACTGCTGGTGATGAGAATGGTTTTGCTGCAACCTTTTATGCCGGAAAAATCCATAGGAATGTATTCGTTAATTCTTTAGATGTTAATTTTACATCTGCAATTACTATTGACACTCAAATAGAAAACCCTACTGGAATCGGCAATGTATATAGTGCCTCTAAAATCATAAGCATGATAGCCCAATCTGAAGAGTGGTTCGCGCAACATATCGGGAAAAAATATACATTCTCTTTTTGGATATATGCTGGGCAGGCATGTCAATTATCTATTTTACAAAATGATAAAGCAATAGGGACCGTTCAAATACCTATTGCTGACACGAATATATGGTCTCGTAAAAAGGTAACATTTGAATTACAAGCTCCGAAACAGGCAGAAGAAGCATTGGTTCTATCCATTGTCCCAACTTTTGATACCTCTGATAATGCAGGAGAATCAATATTTTATTTTTCTTCACCACAATTAGAGGCAGGAGAACTAGTCACACAATACCAACCTACTGACACTATACTTAATTACACAGAGGATTATGGAGCTTGGTTTAATCGTGGTGGCATTGGTGGGACCATCCAGAACCCATTGCTTCAATTAAATTTTGACGGAGAAGGCAGTATTGGTACTCGTAGTAATTCTGTATTAATCAAAACAGATGGTTCTGGTCATTTTGCCAATAAAAATATTAAATGGAATAAAAATGGCGATGTAACATTTGGTAAAAATGTGACAATGACTTGGGATAACCTTGACCAGTCTGTAAAAGACGAATTAGTCAGTAAGTCTATTCGTATTGTTGGAACTGATACCTTTACTCTTTTAGGAGATTTAACAGGAGCCGACCCTGTTACTAATCCGGCAGATATTACCTTAACGCTGGAAGAAGAGAATCTACAGTCTACTTCCAGTCAACGGCAATGGTATTATTTACAAGGATATGATTATATACCGTTTGAAGGAGAAAATGGAAAGACATTAACAATATGGCCTTTTGAACCTTATTGGGATAATAGTAACTCGCTAACAGTTCGTTGTATCGTAAAATTTAGTAACGAAGAGTATTCCGCTACATTCACAATACGGAAACAATATATAGTGGGCTATTCACTTGAAATTACTTCCAGTCAAGGAGTATCATATAAAAACAATAGTTGTCAAACTGTTTTAACCGCTAACGTCTATTATCAAGGTAAACTAGTTGATCCGGATTATGTAGCTAAGAACTACATATTCAAGTGGACTAGGTATCATCTTCCTGATATGGAAAATGAAGTGATTGATTGGTGGAAAGAACAAAGAGATAATGAAGGCAATATAGTACAACAAGAAATTGATAGATCAAAACCAAGTATCACATTAAATTATGGAATATCAGGACAAGACTGTTTTATGTGTGAACTTCTAAATGGTAACATGTTCCCGTATGAATTCCCTTTAATATTTTAAGTATGGCGGCAGAACAAGAGCAATCCCCTAACCTGCTTGATTTTAATAATAAGCAAGAAAACAATGGAACTAATAACCGTGGACGTTTAACGGCTCACGAATTTAATCAATTGATAAATGCCGTAAACAATAACTCAAATGACACCTTTTCCTTCAAAAAACAAGTAGGTAATCTTTCATTTGATGTAATTGAAAATGAAGAGGCTTTTGAACAAATCGAATCCAAAGAAGAAAACACCGTGTATTTCATACTTGAAGAATGATACAGATAAATGGCAAAGATGTCAGTCAAATAAGAGTTGGTAACAAAATAGTTACCGCAGTTTACATAGGGGCAAAATTAGTTTGGCAATCTATACGTTCCTGCTTTGGATCTGGTTTCTGGATTAACTCATCTCCTTGGAAAAATGATGAAGGCTGGAAAAACTAACAAATTTTCAAATTACGATTTACAAAAAATAATTAATTATGGCTAAGAAATTCAGAACTGACGAAATTCCTGCTGGTAAATTTACAGAGGACTGGGGTGGTAATAAAAACAATACCACCCCCGCAGCACCTGATGAAACGAATCTTCTCCCCTACTCTGGAGAGGCTGTGCAAAAGTTTATAAAGAGCTATTTGCAAGACCATGAGAATAATAAGATTGGTCACATTCCTCCTATGACAAAAGATCCGGACGGGTTTTATCATATTCGAGCATTTGCTAATAAAAACACATACAATGAATGGCTTGCTGACCCTGATGAGAATCAAGCATTAAAATTGCTTGATATTACTATCCCTATTAGTGACGAACAGGGTGTAATGAATATTGTAGAATTAACTACGGCCAGTAATCAAACAAATTATGTAAGCATTGATGGTAGTATAGTTCTAAAAATGCGTTTTACTTCTCAAACATACAATCCTGTTACTGGGAAATATGCAAATACCTATGAAGATGGTACTATGACTATCCAAAGGCGTGCCTCCGCTTCCGATTCCTGGCGTACAATTGGTACAATGGCAATCAAGAGTGTAGAAGCCGAAAGCGACACTTATACGGATGTAGATATTAGTGGATTACTTAATAGTGGAACCTGTCAATTACGTATCATTGTAACTGGAGACCAAACACAAAGTACCACAACTTATGTAGTGTTCCAAAGTGTTACAAAAACAGAATTGAAACTTACGTTCCGAAACGAATGGCAGCAACCTATTACTGGTGCCACTATGTCTTTATTATATACATATACTGGTGCCGTAGCTAAAACATTAAATTTAAAAATTAGTGGTGAAGGTGGTGTGCGTTCTGTCCAATACGCTGTTGGCAAAGTTGAGTACACGGAAACCCCAAATCAGTTTGATGTAACCGACACTGAAGGGGATTCTGTTAAAGTTATGTCTCATGGAATACATGAAATTGAAGCTTGGTTATCTGTAGACGGCACAGATGTGGAAAGCGAACACATTGTTTCACAGGTAATGGTAGTTTCAGACCCTGATAATAAGACTCCATATATTATGTTGAACCAGATAGTCAAGTCTCTTGTAAACTGGACATCCGTTCAATTTTTCCAATGGGCAATATATAACCCAGGTTCAGATGTATTACCTGTTACTTTTAAATTAACAGACATTCAAGAGGTTGAGAATTATCTGTCTTACACTGAACAGCAAGCCCAAAATGGTGTGGTTTACACATTTGGTAACATGATAGAAATCGAAAGTAAAGAAACGAATTTCAGTGCTTATATGTTATTTAGCACTGGGGGAAAATACTTGCGTGATCGTATTAGTTTTAATGTAGATAACTCACAAAATTTTGCCCCGACCGATGGTGCCGATTTAATTATCAATCCAAAACTACGTAGTAATACAGAAACCCACCCAGATACTATTATTAATACCGTTTCAGGCGAGAATGTTCCTGCGACCTTTGAAAATTTTGGTTTTATTAGTGATGGTTGGGTTGAAGACGATAATGGGATCAAATGTTTGCGTGTTCCTAGTGGAAGAAACATAGCAATTGATTATGAGACGTTCTCCGACTTTATCCAAGCTCAAAAAACAGGTTCTCTTACATTTGAAATAGACTATGCTATTCGCAATGTAACCAACGAAGATGAACCGATATTACGCATGTGTTCTTACACAAAAGATAATAATCCGCTAGGTTGGGAAATGAAACCTATTGATGCCTGTTTCATGACCCAATCCAAAGTAACCCGTAAAAATCAAGACGTTGGCTACAACGAAGGGGTACGCACTAAAATCGCAGTCAACCTACTATACAATTTGTCCAGCACTGGACAAAACTATTGCCGTATTTTCATAAACGGGATTATTAACCGTGAAATAAATTATGCGACAGACGATACTTTCGTACAATATGTAGACGGAAAGCAAACATCACAAGGTATCCGTATTGGTAGTTCTGGTGCCGACATTGACATTTACAGTATTAAGGTGTATAAGAAAGCACTCACAGCCAATGATGTGTGCCAAAACTATATGGCATCCTTAGATAATAGTGAAGAAAAAATAGCATTTCGCGATTCTAATAGTATTCTTAATGGTAATACTATCAGCTATGATCTTGTTTATGAAAAATACAACGTTATCCTTTGGAAAGGGAAATATGCCACTTATGGAAATACCAAAAAGGATAAATTTAATGGTACCTTAATTATCCATATTCCTGGAAAACCAGAGAATAGTGGTACGCTATATGACATGAATGAGAAAGGACAAGGAACATCGTCTATGTTGTATTTTTGGTGGAATGGACAATGGGGCTTCAATGAAGATGGATATTGGGTTGATGAGAATGGAGTAAATCGTGGTAAATGTTATCAGTTAACCAACGATGTACCCGGAGCACTCAAATTGGTAGGGAAAGTAAATTTTGCAAGTTCAGCACAAAGTCATAAAATAGGTTCTACAGCTCTATTTAATGATTTATTTAAAGCTGTATGTGGAGGTAATTCCATTACTAATACAGAAGGTTTTGAAAATTGTCGTGTAGCTGTACTTCAAAAACCGTTTTTGTTCTTTGTACAAGAAGATGAGAATTCCGAACCACAATTTAAATCTTTTATGACTTTTGGACCAGGTAAGGGAGACAAACCGACATTCGGATACGACAAAACAAAATTTCCAGATTATGTATGCCTGGAAGGAGCTGATAATGACCGTGCTTTGGTGATGTGCCGCGTACCTTGGATTGATGAAGATGTCACTTTAGAAGGTGAAGAAGATTGGATGTATAACGGCGAAAAGCAAATGAGTCTGGTCTTTGGGGATACCAATAAGATCGCCCCTATCAAAAATGGATTTAACTTTGTCTTTAAGCATTATGATAATATAGATTATTTCAACGGTACCATTGAAGATTTAAATGCAGCAGAAAATCTTGATACCTCCAAGCATTATTGGCTGACCAAAGCAGGGCGTAACAATGCACAGTTCGATTTATTCAGATATGATTTCATAACTTCTACTTGGGTGGGTGCAGGCACTGAAAAGATTGAAAATGGAAGATATTCGACTGTAAATATCAACGAACAATGCGGGAATATTGCCAGCGGTACAGATTGGGATGCAATTAACTCATCGTTCAAAACGGCTAGAATAGCATTGTTCAAGGCTGATGCAGGAAAATATTTTAATCTTACAGAAACTCATTTTGCTATGAATTTTTGTAAGTTAATTGCCGCCAGTGATAACAGAGGGAAGAATATATATTTTTATGTTGACCCAAAAACTCATTTAATTGGTTGGCATCAAGATGATTTGGACACAATATTTCCTGTAAATAATGTAGGGCAAAGAGAAAAACCTTACTATGTAGAAGAACATGATAAAAACAATGATGGAGGTTTTTATTGGAATAGCGAAGGAAATGCACTATTTAACCAAATGGAAAATGCCTTTCCAGATGAATTGCGTACCAATATGCGCTCTATATTACAAGCAATGCTTAAATTAAGCGATGATGGAACTTTAATGGGCTGTATGGAAAAATATTATTTTTACGTACAACGTTATTTCCCAGCTGTTGCTTACAATGAAGTGGCCCGTCTTGTATATGAACGTGCCAGAACCGCCTATGTGAGTTCAGACCCGGAAAATAAATACACAAATGGTACAGATCCCATAACACAAAGTTTAGGAGATGGATTACAAGCAGAAATGCAATGGGTTGCACGCAGACTTACCTACATATCTTCTTATGCAGCCTTTGGAGACTTTGGAAGGCGTGACGGTGAAGGATCAGCAGGCTCATTAAACTTCCGGTCTATAATAAAAACAGATGGTACACGTCCACAATTTAAATTTTCTATTGTACCACATATTTGGATGTACCCCTCATTTGCCATAGGTTCGACACTATCTTATGGGGTTGGTAACGCACTGTCTCCACGTATTAAAGCCGGAGAAACATACGATGTCAATGTTGGAACTTCAGATGGCAATACTAATATTTTCTTAAATGGTATTGATTATATGCGTTCCATTGGTGACTTTACAGACAAAAGTTTAGGGGAAACATTTAATTTAAGCGGTGCTCGCCTAACAGCCTTTCATGTGGATGGAAAAGATGTTGTTGAATTCCGTCCTACCAGTATGACTATCACTGCCCCTTTGTTGCAAGAACTAGTATTAAAACGTGTCGCTAGTTTAGTAGGTGGGTTAGATTTATCTATTTTGCTTAAACTTAGAATGTTGAATTTAGTAGGAACAATGTTGTCTTCCGTTGTTCTTCCAGCTACCGAATATTTAGAAGAGGTTCATCTTCCTGGGACTCTGACATCTTTGTCTTTAGATCAACAACCCAATTTGAGAACTATCACTTTGGAAGGGGCTGACCGAATGCAAAGTCTGTCAATTGGCGCAGGAATTGTAGATTCGCGTACCATATTCAATTTATGCTTTACAGGTAACGCACCGTTGAATTATTTAAAGTTAGCAAGTATAAACTGGACCGAGGTTTCTCTTTATATGATTAACTATTTGGCTTCTATTACAGATAGTAGTGTATCTGGAAAAATAGCAGTAATAAACAATACTACCAACCGGCCTAATTTTAACAATAAAATTGACTGGTTGTATCATTGGGGAAATGTAGACGATGAAAACAACAATCTTCATATTACTTACTACTCAACTCCTATTGCAGCTATAGAAATCAAAGGAAGCCAATACATTTATTCTACAGGTGAACACACTTTTTACTGTAAGCCGAATACCACTAATGGGAATGATGTAGTTAGTATTCGTTGGTCATTAGATACCAACTTGTATGCAAAAATAGTCAATACGTCAAAAGATTATTGCGTCATTAATGTATCTCAATTAGGAGATGAAGACACATTGGCTCCACATACAACTTTAAGATGTTATCTAACAAAAACGAATGGTGAAGTGCTTGAAGCATCATGGGATATTGGTTTATACCCCAGACGTGCTCATCTCGGAGATTATGTATTTTATGATGGAACTTATGGTCCTACAACTGCTGGAAAAACCGTAGTTGGAATTTGTTTTTACATAAATCCAGCAGATGCCAATGATAGACGTATGGTAGCATTATCAAATCTTGAAAATTCAGGTATAGTATGGGGGCTTTATCCTCAAAATACAGGACAAACGGAAGAGTGGAATAAACAATATGCAATTTATCCTATTGAATTACAAGATGATGTTAATTATAGTGTATATGATATAAGTTCAATTGCTAACATTACACAGACCGGCTTACAACCTACAGAATATGACGACCAAGGTCATACCTCTCCTAACTACATAAGGTATGATAATTATGTAGATGAAAATACAATTGACGGATTTGTAAATTCAGATGTTAAAACAGCTGCTGTTGGAGATGGTATCGCTGCTCCAGGTACGACTAATACAGGAAAAGAGGAATTGGCTGCGGATTTAGCCATTTTATCAGGTGCCTATAAAAAAGGTGACGAAGTTCCTGTCGGTTTAGCAAAAACTTTAAAAATTATTCAACATAGAAATAAAATCTTAGAAGATTCTGGAGTTAATTTGCCGATACCTGAAGCAACTGATTTATATACTGAACAAGCGATGTTAACCCAGTATATAAATAACATAATTGCTAACAATGAAAATCTTAGTAAATATCAACAATTTTATTATCCTGCTGCCAGCAAATGCTATGCTTATCAACCTACAGTAAAAGCAGGCGAAGAATTGGCAGATAAATTTAAATATCATAATTGGTACCTACCATCTGTTGGTGAACTTATGCGTATGTATTGGCACGCTAGGCAAGGAGTGAATTATGATGATGATAAAATAGGTGCAATTTTTCAAAAAGCAATAGATGCCGGTATTTTGAACGATTTTTCTAATTCTTGGTACTGGAGTAGCAGTGAGGGCAGTCAGGTCGGCAGCTGGAACGTGTACTTTAGTAATGGCGGCTTCTACAGCTCCGGCAAGTGCAACAGTGTCATGGTGAGGGCGGTTGCAGCATTTTAGTATAGTGGAGCGTCTTTTGACGCTCCACAAAAATAAATATGCCATAATTGTAAACCTCTACAGAAAAAATAAAGTATTCGTAAATAAACTATATGTAATAAGACACATTGTGAATAAAATCTTTTAATTATGGCAAGAACAATTCGTAATGCAGGAAGTGCACCTATTTACAGAGAAACAGAAAATTTAATGTTACTCTGTATAGAAATGGTAGAACGAACCCCTAATAGTGTAGGAATTCGTCAATTAAGCAAACGTCTCATAGACACTCTGCTTGATGGATTAACAGTGATAGGATTGGCTTTAAATGAAGAAGATCCTGATTCCAAACTTGAACTTATTAATTCATTTTATTTGCAAATGCGTACAGTGAAAACTTGCATTGACACCTTAAAAGAGTGGTCAAATCGGAGTCCTCATACACGCATAATTAGCAACAAGCAAATGCCACATTTTGCTGAATCTTTAAAGGAAATTTCAAAGCATATTAAAAGCTGGAGAAGCAAAGTGTTGGAGCAGCAGACCTGTTGAACGGTTACGACTATGATAACAGGGACATCTTTATTGAAAAATGGGCGTGTCACTGGGCCTTTACCAAGCGTTAAAGACCTAGTTAAGAATAAGATAGTACACGCAATAACCGCAAGCCGGTACTGGAGTAGCAGTGAGAACAGTCAGAACAACAGCTGGAACGTGAACTTTAGTAATGGCAACTTCAACAACAACAACAAGTACAACAGTAACATGGTGAGGGCGGTTGCAGCACTTAACGATAAATATGTTGAGGGATGGTTTGATGCGTTAGATGATTGCTGTGCCAAAAAAAAGACAAGTTCACAATGTGTTATGTATAGACTTATTTGGCATGAAGATCTATTAGATTTAGCGAGAGAAGTTTATGAACGAACATATAGACCAACAACAAGTACTTGTTTTATAGTTACCCGTCCTAAATTACGGGAAGTGTTTGCTGCAAATTTCCGTGACCGTATTGTACAACATTGGTTGTGCCTACGCTTAGAGCCACTGTTTGAGGCACGTTTTGTTGAGCACGGAAATGTATCATTTAACTGTCGAAAGGGTTTTGGAACATTTGCATGTATCGATCAGTTGACAAAAAATACTATTGAAGTCTCTGATAATTATTCCCATGAGGCTTGGTATGCTCAATTTGATATTAAAGGATTTTTCATGTCAATTGATTGTGAATGCTTATTAAAGTACTTATTGCCATTTATCAAAGAAAAATGGAACTATTGGAAAGGAACTATATATGAACAGGATTTAGATTTAGTGCTTTGGCTTACAGAAGTAATTGTACGACATCGTCCACAAGATGATTGCATACGCCAAGGGAATTTAAAATTATGGAGAATACTACCTAAAAACAAAAGCTTGTTTTACATTGAATGGATGAGAGGTGAACCAATAGGAAACCTAACCAGTCAATTATTCGCCAATTTTTATATGTCATTTTTTGATGAATGGGCTATTAAAGCAGCAGAAGAAAGAGGAGCCAAATATGTACGTTTTGTAGATGATTTTAGCTTTGTGTGCAAAACTAAGGAAGATGCAATTTATTTCAAAAGAGCTTCTAGGAATCAACTACGATATATTTTAAATATTCAAATGCACCCTAATAAAATCTATATTCAAGAAGTTAAAAAAGGAATAAAAATGGTAGGAGGAGTAATTAAGCCGGGTAGAGCTTACTTATCGAATCGAACTGTTGGAAACTTTATTAATGCTGTAAGTTATTTAGAAGAAGCATGTAAAAACTGTGACAAGGAAGCTATATATGCCAATGTGAGGTCTATAAACTCTTATTTAGGTTTCTTAATTCATTATCAGTCAT
>ENA-OVFW01000275-OVFW01000275.1-human-gut-metagenome-genome-assembly--contig:-NODE-275-length-28058-cov-7.120237_pt1 | contig 28058 bp, 18 predicted proteins | sample MGYA00237765_ERZ505409 | MGnify/ENA primary metagenome ERZ505409 (study PRJEB26158, sample SAMN06016413) | human gut metagenome | biome: human gut; feature: ankylosing spondylitis patient; material... | reverse complement strand
ACCTTAAATCTAAATCTCTATGAAAAAAACGTGTTGCAAATATAGGCGTTTGTTCAACATAGAGGTGTTAATGAATTGCATAAAGAGAGAATAAAAACTAACATCTGCAAAATGATGCAATTTTTCAGAAGCTTTCTATTAATTTTAATAAACTTTTATAGAGTGGATTGCGTTCGAGGAGCTCGGGAACTCCTGTAATGAACATCTGTTTTCTTGCACGGGTCAAGGCAACATTCAGTTTCCGGTCGATCAAAACACCCTCTTCTTCCGTCAGATTGGATAGAAATTTTAGTTGGTAAGGGTAGTTGACACAGAAGGAATAGATTATTACATCACGCTCGCTTCCCTGGAACCGTTCTACTGTGTCAACTAGAATTCGGTTCAGAGCTGGAATACCTAATGATTCTATTTCTTTTTTTATCAATGCTATCTGACTCCGGTAAGGGGTAATGATTCCTAAAGTACGGGATTCGTCAAAATCTGTCTGATGATCTTCATAAATGCGAGCAGCTAAGTCGGCAACAATACGTGCTTCCGAATAGTTGATCTTTGCAGACGCTCCGGCCTTCTCCGGCACAGAGGGATAAAAAGCCAAACGACAGATGGTATCGGATGATTCTATTTGGTGAGGCAGGCCGACAGGGATCAGACGCCCTCCATAAAAGGCACGATTAGCAAACAAAGCAACTTCCGGATGCATTCGCCCTTGACGGCATAGCATATCATAAGAGCGATGAACTGTTGCAGTACAATTCCGGTAGAGGCGTTCAAACAAGGAATCTTTCAGATTGGCCAGCCCGATAGACAGTAAAGATTCATCATAAATAGCCGATTGCTCCGTATTTTGCTGCACAACAGCAGGCAGTTGCTTATGATCTCCGATCAACACAAACTTATCTATTGCATCTTTTCCGTCTTCTCCACGTGCACAGAGGATGCCTAACAACTGCGGTTCCAATATTTGGGTAGCCTCATCAATAATGGCTACATCAAAATGCTTCAAACGAAACAGTTCCGGTTTGCCGGAAATAGCCGCTACCGTTCCCACAATAATCCGACAATTCCGGATGCGTTCATACACTTCCGAACGACGGTTACAAGAGGATAATTCATTTTCAATCAGATGCCCGCGGTAGGCTTCATCACATGATAATTCACTTCCCACACGTATAAAATCAACTGCCGGATCAATGGAAGCCAGCGACTTGCATATCTCATCGACAGCCCGGTTGGTGTATGAAAGCAAAAGAATCTGCGCATCTTTATCTGCATGAAAAGTCTCTACCATTTTCTTCAGGGCACATGAAGTTTTGCCTGTTCCCGGAGGTCCGATAAGAAGGAAATAATCCTGTGCGGCTTTTGCTTTCAGGGCGATTCGCGTAAAATCGTCTTCCGAACGGGAAATCATAGGATCCAATGATTCATCAAACCGAGGAGGACGCTGTGACAGCAACAAGTCACGGCGTTCCTTCCTTGCAGAAAGATAAATATATAACCCCTGATACATCGAGCGGAATGTTGTATCCATTGTATCATGTTCTATCGCATAAAGGCTTTCGGCAGGAAGTACGGATGGATTCTGCTGGGTAGCACGTAAGCGGATACCTATTTCGTTTTCTGTCAGGTAGTCGATATTGCCCTTGAAAACCATTTTATTGGTGACGTTATCTGTATCGCGGTTACGTTCATAAAGGATAATGGCGTCGCCTTGACGGAAATTAGGGAGAGAAGTCTCTGTTTCAAGAGCTTCACTTCTGACAGTCTTACTTGCAAAGACTTCATTTCCAGTAATATCATTTCCAATAGCTTTATCTCTGGTAATGTCATTTACGGCAGACTCATTCAACAAAGTTTCCCCAGGCTTTTCCTTTTTAAAGAAAGAAAAAGTAAGTCCGGCTTTATGTTCATCGGCAGCATGATTCTCCTTTATTCTCAAATCATAAATGATTTCTCCGGCCTCGCATTTCTCCGCTAATGTAGAAAGCCATAAAGAAGCTGCCCCGGTACGTCCTTCATAATCCACATCACCGGATTTTGAAGTATAAAGTTCCTTTGTAATGAAGTTGTACACCGCATAGAAGTAATTCTTTTCCAGTGGAGAAAGAGCTTTCAGTTTCGATTGAAAGTTATCAATAGAAGGACGCAGATATGTTTCCCAAAAACGTCCTTTCAATCCTCTTTCATTCAAGGTGGAGGCATTGATTTCTTCCAGTTTTTGTGCCGTATATTCCAGACTGTTTCGCAATTGGACGCCATATTCATCGGCCACAATGCGGTTACGCAAGTCAATCACCCGACGTACCATCGCCCATGAAGGACGGGAGGGATAAAGAAGCGGATAACGGGTATAAAGCAAATAGGCTTTCACTTTCCGGTGATCCATTCCCATTGAATATTGCAAGACTGCTTGATAAAGTAACATCTGTACTTTATTATTCTCCTTCGGCTCTACCTTGCCCCGGATAGCGTATTCATCCGCCTTGCCGGATTTCATTTCTATGAAAGAAGACATGTCCCGCTGCATATAGTCGAGACGTCCCTGAAGTCCGAGTGCTTCACAGATATAAGACGGTTCGAGCACGGCATCCGTCTTGTCCAGTTCATAACCGGCTGCATGAAAGGTATCATTGACCGTTTCACGAATATGATCGAAATGCAGTTTGCAGTCGTCAAAGAATTGGCGTTCTTTCTCTTTGTCGCGCAAATCGGAACAGGCAGCCAGCTCAATAGGATAACGCCGGAAGGCTTTCTGCATACAGGTACGATAATCTATGTCTTCACTCTTCGCATGAATCCATTCGTCCAGGAAAAGATTGGCTATATTTCCCAGTAACAGAGGCCGGGCATTTTCGATCGGTTGAAGACGGGAAAGAAAATAATTAGCCGGATGATGCCCGTAATCACGGAAACACTCTGCCAAAGAACTGATGTCAAGTAAATAATCCGGTTCGAGTACAATGAAAGAAGGAGTCAGGATTCCCGCCTCATCCACTGCAACATCCAATAAATTGACCTGGGCATGACGCCAAAGCAGTTTGCACGTTTCTGCAAACTCTTCATTGATTTGAGGGATATTATAACGAACTAAATATGGTTTCTCCGAGACTTCGTCCAAGGGAGTCACATACAAATATTGCTCGTCGGCATACTGGAAGCAGACACGCATCCGCTGCACTCGTTCGCGGGCAGGAGGCGCAACCAGGTAGGTGGCATCCGCACGCGGAAGTAGGCGGTATAATTCCAAGGGAATATCCTCTTCCAGGAGTTTACGAATAAAGAAAGCTAATGTTTTCGCATCGCGCAAGAGTTGTTCCCGGTTGGGCTCCTGCTGGCGATTCAAGATAGCATTCGAAGTGAGCCGGAAAGTATGCAGCCGGTTCTGCTCTGCAACAGAGAGACCGACCTTAGCCGCCACAAAACTGATTCGTGCGGAAAGGTCGGTCATCTGTAAGCTTTCGTTTTGCATTTGCGCACGACAAATACGCTCCAGCAAGTCGCGCATTTGCTTATATCCTACGGCAAGATAAGCATCTTCCGTCTGGCAAACTGCTAAAAGGATTTCATAAGATTCTATCGCTTCACTCTTCGGACAGGGCAACTTCATCTCCAGCTTCATCTTCAACTTCCTCTTCTGTTTTCTTCTTGTCCTTTATCATCAAAATACTCATCTCGTACAACAGATAAAGCGGAATAGCAACAACACTCAAGGTGAACGGGTCTCCCGTCGGAGTAATAATAGCAGCAGCTATCACTATGACGACAACCGCATGACGGCGGTATTTCCGCAGGAAGGACTTGTTGACCACTCTCATTAAAGAAAGCAACCATGTAACCAATGGAAGTTCAAAAGCCAATCCCATGCAGAGAATCAGCATCATAAAATTGTCGATATAAGAATTGAGCGACAGGATATTCTCCACTTCCGAACTCAACTGATAAGTAGAAAGGAAACGGAGAGTCAACGGATAAACCATAAAGTAGCCCAACAGTACACCGATGAAGAACATCAGTGTTCCGATAGTCAATGCTTTACGCACGCCCTTTCTCTCATTCGGATAAAGGGCGGGATTAATGAAACGCCATATTTCAAAAAAGATATAAGGCATAGCCGTCACCACCGACATCCAGAATGCTGTCGACATGTGAATAAAGAAAGGAGCAGCCAAGTTGATATTGACCAGCTTCACATAAAATTGTTGCGTGAAGAAGTCATCGGTCAAATCAAATGTTTTACCGATATGCCGTAATAAATCGTAGAATATGAAATCATTGTGGCAAGGCGCAAGTATTACATGGTCGAAGAGGTAGGGCATAGCAATAAAATAGCCTATTGCCAATACAAACCAAACTCCAACTACCCGAAAAAGTACCTTACGCAGTTCGTCCAAATGATCCCAAAAGGTCATTTCTGCCATCCGTATGTTGTGCTCTTTTAGTTCTTAGAAGGATCTACAGGTTTGTCCAACTCGTCTTTTGCCTTGTTTATTTCTTCTTTCGCTTCGTTCACACCGTCTTTGAAGCTCTTTACGCCTTTGCCTAATCCGCGCATCAGTTCAGGAATTTTCTTTCCACCAAAAAGAAGAAGGATAACCAAAGCGATAATAATCCATTCGGAACCACTGGGCAAAAAGCCTAACAATAATAAGTTTGTCATAAGTTTATTTGATATAAGAGGTTTTTAATAGTTGCTGCAAATATAATCATTTTCACCACAGATTACACGGATTCACACAGATTTATAGCTTATCTTTCGATTTATTGCTACTATATATTCTCTTCAATCTGTGTGAATCCGTGTAATCTGTGGTGAATTAATCCTGATAATATACCCGTTTCACCCGTGTCGATATACTTGTCAACACTTCATAAGGGATCGTTTCCAGCTTATCGGACAACACCGTAATCGGCAGATCATCACCGAAGATGATAGCTTGATCGCCTTCCCGACAATCAATCTCCGTCACATCAATCATGCAGACGTCCATACAGATATTCCCTACATAAGGAGCTTTCTTTCCGTTCACCAGGCAATAGGCGTTGCCGCGTCCCAAGTGGCGGTTCAGTCCATCCGCATAACCGATAGGAATAGCTGCAATGCGTGAAGGACGTACCAAATGCCCCATCCGACTATATCCGACTGTATCTTCTTGAGGAACATCCCGGATCTGAAGGATGGTGGTCTTGAGCGTACTTACATTATGTATTATCGAATTGTCTATCGGGCTGACTCCATAAAGTCCGATTCCCAAGCGCACCATATCGTACTGTGCTTCGGGAAAACGCTCGATTCCTGCCGTATTACAGATATGACGGAGAATTTTATGAGAGAAGGCGGCCTGCAATTCTTGCGAACCTTTCTCAAACAATTCAATCTGTCCGCGGGTGAAAGCGTCGAACTGTGACGAATCACTTCCTACAAAATGAGAGAATACCGAACGGGGAATCACCGCGCTCTGATTCTTAAGTCGACGGATAAGCAATGGAATATCCTCCACCGCAAAGCCGAGCCGGTGCATACCTGTATCGAGCTTCACGTGAATGGGGAAGTTGGTGATTCCTTCTTTCTCCGCAGCTTTGATAAGTGCGTCAAGCAGATGGAAATTATAGACTTCCGGTTCCAGCTTATAATCAAACATGGTTTTGAATGCGGTAAGTTCCGGATCCATAATGATAATAGAGGCGGTAATGCCTGCCTTGCGGAGTTCGGAACCTTCGTCGGCAACGGCTACGGCCAGATAATCGACATGATGTTCCTGCAAACTCTTGGCTATTTCATACGAACCGGCTCCGTAAGCTGATGCTTTCACCATACAGATCATCTTTGTTTCCGGATGGCGAAGCATAGAACGGTAATGGTTCAAGTTGGCTACCATCGCTCCGAGATTTACTTCAAGAATGGTTTCATGCACCTTCAGTTCGAGGGCTTCGGATACCAAATCAAAGTTGAACACGCGAGAACCTTTCACCAGGATTACTTCCGAATGAAGCGATTTAAGTATATTGGATGCAAGGAGTGCTTCTGTATTAGGGAAGAAGTAACGTTCGAGATCATCATCAAAACGGGCCGAACAAGAAGATATCTCCTGCCCTACTCCAATCAGTTTATTAATGCCTTTGCTCTGTACCAATTGTGCCACACGCCGATAAAGCGTAGCGGTACTTTGTCCGGTTTCCAGTATATCCGACAGGATAAGCGTCCGTTTCAAGCCTTTCTTTTCCGAGCGGCGTACAAGGAAATCGAGAGCAATATCCAATGATGCCAGGTCTGAATTGTAGCTATCATTAATCAGTACACAGTTATTCTTTCCTTCTTTCACCTCCAGACGCATGGCAATCGGTTCGAGACGGGCCATCCGCTCGGTTATCTGGTCGGCAGGTGTCATCAGGTAAAGACAAGCTGCCAGACAATTCAGTGCATTTTCAATGGAAGCGTCATCGATGAAAGGAATACAGAAAGTATTATCCATCTCCAGATAACGATAGGATATAACGGTATGATCTTCTTTCTTGGTCACACGGCTGATATACAACGGGCGTTCAATGTCTGTACGGCTCCAGGCAATCTCACGTGCCGTCAGCATTGATTTTGCGACACAATTGCTGATTAACTCGTTATCACCGTTGTAAATCACGACATCACAGTCTTTGAAAAGCGTCAGCTTTTCCATGCATTTCTCCTGCAAGGAGAAGAAGTTTTCCTGATGGGCACCACCGATATTGGTCAGAATACCAATAGTAGGCTTAATCATTCGTTTCAAAGCTCCCATCTCCCCCATCTCGGAAATACCGGCTTCGAAAATACCCAGCTCGGCTTCTTCAGAAAGTTGCCACACAGAAAGTGGGACTCCGATCTGCGAATTATAACTGCGTGGAGAACGAACGATGCAACGATCCGGGCTAAGTAACTGATGCAACCACTCCTTCACAATGGTTTTTCCATTACTGCCGGTGATACCGATCACAGGGATCTTAAATTTATCACGATGTGTTTCGGCAAGCTTCTGCAAAGCTTTCAGAGGATTGGGAACGATGAGGAAGTTGAGAGTTGAGAGTTGAGAATTGAGAGTGGGCTGCGCACCATCATGCTGCATAGAACTCTCAACTCTCAACTCTCCATTCTCAACTTCTTTAAAGTCTTCTTCCGTAATTACAAAATTACGTACGCCCCGGTCATATAAATCGGGGATATAACGGGCTCCGCTATTTCGTTTGGTAGTTAAAGCAAAAAAAAGAGTTTCTTCCGGAAAACTCAAAGAGCGGCTGTCTGTTAGCAGCCAATCAATAGTCGCTTTATGTTTGCCCACACGGCGGGCACCGATACTTTTGGCTATGGATTCAATCGCATATGACATAGTTCTGTTTCTTTTTGAAAATCTAAGTACGGGTATTTTCCGATAAGTCGTTCTATTTTTAACACTATTTGTCCTAAAAAGCGTTGATACGCCTCTGATTCGGGATGAAAGGGTTTGTGCGCCAAGTCCCGGCGGATGTCTTGCACAGCTACGATAACCTGCTTTGTTTCAGGAGAAAAGAAGGTTTCGGAGAAGCGTTCCCACAGGTAACGAATCGCCAGAGGAGACGGATGCAACATGTCGTCGGCATAGAAACGATAATCACGTAATTCGTCCAATATGATTTCATAAGAGGGGAAATAGAACACTCGTTCCGGAAACAGTTGTTGCAATCGGTCGATGGCGAGTAGCAGAGTCGATTTGCTTAACTGGTTGGCGTGCATCCCGTCGCGTATATGACGGATCGGGCTGACTGTAAACAACCATTTCAGATCCGGATTCCGGGCTGACATTTCGGTGATGAGTGCTGTATAATCTTCTACAATTTCTTCAACAGACAGCCGGTAACGCAAAAAATGACTCTCCGGCAACTGATGGCAATTAGCTACTACTTGTCCACTCTCCTTTTGTTTATAAACGTAAGCAGTTCCCATTGTCACCATCAGCCAGTTCAATTCCGGCAGTTTTTTATAAGCATGGTGAAGACGTGAATTTATGGTATGCAATGTCTCTTCGGGCGTAAAAGCAGAAAAAGAGCCATGATGCATCGGGCTATGCCATAAATCTTTGTAGGCAAACAGATCTTGTTTGTTGTATTCCTTATTCCTTATAATCTCCCTCAAAGCAGATGAAACGGATAAAGGATTATAAAGAATACCAAAAGGATTCAGTTCCAGTTGAAATCCGGCATCCATTAATTGTCGCCCGATATTTTCCGCAAAACAGGACCCCATCAGAAGAATATGATCTGCATGACTGACCGACGGCATCCCGGCAGGTAATTCTACAGATGTTTGAAAGTTCATACGATTTTCCATCATTTCATTACGTTTCATGTGCAAAAGTAATCAAAAAACTATTTCCGCCCTCTTTTTCCTCACGATTCAATAATCTTAGGAAGCATAGAAAAACAGATACGTCTTTATACCGGATAAGATTTTATAAAAAAAAGGAGGTCGAATATACTTTCTTTTCGTATTTTTGCACTAAATTTCCTAGAATCATGAATAGTGAACCAACATATAACTTGTTAAACTCCATCAATTACCCCGAAGACCTACGTAAACTAACCGTAGAGCAACTACCGGAAGTATGTGGTGAACTAAGACAAGACATTATTAAAGAACTCTGCTGCAACCCCGGACATTTCGCCGCCAGCCTGGGGACCGTGGAACTAACCGTAGCTCTGCACTACGTCTACAATACACCATACGACCGTATTGTATGGGACGTGGGACATCAGGCATACGGCCACAAAATTCTGACAGGACGCCGTGAAGCATTTTCCACAAACAGGAAACTCGATGGAATCCGCCCTTTCCCATCTCCAGAAGAAAGCGAATATGATACTTTCACGTGCGGACACGCTTCCAATTCTATTTCTGCCGCTCTCGGTATGGCTGTCGCAGCCGCCCGGAAAGGAGACGCCAAACGCCATGTAGTAGCCATTATCGGTGACGGATCAATGAGTGGCGGACTGGCTTTTGAAGGATTGAACAACGCATCTGCCACATCGAACAACCTGCTCATTATCCTGAATGACAATGATATGGCAATCGACCGCAGCGTAGGAGGCATGAAGCAGTATCTTTTCAACTTAACGACTTCCAACCGCTATAATCAGCTACGTTTCAAGCTCTCGCGCATGCTGTTCAAGCTTGGCATTTTAAACGAAGAACGCCGCAAAGCGCTCATCCGTTTCGGAAATAGCCTGAAATCAATGGCGGCCCAGCAACAGAATATTTTTGAAGGGATGAATATCCGTTACTTCGGTCCGATAGACGGACACGACGTAAAGAACCTGGCAAGAGTATTACGTGATATCAAAGATATGCAAGGACCTAAAATCCTGCACCTGCACACTATCAAAGGAAAAGGATTCGGACCGGCAGAGAAACACGCTACCGAATGGCATGCTCCCGGCAAATTCGATCCCGTCACCGGCGAACGTTTCATTGCCAACACCGAAGGAATGCCCCCGCTTTTCCAGGACGTATTCGGAAATACACTGGTGGAACTTGCCGAAGCCAACCCGAAGATTGTCGGTGTCACTCCCGCCATGCCCAGCGGCTGTTCGATGAATATACTAATGGAGAAAATGCCGAAACGCGCTTTCGATGTCGGTATTGCCGAAGGACATGCGGTTACCTTCTCCGGAGGGATGGCAAAAGACGGACTGCAACCGTTCTGCAATATCTATTCTTCTTTTATGCAACGGGCGCATGATAATATCATCCACGACGTAGCGATTCAGAATCTTCCTGTTGTTTTGTGTCTCGACCGCGCCGGATTGGTTGGCGAAGACGGTCCTACTCATCACGGAGCTTTTGATATGGCATGTTTACGCCCGATCCCCAACCTGACTATCAGTTCCCCGATGGACGAACATGAATTACGTCGCCTGATGTATACTGCACAATTGCCGGACAAGGGACCGTTCGTGATCCGCTACCCCCGTGGACGCGGCGTACTGGTGGACTGGAAATGTCCGCTGGAAGAAATTCCGGTAGGAAAAGGACGGAAACTGAAAGAGGGTAGCGACCTTGCAGTGATTACTATCGGACCGATAGGAAATGTAGCCGCCCGTGCCATCACCCGGGCAGAAGCAGATTTAGGTCTGTCCATCGCCCATTACGATTTACGATTCCTGAAACCACTGGATGAAGAGTTGTTGCATGAGGCAGGACGTAAATTCCAACGTATCCTGACCATCGAAGACGGAATTATCAAAGGCGGTATGGGTAGCGCTGTCCTCGAATTTATGGCAGACAACGAATACAAACCGACCGTGAAGCGTATCGGTATCCCTAATATATTTGTAGAACATGGGGCAGTTGCCGAACTATACCAACTGTGCGGCATGGATGAAGAAGGGATTCTGACTAAAATAAAAGAATTTATCAATTGACATGAAGATTATTATTGCCGGTGCCGGCAACGTAGGCACCCATTTGGCCAAACTGTTATCGCGCGAAAAGCAAGATATTATCTTGATGGATGATGACGAAGAGAAACTAAGTGCTCTTAGCGCCAACTTTGACTTGCTGACTGTTGCCGCTTCTCCTTCTTCCATCTCCGGATTGAAAGAAGTGGGCGTCAAAGAAGCCGACCTGTTCATCGCAGTCACACCGGACGAAAGCCGCAACATGACTGCCTGTATGCTGGCTACCAACCTGGGAGCCAAAAAGACAGTGGCGCGTATCGACAACTATGAATATCTTCTACCCAAAAATAAAGAGTTTTTCCAGAAGCTGGGAGTAGATTCTCTGATTTACCCGGAAATGCTGGCTGCTAAAGAAATCGTATCTTCCATGCGCATGAGCTGGGTACGCCAATGGTGGGAATTCTGTGGAGGTTCGCTGGTTCTGATTGGTACGAAGATGCGCGAAAAGGCTGAAATCCTGAATATACCGCTGCACCAATTAGGCGGTCCCAACATTCCTTACCACGTAGTGGCCATCAAACGCGGAACGGAAACGATTATCCCTCGCGGAGACGATGTTATTAAATTGCATGATATTGTTTATTTCACCACTACCCGCAAATACATTCCTTATATACGTAAAATAGCCGGCAAAGAAGACTATGCCGATGTACGCAATGTAATGATTATGGGAGGTAGCCGTATCGCAGTCCGTACCGCACAATATGTGCCGGACTATATGCAGGTGAAAATAGTGGATAATGACCTGAACCGTTGCAACCGTCTGACAGAGCTACTGGATGACAAAACAATGATTATCAACGGAGACGGTCGCGACATGGATCTGCTTATCGAGGAAGGGCTTAAGAATACCGAAGCATTTGTAGCCTTGACCGGCAACTCGGAAACGAATATCCTTGCCTGTCTCGCCGCCAAACGCATGGGAGTGGAAAAGACGGTGGCAGAAGTGGAGAACATCGACTATATCGGTATGGCAGAAAGTCTCGACATCGGCACGGTTATCAATAAAAAAATGATTGCTGCCAGCCATATCTACCAAATGATGCTGGACGCCGACGTGTCTAATGTGAAATGCCTGACTTTTGCCAATGCGGACGTTGCAGAATTCACCGTACCGGAAGGGGCCAAAATAACCAAACACCTAATTAAAGACCTGGGGCTCCCCAAAGGCACCACCATCGGAGGAATGATCCGTAACGGAGAAGGTATCCTGGTGACAGGTGATACGCAAATCCGCCCCGGCGACCATGTAGTCGTATTCTGCCTAAGCATGATGATTAAAAAGATTGAGAAGTTCTTTAACTAAGTATTAAGTATCAAGTATTAAGTATTAGTCGGTAAAAATGGACAGTTATGGGTAATACTTAATACTTGATACTTAATATTTAACAAATACTTGTTTATGATTAACTCGAAGATGATATTCCGGATTCTGGGTTTTCTGCTTCTGATAGAAACAGTTATGCTATTATGTTGTGGAGGTGTTTCTCTTTTTTATAAGGAGAATGACTTGCAGAGTTTTCTGGTTTCATCGGCTATTACCACTAGCATCGGTATTCTGTTGCTCGCCATCGGGAAAGACGCAGTGAAATCCCTGAATCGCCGTGATGGATATGTCATAGTCAGTGTAGCATGGGTCACCTTTTCCCTTTTCGGAATGTTACCTTATTATATAGGAGGGTATATCCCAAGTGTTACGGATGCATTTTTTGAAACGATGTCCGGGTTCAGCAGTACGGGTGCCACCATCTTGAATAATATAGAGTCAATGCCTCATGGAATACTTTTTTGGCGGGCTATGACACAATGGATAGGCGGTTTGGGTATTGTATTCTTCACCATTGCCGTTCTGCCGATTTTCGGTGTGGGTGGGATTCAGGTGTTTGCAGCAGAAGCCAGCGGTCCTACTCATGACAAAGTGCATCCCCGTATTGGTATCACTGCCAAATGGATTTGGGGTATTTATGCCGGAATGACAGGGACATTGATTGTCTTATTAGTATTTGGAGGTATGAGTGTGTTTGACAGTATATGCCATGCTTTCACGACAACCAGCACTGGCGGATTTTCTACCAAACAAGCAAGTATCGAATATTATCACTCACCCTATATAGATTATGTAATCTCTATTTTCATGTTTCTTTCGGGCATCAACTTCACGCTATTACTGTTGATGTTCAATGGAAAAATAAAGAAGTTCATTCATGATGCAGAGCTAAAATTCTATTTCTGGTGTGTTTCTTTCTTTACTATATTTATTGCAGTCTGGCTTCATCAGACTTCTTCTATGGAGATAGAAGAAGCGTTCCGTAAATCACTTTTCCAAGTGATTTCCTTGCAAACTTCTACGGGATTTGCCACAGCCGATTATATGCTTTGGCCTTCTATCCTTTGGGGATGCCTTCTAATAGTGATGATAATCGGAGCCTGTGCCGGCAGTACAACAGGAGGTATAAAATGTATTCGTATGGTTATCCTGTTTCAGGTTGTGAAAAACGAATTCAAACATATTCTTCACCCTAATGCCGTGCTCCCGGTGCGAGTTAACAAACAGGTTATTTCTCCTTCCATCCAGTCTACAGTATTGGCCTTTACTTTTTTATATGCAGTCATCGCTATCATCAGCATACTTATCATGATGGGGCTGGGAGTCGGTTTTCTAGAATCAATCGGAACGGTAATCTCAAGTATGGGTAATATGGGACCGGGACTCGGCACATGCGGCCCGGCCTTCTCATGGAGTGAATTGCCTGATGCCGCCAAATGGCTGCTTTCTTTTTTAATGCTCTTGGGACGTTTGGAATTGTTTACAGTATTACTACTTTTCACTTCCGATTTCTGGAAAAAGAATTAAGAATGGTTCTTAATCAAATTCCGTGCTAGTAAAGCTCATTGAAAGGCCGATGGATAAAGGGATATCGGCATATTAGAAATAACAAATAAATTATCCAAACTATATGCATCTTAAAGTACTCCAGAATAGCCATGAATAAGGTAATTGAACATAAATAAGTAGCACGGAATTTGATTAAGAACCTTTTTAATTTTCAGGAGAGATTATATTTTGGCTCAAATCCGTCAATAAGAAAAGTACAGTCTTATACATTATGGTTGTTTATTTATCCCTTTGCTTTCTTGATATACTCCGTAGGCAAACATCCGAAATACTTTTTAAAACTCGTAGCAAAGTAAGACGGTGTGTTGAATCCTACCATCGTACTGACCTCTGCTACTGTATAACGTCCGTCCTTCAGTAATTTTGCCGCTTCATTGAAACGAATCTTACGTATAAAGTCGATAGTCGATTCACCTGTGATAGCTTTCAATTTGAGATGCAGATTAGAACGGCTCATATTCATTTCTCTGGCGAACTCGTCGGTGGAGAATTCAATATTATCCATATTCTTTTCTACGATGGCTACGGCACGTTTCAATAAAGCTTCGTCCATGGCGTTGAATGTAATCTTTTCCGGTTCCACTTCCAGAGATTTGGAATACCGTTCAAGCATACGCCTGCGGGTGCGCATCATGTTCTGTATTTTCGTAGTCAGTATGGCAAGAGAGAACGGTTTCGGGATATAATCATCCGCGCCCATTTGCAGACCTTCCATCTGATCTTTGGTTTCGCTTTTGGCAGACAGGATAATCACAGGAATGTGACAGGTACGGATATTCTGCTTCACATTCTTGCATAGCTTGATACCATCCATCACAGGCATCATGACATCAGTCACAATAATGTCCACTTCATTCTCTTTCAGCTTTTCCAGGGCTTCTTCACCATTTCCGGCTTCCAATGTATTGAAAAGTTCGGAAAGTCCGCTACTGAGATAATGGCGGATTTCATTATTGTCTTCTACAATAAGAATCGTACCACGTTTCTTGTCACCGGTTTCGATCGCTTCGTTTTCTACTTTTTCCGTATCAATGAAATACATCTCTTTCGAGTTGGTAGAATAAACTTGGTCCTCCTCATTTTTCGCGTCATTAGAAGCTAATTCGGAAGATTTGTAGATGTTTATATCCTGTGGCAGATAAACAGAGAAAGTACTGCCTTTGCCTTCTTCACTGTCTAACTCAATACGTCCGTGATGCAGTTCCACCAAACGCTGTACCAATGACAGCCCGATGCCGCTTCCTACGTGCTCACTCTCTATCTGATAGAAACGTTCGAATATTTTTCCCTGCTTGTTGATAGGAATACCAATACCGGTGTCACTAACTTGCAGTACCAGCCAATTGTTTTCCTCTTTCAACGTAACAGTAATGCTTTGCCCGCTTTCTGTATATTTGAAAGCATTTGAAAGCAGGTTATTAACGATCAGTTCCAGATAATTCGGATCGAAAAGTTCCTCTTTTTCTTCCAGTTCGGAGTGGAGAGTATAAGTAATCTTCTTGTGGCGTGCCAGTTTATCGTAGAACAAGAAATTATCCTGTATCAGTTGATGCGCATTCTCTTTCTTTACTTTCAGCTCAAAAACTCCCAATTCGGCACGGCGATAATCCATCAACTGGTTGACAAGATGCAACAGACGATTGGCGTTGCGTTGGATATATTCCAGTTGGTTACGAGTCCAGCGATCACTAATCTTATTGATTATTTCTTGTAAAGGAGCTAAGATGAGAGTTAATGGCGTGCGAAGCTCGTGCGAAATATTGATGAAGAAACGCATCTTCATCTGGTTGATTTCTTCTTGATGCTCCTTGTCCCTGCGTTCAAGCTCCAGTTCCGCTTCCATACTCTTACGCATCCAGAAGAAGCGGAAGACGAAAGTGATAAACCCGATAAAAGTGGCGAGGAAAATCATGATTGCCCACCAGGTCTTGTACCATATAGGGAGAACTATGATTTCCAACATTGTAGGTACAGTATTCCATTTTCCGTCACTATTGGCAGCTTTTACCAAAAAGTGATAAGTGCCTTGTGGTAGGTTGGAGTAGGAGACAGTACGTTTATCTGTCAGATAATACCACTCTTTGTCATATCCTTCCAGTTTATAAGCGAAAGTGTTATGTTGTCCGGAAATATAATTGGATACTACAAATTCAATCGTGAAAGCTGTTTGCCATGATTTCAGGGTGATACTTTCTGTTTCATTGATATTTTTAGTCAGGATACCGGTTTCATCATCCGGGCGAACTGTCTTGTTAAACAGTTGAAGTTTAGTGATAACTACCGGAGGCGTATAAGGGTTATCCAGCAACAGTTCCGGGCGGAAAGTAGTGATCCCGTTGATACCCCCGAAATACATCTGACCACTTGAAGTACGGCAGAACGAAGAAGTATTAAACTGATTACTCTGTAATCCGTCGGATTCCGTAAAATTACGGAACCTCTCTGTTTCCGGATTGAAACAGGAAATACCACGGTTGGTACTTACCCAAAGACGTCCGAAAGTATCTTCCAGAATACCATATACCACATTGTTAGGCAAACCGTTAGCCGTAGTATATCGTTTGATTTTCTTTTCTTTTTCATTAAAACAGTAGAAGCCTTCACGCGTACCTACCCAGATGATACCGTTGGCAGCCTCGTAAATGCAATTGGTAAACGTCTTTGTTACAGATGATTCCGGCAGAATAGGCACCTTTTCTATCTCGATTCCTTCCTGCTGAAAGACAGATATACCTTCCTCACCCCCGACCCAAAGCCGTTTATGGGAATCTCTGAACAGGATTGTGATTCGTTGTGAAGTAAATGGAGTACCGTCCTTTTCCTTATCAATGGTGGTAAAACTCTTTTTTTCCGGGTTAAAACTAACCAGAGCACTTAATGTCCCCAATAAGAGGTTTCCCCCTTTGTCAGGAAGAATTGCATATACATTCTCATTCACCAACTGGCTGTTCAGCTGATTGAAACTTTCCATTTTTTCACTGTTTCGATGGAGAACAGTCAGTCCGCCGGCATGTGTCCCTATATATACAAGTGATTTTTGTTCATCTACATATACGGCTTTGATATTGTTGGAACCAATACCGATTTCCCGTTCGTCTTCCTGTAAGATATAGTGCGTAAACTGTTGTGTCTTTGTATTATACAGATTCAAACCACCATCATTCGTTCCTATCCATAAGTTCTTATCCTTATCTTCCGTAATGCAGCTGACTACGTTATCGCTTAGAGAATTCTTATAGGGAATACGCTGGATATTCTTGAATCTGTTGCGGATAGGATGGTAATAGTTCAATCCCCCGAAATAGGTTCCAAGCCACATACCTCCTTGCGAATCCATAAAGATACTGCGAACCGAACGTTGTGACAAACTGCCGTTTTCTACCGGACTGCTACTGTAGGAAACGAAAGAATCGCTTCCTTCATGATAAATGTTTAGATCATTGAACGTTCCTATCCATAAGCGATTTTGCGAATCCAGTGCCAGAGAGCGGATATAATTGGAACTGATACTTTTAGGATTGGAAGAAGAATGATGATAAGCCTTGACCTCTTTCGTTTTCGGATTGAGCAGAAGCAGACCGGCTCCTTCGGTAGCTACCCATATACGGGTAGGAGATTGCTGCAAAATGGCTTGAATCTGTTTTGTTTCCGTTATCGGAGTAATCTTTTCCAGTTTCTTTTGAGGAATGGAATAGCTGTAAAGCCCGTCGACCGGGGTACCGATATAGATAATATCCCCCTGTCTGTAAAGAGCTGAAGCTATAAGCTTGTGCATAGCGGTACTAAAAGAATCATCAACGAATCGTGATTCTTTAATATCGAACATAGTCAGACCTTCTTGTGTGCTTATAAGCAACTGTTCCGGTGAGATTTCTGCAATACCATTGATTTGTTGCCGTTTGCCTTTTTTCTCGTAGAAGAAATTTCTGAATTTGTCTTTTTCTTCGTCATAATATGACAAACCATCCCGCGTACCGATCCAGACACGTCCCTGACTGTCAGTCTTTACGATTCGTGAAATATCATTAGCGATACTGTTCGGATCTTCTTCATTATGCTGATAAACTGTAAATGAATACCCGTCATACTTGTTTACTCCATCATAGGTCGCGAACCACATATTACCTCTTTGGTCCTGATCGATAGAAAATACGGTGCTTTGTGACAATCCTTCGTTAATAGAAATATAAGAGAAGTTAATTTGCTCCGGAACTTCAGAAAAAACGCAATTAACCCCTATACATAGAAAGAGTAGACAGATTGTTGTTTTTTTAAGGCTGTTCATTATTAGTTCATAAGATTAATAATGGCATCAAAGATAGCAAAATCTTTTATATGGAGGTATTCAATAGAGAGAAAGTAAATATAGGGAATGAAAAAATACCACCGATTATACAGATTAGCACGGATTTTTATATCGACAATCTTCGAATTACAATTAAATCTGTGTTAATCTGTGTAATCGGTGGTGAAACTTGAAACTGGTAGGTAATTTATTTAGCTAAATCTCCTATCTCGTCTAAATTCTTCTGAATATCTTCGTCATTCAATGTATAATTCACCAGATCACCGGCCAAATACTTATCATAAGAAGCCATATCGATCAGACCATGACCCGAAAGATTGAAAAGAATCACTTTCTCTTCTCCTGTCTCCTTACATTTGTTAGCTTCGCGGATAGCCGCCGCAATAGCGTGGCTGGATTCGGGAGCCGGAATAATACCTTCAGACTGCGCAAACAGACAACCGGCTTCGAAAGACTCCAATTGCTGTATATCTACCGCTTCCATCAGATTATCTTTGAGTAACTGTGAAACGATTACACCTGCGCCGTGATAACGAAGTCCACCGGCATGGATATGAGCAGGAGCAAAATTATGTCCCAAAGTAAACATAGGTAGCAACGGGGTATATCCGGCTTCATCACCGAAGTCATACTGGAACTTACCACGTGTCAGTTTCGGACAAGAAGCAGGTTCGGCAGCAACGAAACGAGTCTTTTTTCCTTCCTGTATGGTGTGGCGCATGAACGGGAAAGAGATACCTCCGAAGTTGGAACCACCTCCGAAGCAACCGATCACGATATCCGGATATTCGCCCGCCATTTCCATTTGTTTTTCAGCTTCCAGTCCGATAATAGTCTGGTGGAGAGTCACGTGGCTAAGTACGGAACCGAGCGTATATTTACAGTTGGGAGTCATTTGTGCCAGTTCGATAGCTTCCGAAATAGCAGTTCCCAATGAACCTTGATAAGTGGGGTGTTTCGTCAGAATATCTTTACCGGCACGGGTAGACATAGATGGAGAAGGAGTGACCTGTGCTCCGAAAGTCTGCATGATGCTGCGGCGGTATGGTTTTTGTTCATAACTGATTTTTACCTGATAAACGGCAGCTTCCAGGCCGAAAACCTTGGCTGCGTAAGAAAGAGCGGCTCCCCATTGTCCGGCACCAGTTTCAGTGGTAATGTTGGTAACTCCTTCTTCTTTACAATAATAAGCTTGTGCCAATGCAGAGTTCAACTTATGCGAACCGATAGGGCTTACGCTTTCGTTCTTAAAATAGATATGAGCCGGAGTGCCGAGTGCTTTTTCCAAACCATAAGCACGAACCAGCGGAGTGCTACGATAGTACTTGTACATTTCACGCACTTCTTCCGGTATTTCTATCCATGCATCCGTCTGATTCAGCTCCTGATGACACAGTTCTTTTGCGAAAATCGGATATAAATCTTCTGCTTTTAGCGGTTGTTTGGTTCCCGGGTGCAACGGAGGCATAGGCTTGTTCACCATATCAGCCTGAATGTTGTACCAGTAATGTGGAATTTCTTCTTCCGGTAGAATATACCGTTTTCTTTTTTTACTCATAATATTGTAGTTTTTTAGTTTTCTGTTGCCAAAAGTAGTCAAATTTTTAATATTCAGAAAATTTTGTCAACAAAGAATCGTGTTTGATTGTTATTTTAGTTAAGTTTGCACGACCCCGTTAAAAAAGATGATATGAAGATTTATCATAAGTTTTTATTGTATCAGAATAAACTCCTAAAACCCTATGTACGTATTTTGTTAGGGCTGATAGAAGCACTCACTTATCTGGCATCTTTATCATTGATTGTCGGAGTAGTATATGAACATGGCTTTCCCTTGTCTATTGATGAAGTGGCGAATTTGCAGACATTGTATAAAACTGTCTGGATCATTTTTCTGATTGATGTCACTTTACATATCTCGCTGGAATACCGGAATACTAAAAAGCAATACCGGCGATTAGCCTGGATATTGAGTGGATTGTTATATCTCACGTTGGTACCTGTTATATTCCATCGTCCGGAAGAAGAAGGAGCTATTTTGCATATTTGGGAATTCTTACATGGGAAGTTTTATCATCTTTTGTTATTGTTAGTTCTTTCTTTCCTCAATCTGTCCAATGGGCTGGTGCGTCTGTTGGGACGGCGTACCAATCCGTCTTTGATATTGGCAGTCAGTTTTATGGCTATTATTCTGATTGGAGCAGGCTTGTTGATGCTTCCGCGCTGCACGGTAAATGGTATCACCTGGGTAGACTCTTTATTTACCGCTACCAGTGCCGTATGCGTTACAGGCCTGGTACCGGTAGACGTGTCTACTACATTCACCACTTCGGGATTAGTTGTCATTATCCTGTTGATTCAGATTGGCGGATTGGGAGTGATGACATTAACCAGTTTCTTCGCCATGTTCTTCATGGGGAATACTTCCATCTACAACCAGCTTGTTGTGCGTGATATGGTTAGTTCCAATTCATTAGGTTCTTTGCTGTCTACTTTATTATATATATTAGGCTTTACCTTAGTGATTGAAGGGATCGGTATGGTTTCGATTTGGTTTAGTATTCACGGAACGTTGGGAATGACCCTGGAAGGAGAGTTGGGTTTTGCTGCTTTCCATTCTATTTCAGCTTTTTGTAATGCGGGTTTTTCTACGCTTTCCGGCAATTTAGGAAATCCGATGGTGATGACTAACCATAATTGGTTGTTTATTACCGTTTCTCTATTGATTATCTTTGGTGGTATCGGTTTCCCCATCCTTGTCAATTTCAAGGATATTGTATTGTATCACCTCCGTCGTTTCTGGAAATTGATTCGTACCCGCAAACTGGATCGGCATAAAATGCAGCACCTCTATAACCTGAATACGAAAATCGTGTTAATCATGACTTTCTTGCTTTTATTAATCGGCACATTGGCTATTGCTGCTTTTGAGTGGAATGGTTCTTTTGCCGGTATGCCTGTGGCAGATAAGTGGACACAAGCTTTCTTTAATGCCACTTGTCCGCGAACAGCCGGTTTCAGCAGTGTCGACCTGGCATCATTGAGCGTGCAGACATTGTTGGTTTATCTATTCTTGATGTGGGTGGGCGGTGGATCACAGTCCACGGCAGGTGGTGTGAAAGTAAATGCTTTTGCGGTCGTAGTTCTGAATCTTGTAGCCGTATTGCGTGGCACTGAACGAGTGGAAGTGTTCGGCAGAGAATTGTCTTACGATTCAATCCGGCGTTCCAATGCAACAGTAGTCATGTCATTGGGAGTCTTATTCATTTTTATTTTCACATTGAGCATACTCGAACCGGGTGTTTCCATTATGGCATTGACTTTCGAATGTGTCTCTGCGCTTAGTACCGTAGGTTCCAGTCTGAATCTGACCCCTCATTTGTGCGACGCAAGCAAACTATTGGTGTCTTTGTTGATGTTTATTGGTCGTGTGGGGTTAATAACATTGATGTTGGGAATCGTCAAACAGAAAAAGAATACAAAATACCGTTATCCGAGTGATAACATCATAATAAACTAAAGCTATGAAGTATATTATTATTGGTTTAGGAAATTACGGCCATGTGTTGGCGGAAGAACTGTCCGCCTTGGGACACGAAATTATAGGTGCGGATATAAGCGAAAGTCGTGTAGACTCCATCAAAGATAAGGTTGCTACAGCTTTTGTCATTGATGCCACTGACGAACAATCATTATCAGTGTTGCCATTGAATAGTGTGGATATAGTTATTGTAGCGATTGGAGAGAATTTTGGTGCGTCGATACGAGTCGTTGCCCTGTTGAAGCAGAAAAAGGTTCCCCGTATTTTTGCCCGTGCTATTGATGCCGTACATAAAGCAGTGCTTGAAGCTTTTGATCTGGAACGAATCCTGACTCCGGAAGAAGATGCTGCCCGCAGCCTGGTACAACTGCTCGACTTCGGTACTAACATGGAAGGATTCCGCATCGATCAGGATTATTATGTGGTGAAGTTCACGGTTCCGGAGAAATTTGTAGGATATTTTGTGAATGAGTTAAACCTGGATGAAGAGTTTCATTTAAAAATGATAGGCTTGAAACGGGCGAATAAGGTCACCAACTGCCTGGGTATCTCTCTGACCGAGCTTCATGTGAAGAATGAATTACCGGGAAATGAGAAAGTGGAAGAAGGAGACGAATTGGTCTGCTACGGCAGGTATCGTGATTTTCAGGCCTTCTGGAAAGCTATTTAGCTAGAGTACTTATAACGTCGCTTTTATTGAGCACAAGTGAGCAAGTTTCAGAGATAGTTGTATGAAGAAACCCATCGGACTTTTTTTCAGTAAAGAAATCCGGTGGGTTTGTTATATGCTGAAGCGTATGCCTTACTTCGTCTGAATACGAATATTTCCGGCTTTCACTCCGTTTGCTTTTGCTGTAAATACAATCTCACCGGCAGTTTCACCGGCTTGCAGGATAGCTGTCAACATACCGTTGAAAGCATGCATTTTTGGAAGATGGAATTGTTCAAGGTTCGTCGGATCGCCATTGGCGGCAGCACGATATTTACCTGTTCCCTTTACCGAGAAATTTATCTGACGATTATCGGCTGGGCAGAGGTTACCGTCTTTGTCTACTACTTTAACAGTCACATAAGCCAGGTCTTTTCCATCTGCAGTCAGTTCGTTACGGTTGCTTACCAGTTCGATGTGATGAGGCTTTCCGGCAGTACGGACTACTTTTTCAGCTACCGCTTTTCCGTTTTTGTCGTAGGCTACTACTTTCACTTCCCCCGGTTCGTACTTTGTATCCATCCACATCAGACGATAGCGGTTCTTTAGCGAACTATTATTCTTGCTTTGTTTTCCATAACTTTTGCCATTGATAAACAATTCGGCAGTAGGATAATTAGTGTACACAAAAACGGGAGTCACTTCACCTTCACGTCCCGGCCAGGTCCAGTGAGGCAGGATATGTAAGGTTTCCGCTTCCTTGTTCCACACGCTACGGTAAAGATAATAGCGGTCTTTGGGTAAACTGGCAAGGTCGATGATACCAAACATTGAACTGTGGTTAGGCCATGAATCCGTATCGTATGGTGACGGTTCACCCAGATAATCAAATCCGGTCCATACGAACTGTCCGATGGTCCAATGATGATCGTCAGCTAATGCAAAGTCCTCGTCCGGAATATTCGACCAGGGACAAACCTCCACATCGTATGAAGAGCATTGATGATCTTCATATTTGGCCCCTTTCTTATCCTCCACCGGGAACTTGTATACGCCGCGTGAGCTGACAGTAGAAGCCGTTTCGCTTCCCAGAATCAGATTCTGCGGGAGTTGGTCGTATGACTCCTGATAGCGTTGCGTACGGTAATTAAGTCCCGGAATGTCAATCATTGCTGCAAATCCGTTGGCAAGTACACAACTCACCTGGTCCATTCCGCAAGTGACAGGACGTGTAGGATCTTCACGATGGCAGATATCCTGCAGGAATTTGGCCACTTTATAACCGACAGGACTGCATTGAGTCGGTACTTCGTTACCGATACTCCACATAATGACGCAAGGGTTATTCCGATAATTATGAAGCATATTTATCATATCACGTTCCGCCCATTCATCGAAGTAGCGGTGATAACCATTTTCACATTTGGCGATATCCCATTCATCGAACGGTTCGATCATCATCATAAATCCCATTTCGTCACACAACGCAACGAGTTCGGGAGTCGGCATATTATGAGAAGTACGGATCGCGTCGCATCCCATATCTTTCAATAGCGTAAGCTGATGACGCAGTGCTGCAACATTGATCGCGGCACCCAACGGACCTAAATCGTGGTGATTACATACACCCTGAAATTTACGGTGTTTCCCGTTCAGGTAGAACCCTTTGTCGGCAATGTATTCAATGCTGCGGATACCGAAACGTGTGGTGTAAGTATCTACCAGTTTATCATCCGCATAAATTTTAGAGACAGCCTTGTAAAGCGACGGACTTTCCGGCGACCAGAGTTCGGGTGCGTTTACAATAAAATTTTGTTCAAAAGGTTGTCCGTGATTGATGCGGCTTGTATTCTCTTTCCGGGTAACAACTTTACCTTCCGGAGAAAGAATTTCCGTCTCTACACGGATGGCTGTTTTCTCACCGGCATTGTCTATCTTCGTTTGGAGACGTACGGCTGCAAAATCCTTGTTGACGTGAGGAGTTGTGATTTGCGTTCCCCATACAGGTACATGGATTTTGTCAGTCACAATCAGGTGTACATTGCGATACAGACCTGCTCCCGGATACCAGCGCGAAGATTGCGGACGGTTTTCCAAACGCACGGCAAGCGTATTGTTTTTACCGTCTTTATTCAATAAGGAAGTCACATTACAGTGAAAAGAATTGTAGCCGAAAGGCCAGAAACAAGCTTCTTTTCCGTTGATGTAGACACGCGCTTCACTCATGGCACCGTCAAAAAGTAGTGTCACTTCTTTGTCGGCAGGGGCGTCAAAACTGGTACGATACCATCCGGTACCTACATAAGGAAGACCGCCGGTACGTCCTGTCTTCAAGGAAGCTTTTTTCTCAAAGTTCTGTGTCACTGCTACGTTTTGGAGGTCATTGTTCATGTCGAATGGACCAAAAATCGCCCAGTCGTGTGGAATAACAACCGATTCCCATTTAGTGTCATTGAACTCCGGCTGACTGGCCTCTTTAAAATCTCCTTTACTGAATTTCCAGTTCTTCTCCAGCAGTGCCTCACTACGTTGCGCTTGCATAGTGCAGGCGGCGGCCATCAAAAGTACAGCTAATAACTGTTTGGGGTGTTTCATGTTCATTTTTACTTTTCAGGTATAAAATATTTTGGATTCGGCGTAAAGTTATAAAAAAGGATTCAATAATCTTATCTCTTGAAAGCATTAAATGCACTGGCCGGTTTGCCACTGTTGTCAAGCCCCCCTTTGTGATAGCCTTTCCATTCCTTCTTTCCTTCAAATGTAGGAAAAATGTCGGTTACACTTGTAAATATCCCGCTCTTTTTGTTCCTTTGCCATCTATTTATAAACAGAAAACTTACGTATGAGAAAACTAATTTATTTGCTTTTGTTGCCGTTGGCGGTGGCTGTGACTGCATGTGGCGGTAAAAAAGGATCTTCAGATAATCAGTCGCTGCTGGCAAGAATAGACAGTATAGATGCTCACGGATTGCAGCGTATGCAGACGTCTAAGAGCGAAACTAACTTTAAATTCAAAGGAAAAGATTATCATTCCTTTGTTTCACGTACTCCGGACGAAAGTCTGCCTCATGTAACAAATGAGATGGGAGATACTTATGTCGACAATAAAATAGTGCTGCACCTGACACGCGGTAACGAAACGGTATTGAACAAGACATTTACCAAGAATGATTTTTCATCCGTAGTCGATGCAAAATTTCTCTCGAAATCTATATTGGAAGGAATTGTATACGACAAGACCACTCCGCAGGGCATTGTATATGCCGCAAGTGTTTGTTATCCGCAGACAGATTTGTATATGCCGCTTTCTATAACGATCACCGCTGATGGAAAAATGAGCATACAGAAAGTCGATATGCTTGAAGAAGATTTGAACGATGAAGCACCCAATTAAGCCTCCAGGCAGGTGTTGACAGCAAAATTACACAAATGTGAAAACATTTGAGACAAACGAAAGGCAACCGATGAGGTTGCCTTTCGTATTTTTGCACCGTCAACAAATTTAATATCGAATAGAATGAAGAAAAGCATTTTTATTATTTGCGTGCTGGCATCAGGATGCACGGCGATGGCTGAACAAGTCGAGAAACCCGGTCCGGCTATAGAAACACAGACTTTGGTGCCACTGACCGAGCGTGTAAATGTACAGGCAGATTCGGCATGTGTCAATCAGATTATAGATGGTTGCTGGGTAGCAGTCGGAGCTAAAAAAGCGCATGCCATTCAACGTGATTTCAACCTTATGTTCAACGGAAAACCTTCTTATCGTTTTGAACTGAAAGAAGATGATAACACATTATCCGGATATGCAGCGAGGGAAACAAAAGGGCGTGCGGAATTTTCTTATTGTTATGCAACTTCCGATGATTTCAAAGGCAAACCAGCCGATACATATAAGAAAGCACAAATAATGAAAACTGTATATCATCATGGAAAAGGTATTTGTCCGCAAGGTGCTTCCCGCGATTATGAGTTTTCGGTATATATCCCTTCTACATTAGGCAGTGATGTTTCCACCATTTTTGCTCAATGGCATGGAATGCCGGATCGTACTTTGGTACAGACTCCACAGGGTGAAGTGAAGAAACTGACAGCTGATGAGTTCATGGAACTGGACAAGACTACTATTTTTAAGAAAAACATGGGATACGAAAAGAAACCCAAGCTGGACAAGCAAGGTAATCCGGTGAAAGACAAACAAGGCAATCCCGTTTATCAAGCCGGAAAGGCCAACGGATGGCTGGTGGAACAAGGTGGCTATCCTCCATTGGCATTCGGATTTTCAGGCGGATGGTTTTATATCAAAGCAAACTCCGACCGTAAATGGCTGACAGATAAAGACGACCGTTGCAACGCAAATCCGGAAAAGACACCGGTTATGAAACCTGTGACATCCACATATAAAGTATCGACCATTGCTTACAAAATGCCTTTCGCTGATTTTCCGAAAGATTGTTGGATTACATTCCGTATTCATATCGATTGGACAGTCTATGGCAAAGAGGCGGAAACAATTGTAAAGCCGGGTATGCTCGATGTACAGATGGACTATCAGGAAAAGGGGAAAAAGGTTAATAAACACATTGTGGACAATGAGAAAATCATGATTGGACGTAACGACGATGATGGTTATTACTTTAAGTTCGGTATCTACCGTGTAGGTAATAGCACGAAGCCGGTATGTTACAATCTGGCAAACTATTCAGAGAGGTAATTAGTCAGAAGGTAGAAAGAGAGTGATATCCGGATGTCCGTTTAGTGGGCATCCGGATATTTTTTTATAGGTTAATAATCTGAAAAAATAATATCGCATTTATCAAGTGTGCTTCAAGTCTGCAAAAAGATTTGTTTTTTTGTTGCTTGCCAAATGGTATAATATATAAAATTATTAGTGATGCAAATGATGAACAAAAATGGATTTAGCCGGTGTGCGGAATTCTACATCGGTCGTTTGCGGAAGGAGGGACGGTATTCTACGGCGCATGTCTACAAGAATGCCATCTTTTCTTTCAGCAAATTTTGCGGCACGTCTAATGTGTCGTTCAGACAGATCACCCGTGAACGTTTACGACGTTACGGGCAATATCTTTATGAGTGTGGCTTGAAGCCCAATACGATTTCTGCGTACATGCGTATGCTTCGTAGTATTTACAATCGGGGAGTGGAAGCGGGCAGTGCGCCTTATGTTCCGCGACTGTTTCATGATGTCTATACGGGCGTGGATGTCTGGCAAAAGAAGGCTTTGCCTGCTACGGAATTGCATAAGCTTCTGTATGAAGATCCCAAATCGGAACGTTTACGCCGTACGCAAGCTATTGCCGCCCTGATGTTCCAATTTTGTGGCATGTCGTTCGCGGATTTAGCTCATCTGGAGAAATCGGCACTCGATCAGAATGTACTGCGATACAATCGTATCAAAACCAAAACTCCGATGAGTGTGGAAGTACTGAATACTGCAAAGGAAATGATTAATCAGCTTCGTAGCAAGGAAAATTCTCATCCTGACTGTCCGGATTATCTGTTTGATATTCTTCGTGGGGATAAAAAACGGACGGATGAAAGAGGTTACCGGGAATATCAGTCCGCTCTCCGTCGATTTAATAATTCTCTGAAGGACTTGGCAAGAGCTTTACATTTGCAATCCCCCGTCACTTCCTATACGCTGCGCCATTCTTGGGCAACGACTGCGAAGTATCGTGGAGTATCCATTGAAATGATTAGTGAATCATTGGGGCACAAATCTATTAAAACCACACAAATCTACTTGAAAGGCTTTGGACTTAAAGAACGTACAGAGGTAAATAAAGGGAATTTATCTTACATTAAAAACTGTTGTGTAGGCAGGGTGAAAAGTGCAAAGTATTAGTATTCAGAACTAAAGTATGTGTGTTACTTCTTAGGTAACGGAACTTAAATTTGACGCAAAGATAGACAAAAACACGAATAGAAAGCAAATATTCCTCCACTTTTTTTCGTTTTATCTGAAACATAGAGCAAAAAACTATCCGAACATGAAATAACCTTATTTTCATGCTCTATACTTTTTATTGCCTGATCTCTAGATTTTCCCTGTTGAGTATTAGGCCTTTCCATATTTTACGCCTTTGTCATGTGTGTGATTTCTATTTTCATCATAGTGTACGCTTCGTGTATGTATTATCCGTTACCTAAGAAGTAACGGAATCACATGGGGTAAAAAAATATGATTTTA
>ENA-OVFW01000236-OVFW01000236.1-human-gut-metagenome-genome-assembly--contig:-NODE-236-length-30215-cov-11.866910_pt1 | contig 30215 bp, 31 predicted proteins | sample MGYA00237765_ERZ505409 | MGnify/ENA primary metagenome ERZ505409 (study PRJEB26158, sample SAMN06016413) | human gut metagenome | biome: human gut; feature: ankylosing spondylitis patient; material... | reverse complement strand
CTTGGAACATCAGTTCCAGTATCTCGCGGAAGAAGTCGCGGATGCCCTTCTTCATGTTGTACATCCCGCACTCGATGTACATCCCCGCCATCGTCACCATGTCGCCGGGCGACCAGCCCAGTTCTTCCAGTTGTTTGTCAAACTCCTCATTTGACACGAGGTAGGCGGTTTCGGGATTGCGCATCATCGCTTCGTACTCCAGTTTGTCCTTCTGCTCACGGTATCGGTTCATGTCCAGCGTTTCCGCCTCCAGCATCTTTGCCGTACCCTGCACGACGGGCGACATGATGCTGTTTATCGTACCCAGTACCACCGTCGGAAAGAACATGATGCACAGACCGATAGCGAACGGGCGGAGCATAGGGAACACGTCTATCGGTTCGGCTCTCGCCAGCGACTGCCATACCCGGTAGGCCACATAAAAGAGTGCGCCCAGCCCGGCGATGCCTTTCGCCACGCCCGCCATGTCCCCGCATAGCGGCATCATCTGTTCGTAGAGCGAGCGCAGAATTTGGTGAAGGTTGTCGAAATTCATAGGCTACCAATATCTTTCGTTCATGTTCCCGTACAGCCCCATGATGCGGTCAAGGTCGTTTTTCTTCTTCGCACGCAGGTAACTCACGCTAATGTTCTTGTTGGTGTAGTAGCTCACGAGGTTGCGGTAACGCTTCATTTTGGAGTAGCAGCGTTCCACCACGTCCATGCGCTCCTTGTCCGTCATGGAGAGCGTGGTGATATTCACCACATTCTTCAGTTCCGTCAGCACATCGTTGGATTCCTCCAATAACTTGGTGTAGCCAAAGGCGATGGCTCCCAGTTCCTCCACCGTGAAGTTGTCGTCACGCATCATCTTCTGGAAACTGGTCACATAGGTGTCGGTGATGTCACCCACCATCAGGATGGTCTGCTGCACCTTCCGGGCGTCCTTTACCAGATTGTTCACGGATTTGAGTGGTAGGCTAAGCATCCAACGCCCTGCCGTATTACTACGGTGGGTTTTCGGAAGCTCGCCCCCAAACCGGACGTACACGTCTCCGCGTATCCGGCTTTCTACTAATAATATCAATCTATTCATTGTTACTGAGTTTTTTGTAACACTTACCACATATGGCAATAGTCTTTCGTTTGCGAGCCATCATTTGTTTTTCGCAGGTAGTTTTCCCTTGAAGATTTTTTAATTTTCTCACATGGTGCATCACTAACTTATCGACTACTCCACATAATTCACATTTTTCCGCTTTCAGCCTATCTATAAGACTTGTGTTTGTAGGATGATATGTGAATTTGGGCAAGTTGTCTAAATCCTTAATGTTCATTGGATTTTTCTTTTTGAACCCACCATGATAAAAGGTCAAGTCTTTGGCAGTACCGTTCTTTAAATAGTATCTAACTGAAAAAAGTCCATTCTTGGTGTACTTTTTTCGGATTTGCGACATCGTTGTCCGATATTTCTGCGCAAATGTTTTGTACATACTATATTTCATGATATACCCAAGTTTTGACAGACTACTACAATTATTAGCCAAACAATAGTAATTGTAAATGCCCTTTATTTCCTTGTTGTACCTGTCAAGTATCTCAAAGTCATTGTTGTTTGAAAGTTTGGGACGGGATTTTGCTTTCCAATACTCCTTGCCGTTGTGTATCTTTATTTCTAAAACACGATATTCGAGCAACTTTTTCTTAAACGTATCCTTTCCAAGTGCCAATTGTATCCTCTTATTGAAGACACGTCTTAGTACTCCGTATTTGCTTCTTTTGGTGTCATTGGATTTCCTTACAAAAATCTCATATCCGAGAAATTTTGCAGCGTTTTCAGCATGGGTGATAAGTGTTTTCTCATCGGACAGTGTAAGAGCCAACTTTTCATAGAGGAAGTTCTTTATGTCCTCTTTGATGATGATAGCATCTTGTTTACTGCCAATGATTCCAATTAGAAAATCATCCGCATATCTCACGTATTTGAGTTTTCTGTAGTTCATATCCATTTCGTCACCATCAGAATACTGCAAACCTTCTTTTTGATAAGCCTTATATTGTCTTATCAATTCTGACCTTTCATTTTTGTCTTTTACCACTTTCAACTTTTTCAGAATACGGTGTCGTTTGCCTTCAAGTGATACTGCCTGTTTGGTTCTTTTCCGTTCTTTCCCCTTATCAAATTTTTCAGTGTATTCCTTCATGAATTTATCCAACTTATCAAGGTATATGTTTGCCAAGATAGGGCTGACAATTCCGCCTTGCGGTGTTCCGCTGTAGGAGTTATGAAAGTTCCAGTCTTCGATATATCCTGCATTCAGAAATTTTCTAATCAAGCGAATAAATCTTTCGTCAGCGATACGTTCTTTCAGAATACCTATCAGTATCTCATGATTGATATTGTCGAAAAATCCCTTAATATCACCTTCTACGAACCATTTCACGCCCGAAAATGTCTTCTGAATATCAGACAAGGCAGTGTGGCAGCTTCTTAGGGGTCGGAAGCCATGCGACGTTTTTTCAAACTGTCTTTCATAGATGGCTTCCAATATCATTCTGACCACTTCCTGCAATAATTTATCGTTAAAAGCTGGTACACCTAATGGACGCATTTTCCCATTTTTCTTTGGGATATACACCCGTTTTGAGGGTTGGGGCTGATAACTCTCATCTTTCAACGATGTTATCAGTTGTTCAATTCGGTTCAGGCTCATTTGGTCAATGGTTTTCCCATCTGCACCTGCTGTCATATTGCCCGGTTTCGCATATATGCGTTGGTAGGCAACGTAATACATTTCCTCATTGAAAAAGATACGGTACAAGCGTTCGAACTTGTAATTCAAATTTTCACTGTGTTCCGTTAGACTGTTTAATACATACTCTGGACTTCTCATAATGTCTCTCACATTTTCCGTTATTTGCATTAAAATTATTAGCTGCTTCCCTTCGCCATGTACAGGGCTTTCCCCTGCTCAGACTACTACGGAAGCTCCGTTGCCTTGTCGGATTTTCATAGGTCTGTACCTAATAGCCTTGCGGCGTTCCGATTTAGGCAATCCCCGTTTACGATATAATAACATGGCTATGATAGATTATCGGATATGACTTCCGCCCGTTACCGCTTACTGCGGTTGTGCCGTAATTTGTTCCTGCCTCTACTACACGACGCTCGCAACAGAGGTATTACGGTATAGCGAGTTAAGTTATCTTTCACTATAAAACATACTGGGTTCACTTGGACTATCATTCAATCAGTTTGGATTTTATCCTCGTATCTATCTGTTTCATCTCACCATTCAGTTGCAATTTGATAACTAATTGACTTATGGCTTTCCAGCGTGCTATACTCCCTGCCGTCCTTTCGTGGGCAGATAAGCTGGTGATGATAGGTAAATATTGGAACACTTACCTAATAGCTTGCCAATGCTACATTTATTATATCGCCTATACGGGCGCACCGTCGTAATACTTCTTGCCCTGCTCGTAGATTTTCACCGTTTCCTGAAAGTTGTTCACCATGTTGGCGGCGGTCTTCGAGGTGTGGATGATGTTCTTCGAGGCGTTGATGATACCTTGCGCGAGGTTGCCCGGATCGCTTACGACCCATTGCGCCCTCGCCGTGCCTGCAAGGAGCAGGCACGCGCTCAATAGTAGGATTATTTTTGTTCTCATTTTACTGTGGATTTAGTGATTTCTATTCCGGTTTCGTGTCCATCTCCGCGCGGACGTAATCGCCGTGCGGGGAGAAGGTCAGCACGTCCGTCGCCTCGTTGTAGGCGATGTCGATGCGGTAGCCCGTGTTGATGAAAAGGTTGCCCTCCTCCTCGCGCAGCAGGTATGTTTCGGGTTTCAGGCGGCGCGAGAGGCCGCCGCGCTTGAAGACCGTAACCTTGTAGGCGTCGCCCTCGCGGTAGATCAGCACGTCGGGCTTCCTGCCCACGCTGACCCAATTCCCGCACAGCTTGCTGCAATCCGTTTCCTTCGCTTCGGTGCAGGCTTGCAGCATCAACGCCGCAAGCGAGACCATACAACAGCTCAACGTGAGCCACTTTTCTCTGTTAATATTCATAGACTTTTCGTTTTTGATGTGATTACTTTTTGTTTCTGCGGCTCTCGGCAAGCTGCCGTATCGCCGCCTCGATGTCGCCGCCCAGCTTCTCGGCAAGGGCATAGACCTCCATTTTCTCGGTCTCTTCGGTCGTGAACGCCAGATATTCCTCGGTGCTCACTTCGGTTGCATAGACTGCCGACTGCGTGCCGCCCAGCCCGATCCAGACCTCCTTGTAGAGCCTCGACGGGTCGTTCGCCTGATTGATGGAGAGTATCTGCCCCTTCTCCTTGTCCGTCAGTCCCAAGAGAGCCTGTATCGCGTCGAACTTGTTCATGTACTTGCGCTGATCCAAGAGGATTTTACAGTCCGAATTATTGATGATACTCTCCTTGACAATCGGCGAGGCGATGATGTCGTCCACCTCCTGCGTGACCACGACGGCCTCGCCGTAGAACTTGCGCACCGTCTTGTAGAGGTACTTGATATAGGAGGCCATGTTCGCCGAAGCGATGGCCTTCCACGCCTCCTCGATAAGTATCATCTTGCGGATGCCTTTCAGTCTGCGCATCTTATTGATGAACAGCTCCATGATGATAATCGTCGTAACGGGAAAAAGGATCGGGTGGTCTTTTATCGCGTCGATCTCGAAGACGATGAAGCGTTTGTGCAGCAGGTCTAACTGCTTGTCGCTGTTCAGCAGGTAGTCGTACTCCCCGCCGCGATAATACGGCTCCAAGACGTTGAGAAAGCCCGCAAGGTCGAAATCCTTCTCGCGCACTTTCTTCTCCTCCAATACGGCGCGGTAGTCGGTCTTCACGAACTCGTAGAACGTGTTGAACGACGGCACGATGTCCGCGTCCCGCTTGATGCGCTCGATGTAGAGAGCCACGGCGTTCGAGAGGGCGACCTCCTCGGCGCGGGTGGCCGGTTCGGTGTCCTTCTTCCACAGCGTCAGGAGCAGTGTCTTGATACTCTCCCTTTTCTCGATGTCGAACACCTTGTCGTCCGTGTAGAAAGGGTTGAACGCTATCGGCGTCTCGTCGGTATAGGTGAAATAAATCCCGTCCTCGCCTGCGGTCTTGCGGCGGATCATCTCGCACAACCCCTGATAGGAGTTACCCGTGTCGATCAGCACGATGTGCGTCCCCTGCTCGTAGTATTGCCGCGTGAGGTGGTTCGTGAAGAAAGACTTGCCCGAACCGCTCGGTCCAAGTATGAACTTGTTACGGTTCGTGGTGATTAATCCGTACCAACATTTATTTATTTAATACTGAATATCAGTTAATTATGGTATAAAGCACATCAATATTAATATTTTTAAAGCATACAATTTGCATACAAATAGAGTGATTATAAGAAAACAGAAAAGGATATTTGTTGTTAAGGGGTAAATGTGGTAGGAGATGTTTTTATATCTGTTTTCTCTCGTTTTTCAGTGAAAAATAGACATGATACTGGCAAAAAGAGAAAGAAACTCTGTTTTTCTTTTTTCGCCAGCATATATAATTTGCTGTCTAAATAAGTTTAGTTCGTTTTGGATATACAGACAAAGAAACGTACTAAACCTTTGAACTTAAAAATATAACAAACATGTTATGTTACATACTTTTTTGAATATTTAAACAATGTAGTTAAGTACTATCAAGCATATTTCAGGCATTTTTTATACATTTGCACCAATGACAAGTAAATGATGACTGAATTTAATTCATATATGAGCAATATAGACATAGATTTTTTTAAAGAATTGTGTCTAAAACATGGAGAGTTACGACATTATAAAAAGAATGAGTTTATTCTCCATGAAGATGATGTATGTTCTTTCTTCGGGTTTATCTTGTCAGGCGTAGTCAAATACAGTTGCACCAACCGGACAGAAAACAAGCCGTATAATGTCGGTTTTTCCTTTCCAAATGAATTTATAGGCGATTACCCCACTTGCTTATATGGCATGAAATCAGAATTGAATATACAGGCAATAATCCCGTGCGAGATTTACATCTGTTCTTCTGCATTCTTACAGCAAAAATTCGAGGAGAACAAAGAAAGCCAACGGATAGCCCGTATCGCAGCCGAACAGATGTTTTTCCAATCATATTCACGTTATTTGGATTTATTCAGATTCACACCGGAAGAGCGTTACCTCCAACTTTTAAAAAAATGCCCTGCAATCCTTCAAATGGTATCACTAAAAGAAATAGCATCCTACCTTAAAATTACACCCGTACACATGAGCCGAATCAGACGCAAGCAAAGTCTTGACAACAAAAAATAAACATAGGTTTAGAAATTTACATTCATAACAATATTCCAAGAGTATCTTAATCTGCCAAAGGATTCTTCTTTTTATCTTTGTCTTATCTTTGGTTGGTTCAACGAAGAGACAAAATAAAGATTGAATGAGTTAAACAAGAGATTAAAAAAGAGAATATGAAAACAAAAGAAATTCTTGGAATACTTATGCTATTCCTCTGTACATTCAGCTTTATAAGCTGCGACGATGATAATGAACAGACAAATGAATTAACCCCCGAAGCACTTTATCAGACTTCATGGCGTGGAACAGGGCATTGTGAGGCTTGGACAGTACAAAATATGGGGGTCGGTATGCAATTTGTAGATACTCGGAAAGGGAAAGTAAATTGGGAAGGTTACGATGAAATTGATATTACTTATACAATAGAAGGGAAATATATCACATTTAATAGCAATGCTTTATATTTGGGTGGAGCCCCTTGGATTATCAAAAGCTATACCCAAAAACATATAACCATTATACAGAATGAAATTAGTCCAGATAAAGAGAAAGTAGCTACAATTGAATTAGAGAAAATAGATTAAACTGAATCATAGGAACATTAAGTTGCATAAATGTATGCTACAACAAAACAAAGAGAACCGTGAGATTCGCAAATTGAGCAAAGAAAGGATGAAAGAACATATAAATACCTTGTAAACAAAGGGAAAATGCAGATTCATCTAATATTCCTTTATGTGCTATTATCGGGCTGGTCTATGTGCTGAAATACAAGGAAAAGAGATTCACCTTGTTCTCTTACATAGGATTGGTTATTGGGATAGGATGACAATTTATATGCTACTGCTAATAAGGTCAATGTAAATCAAAGTAATATGAAACTGAAGTATATATTGAATGCTATACTATTTGTTTTGGCATTATCTTTTTTGTCTATGTGTATATTTAAGACTACAGAGTTAAGTTTAAAATGTATGCAATTTGCTGTATCTATCTCTTGTATAGGAGCAATGTTTTCTACAAAAAGATATAGATACATATTTGCATCTATTGCTTTAATCATTATAGGAATATCTTTTTCACTTTAAATGTCCATAATAACGATAATGATTTGATTATTGAATGGTATAATAATAGTCCAGTCTACAGATAGCGACTAAAAACGGGGGCAAGGGATGCCCGAATTTGTCCTGCGGAGCTTGAAATTATCCGGGTGCGATAAATCTCCAACTGTTGGTTGGAGATTTAAAACGGGTACAGGCCGAAGTTAATCGCTTGCTTTAGACGAGCCATTTGTGAGCCATTTGTATAGTATTGTTTTCGGCTTATAATCAGCATTTTACAAAAATCGCATTATACTTGTGAGCCATTTGTGAAGCGTTTGGCAAGCCTTTGATTGAGTTTCCTTTATTCTTCTATTATCAGGTGACACGACAAAAAGAAAACATCTTCGGCAAAATCTTTGTTATGTTTTTGCAGGTGATTACATAATATACTATCTTTGCATATAGAAACAAAGGACATAAATATGGCTTCATTCAGGAAAGAGATACTTGGGCAGATTGAACGGATAGATACCGGGCGTATATTCACGTTCCGGGATTTGTCGTTTGAAACGGAAAAGACCGCCAATGTTGCGGTGCTACTTTCCGAACAGAGCCGCAAAGGGGTACTGGTACGGGTTGAAAAGGGGGCGTACTACCGTCCCAAGAAATCAGTGCTGGGGCTGGGAAAGCTGCCTGTCTATCAGGATGAACAGTTCCGCTACCTGACTGAAAAACTGAACGGCTATATCACGGGGGCTTACATCTATAACAAAATGGGGCTGACCGAACAGGTAGCCACAACCATAACGATAGCCACTCCTAACCCGGTTCGCCGTTTCCGTTTCAAGAACTTGGATATAGAGTGCGTGAAAGCCTACTGCATGGTCTATCCGGATGAAAGCCTTGTCCCGTACTTGCGGCTGCTCGATGCGATAAAGGACATGAAGCGCATACCCGGAACAACCGGGCAGGACATCTACAACCGGGTCAAAAGCCAATATTTCAACGGGTACAGCCTGCCGGAACTGGAAAAAATCGTATCTTTGGCGAAAAGTTACCCGCCACGTGTCAGAAAGGTGGTGGCGGATATACTGGGCGACATCAGACAAACCGTATTGCAAACGGAAATGGCAAAGACCATTCTTCCCACGACACGGTTCAACTTGGATTATAAAACAGCATAGGACAGAAATATGAATTTACATTCGGACAAGGAAGCGTTCAAGGAAATCATCGCACTGGCGGCTGACCATTTCGGCTACGAGCAGTCGCACGTGGAAAAGGATTACTGGGTATCGAAGATACTGCGGGATATTTCCATGTCCGAATATGCGGATAAGACCTACTTCAAAGGCGGAACTTCACTTTCCAAAGCCTACGGGCTGATAGAACGTTTCTCGGAAGATTTGGACTTGTTCGTGTTCACGGGTGATAAAGGTGCGTCCAAGCAGGCAGAAAAGACATTGAACAAGAAACTTTCCAAATACATAGCCGAACTCAATAGTGACATATACAAGGAAGATTTGTCGGAAACGGGCGGTAATTACCGTAAACTGTATTTCTCGTATGACAATGTATTTCAAGGCGTGGGACTGAAAGAACATTTGGAAGTAGAGATAAAATCCTGTGACCTGCCGGACAAAAAACTGATGTTCTACCCGGCGGACAAGCGGGTTATCAAACCGATTGTGACCGCCTTTCTTGAAAGCATCGGGCAAGAGGAACTGATAAGCACCTACGGGCTGGAAAGTTTTGAAACGCAGTGTATCAACCCCCGAAAGACTATCTGCGACAAGGTTTCAAGGCTGGTAAAGCTGTCTTACAATGAGGATGCAGCCGCACTGTTGGCAAAGCATATCCGTGACGTTTACGACTTGTCGGCACTCTACCACAATCAGGAATATAACGATTACCTACATTCGGAAGATTTCTTGGATGCCATGTACCGGGTGACGATAGAGGACGGACTAAATAAAAACTCCCGTTCGCACTTGTCGCTGGCTGATGCACCGATATTCAAGGATGCCGAAGCGGTCATGGCGTTACCCGAAGTGGCTACGGCGTACACTACCGATTTGAAGAAACTGACTTTCGACAAAAGCAAGATGCCGCCGATAGGCAAGGCTGTGGAAGCATTGAAGAACCTGCACGAAATATTAGTGCGTTTTGAAGCCTACCGCACCAAAAAGCAAAATGAAGAACAACCGTAAAGCTACATCGGCTGTTCTTCACTCCATACATTATTATATATAGCTATTCTTCCTCCTTAATCAAGTGGCATAACTCCGGGTCGTTCTTAATCCGGGTTATCTCGTCCTCGACTATCTGCCTGACTTCCTGACGGATGCGGTCATAGTTGGCTTGTATCTCCTCCTGCATCCGGTCGTTGCCGTCCTTGTCGGTGAAGTCGATAATCTGCGGCAACTTCACGTAACGGGCGGTTTCCCGCTTCACCTTTTCATTGTCCACCACGATTTCACAGTGGAAAATCTTCTGCTCTATCCGTTCATCGAAATTGTCCGCTACTGCCCCCACGAACATACCTTGCGTGAGGTTGGATATTTTGCTGGCGGGTATCAGGCTGTCCATTTGGGTGCTTATCGAGGTGGATTTTTCCCGTTGGTTGATTGTCATGCTCTGCCGTTTCTGCAACACCTTTCCGAAACGCTCGGAAAGGATTTTCGCCGTTTCACCGACTACTTGACCGCTGAACACGTTACCCACAGTATTTTGGATAACCCGGCTTTCCTTGTCCCCGTAATCACGGGTAAGCTGGCTGTAATCCTGAAAGCCTAACAGAACCGCAACCTTGTTGCTTCGGGCGGTGGCAATCAAATTATCCAACCCCCGAAAATATATAGTTGGTAATTCATCTATTATCACCGAACTTTTAAGCTGACCTTTCTTGTTTATCAGCTTCACGATACGGGAATTATACAGTCCCAATGCTGCCGAGTAGATATTTTGGCGGTCAGGATTGTTGCCGACAACCAGTATTTTAGGCTCTTTCGGGTTGTTGATGTCAAGTGAAAAATCATCGCCCGTCATTACCCAGTAAAGGGCGGGTGAAATCATCCTTGAAAGCGGGATTTTTGCACTGGCAATCTGCCCCTGCAACTGTTCAACTGCCGAACTTTCCCAAGCGTCCACGAACGGGGAAAGGTAATTTTCCAGTTCGGGATAACTGCGCAAAATCGTGAATACATCAGCGTATTTCTTGTTCAACAGTTCTATGGCATGGGGAAACGTGCAATACCTGCCGCCTTGATAGATGCGCAAATACCAAATAATGGCTGCAAGCAGGATAATCGGGCTTTCCACGAAGAAGTCGCCCTGCTTGCTTATCCAGCTTCGATTGAGGTTAAGCATAATCGTGTAGCTGGCTTCATAAGCATCCGCAATGTCCGACATGAAGCTGGCGTTTATAGGGTTACATCGGTGGCTCTTGCGTGGGTCGTCAAAGTTGATAACGTAAAATTTCGGCTTGACCTTGTAGCCGTCCAAGTGGTTAAGCAAATGATTGTAAGCGATTTCCGAAAGGTCAGGAAACTTATAATCATACAGGTAGAGCGCAAAACCTTTCTCGATTTGCTGTTTTATGTAATTATTTACTACTGCGTATGACTTCCCGCTGCCCGGCGTTCCTAACACGATGCTCGCACGAAAAACGTTTACAACGTTAATATAGCCATTGTTCCACTTCTTCTTATAGTAGAACCGGGTAGGCAGATTTACCGAATACTCGTTCTCGATAAGCCTTGTTTCCTGCTGGAAACTTTCGTTCTCGGTATTAAAGACATCATCCATGAGGTTGTTTTTCAATAACCGGGACATCCACGTACCCGCCATGAGCATACAGATATAGCCCGCCGACAGCGTGGCGATATAAAACACAGTGTCCGCCGTATGTGGCAGCGGAAGTTCCAGCAGCCACCAGTTCAGGAAAAACAACACGACACCCGCCGCAAGGCTGCAATGTATCTTCGCCCACGTTATCTTTTCCTCTTTCACGCCCTTAGTGCCGATACACGACAGGGCGAGGAACACCACCGAAAATAGTTTTGTCCATAAGATAGACGAGAACAGCCCGGTGGTGCGCTGGAAGTTCCACAGTATCATGTCTATCACCTCAAACGTCACTCCCCATTCTTTCAGGGTGGAGTAACAGAACCAGTACACGTTTATTCCCACGAATAGAATACTGACAGCCCGCATAAAGTCCATGACCCTTGCAAGCCCTCTCAAATCATCTTCCTGTTGCATGATTGTAATGTTTTTAAGTTAGTTGATGCGCCTTGTGCGCTTCTTTTTCTTCTTTCTCTTTTGGCGGTCGGTGTCCTGCGGCTCGTCACCGCCTGATGCACCGCCGCCCAGCAAACCGCCGAAAGCACCCAGCACGGAAGCCACGCCCGAAACGATGTCGGCTTTCGGCGTGAAGCCCTGCTGTTCCTGATGCGTGGGCTGGTCTTGCTGCGGTGCTGCCACTTCGGGCTGGTGTATCTTTCCGGTTTCGCCCGAAAAACGTTCGTTGAACACGTTCGCCGAATACTCCTTACCCAAGCGTGAACCGTTCAGCACCACCCGGCTGTCGTGGTCGATGAACGTAACGCCATAGATGCGCCCGTTGTCGTTCTGACGGAATACCACATCAATGCCCTGCTTCTTTAGCTGTCGTTCCAGTTCCTTGCGGCTGCGGGCGGTCTGCATGGCAGTGGCTACAATCTTCCGGGTGCGCTCTTTCAGTTTCCCGTTCTTAATTGCTTCGCCCGATTTCTCCATTCTGCGCTGCACCGCTTCATAACCTACCGACTTGCCGATGCGGGAAGCCTTTACCGGGTTGCCCACCTTTTCGCCCTTGTCGTTCATGGCGGAATAGACAATGCCCTGATAGGGCTTGCCGTTTATCTCGCCTTTGACTTCCTCGGCGCACACGTTGTAAGCGGCAAGCAAAGCCTTGTACTCCCCGAACGACTGGAAGCGGTAGCCGTGGCAAGCCGCTTTCACTGTATTACCGATTTGGTGCTTCACGTCCCCGGCGGCATAGTCCACCTTTTTAAGTTCCGGGCGTTCGGCACGTTCCTTTCGCTCTGCCGGGTGCAGGTTGTATTTCTGCTCCAGTTCACGGGTGATTTGCTTGCTGCGCCGATGCTCGAACCTGTCATTCAGCGGTCTGCCGTTCTCGTCCACCCGCAACCCCACGATGTGGATATGGTGGCGGTCGATGTCGGTATGCTTGTACACCAGATAAGGCTGGTCGCCATAGCCCAATTTCCGCATATACTCCCTTGCGATGTCGGAAAGCTGCTGGTCTGTCAGCACGTCTTCCGGGTGCGGGTTTATGGAGATATGAAGTATCGGCTTCTTGGTGGATAGCTGGACGGGCATCTGCATTTCAAAGCTGCGCATACACCCGCCGATAGAGAAATTCCCGTCCTCGCTTAACAGCATCCGGTTGGAAAAAAGCACCTTTGCTTCCTCGCTGTCCACCTTGTTTTGGTTGTAAGCCAGTGCGCCGAACATATTGCCGCCCGTGCTTATTTTGGCAACCATAGTTCCTTGCACTCGTTTGTCAGGTCGATAACCTGACGGTTTAACATAGATAATTCAGTGGTCGCTTTCTCCAGTTTATAGAGAAAAGCCAGTGCCTTTTTCTCCGAAAAGTTACTATTCAGAGCCTTTACCACTTGGTTGTAATTGACCGCTACCGCCCGGAACTGGGCATAAAATTCGGTCAGCCGGGCGCAATACTCGACCGCCGACTTGTCCACTTTCACCACCCGGAACGGCTCGCCGAACAACCGGGCGGCGATGAAACGGGACTTGCTCGTGACGCCCGACTGCTCCCACTGCGAGAGGAAGCGGGCGTTCTCCCGATCGTTCAGGTAAAGGACATGGCGATGCTTCGCCGGGTCTGCGAGGGCGGGGCGACCGCCCTTGTTGGTTCTTCTTGTTTCCATACTTCTTTGGATTAAAAAATTACGACTTCGGAGTGATTTTTACCCCCGCAAGGGGCAAGGCGTTTTCAGGCACGGAAAACGGTTTTGTATGCTACAAAACACACCTTGCTATTTTCTGACGAAAATCGAAATCCGTCACGGACGGATTGGGGTTAGCGTGGAACGGTAAGCCCTGCCGCTAACCAGCCCGGTTTTACACCTCTGCCCCCTGCGGTTCGTTACTCCGCTGCAAAGTAACGGTGATTTATAATGCTGTAAAATAGGTTGTTGATGGACAAATCGGGACAGCGCAGGACAAATCGGGACAAGGTTTTCAGGGGACGTTTTTTCTCCCTTTTTTTGCATCGGATTTCAATATTGAAAGCAAGATTGAAAGAAATATTCCAATCAGGAAAGAATGATTGAAAGCAGGATTTCAATAAAACATGATTGCAGGATTTCAATATTTCAAGAAAGAATGAAAGCAGGAAAACAAGATTGAAATAAAACAGTCTTTCAATATTTCAAGATTGCAATATGGAAAGAATGAATGAAAGCAATAAATAAATCTATCTATCAACCAATAATGAACGAAAACAATATGGCAAACGAGAAAACACCCCTTTATGTCGCCTTTTCCACCCAAAAGGGTGGGGTCGGCAAAACCACCTTTACCGTGCTGGCGGCGAGTTACCTCTATTACCTCAAAGGCTACGATGTGGCGGTGGTCGATTGCGACTACCCCCAACACTCCATTGCCGGGATGCGAAAGCGAGATGCCGAACAGGTCGGGGCGGATGAAGACTACAAGCGCATGGCGTATGAACAGTTCACCCGGCTGGGGAAGAAAGCCTACCCAGTATTGTGCAGTTCGCCCGAAAAGGCGATTGCAACGGCTGACGAATATATAGCCGCCGGACACGTGCCGGATATCGTGTTTTTCGACCTGCCCGGCACGGTAAACAGCGAGGGCGTGATAAACTCCCTTGCAGGCATGGATTATATCTTCACCCCCATTTCAGCCGACAAGGTAGTGCTGGAAAGCAGCCTGTCGTTCGCAATGGCTATCCAAAAGCTATTGGTGAAGAATGAAGCCTGCCGACTTGCCGGGCTGTACCTCTTTTGGAACATGGTGGACGGGCGGGAGAAAACAGACCTTTACACCGCCTATGACAAGACCATTAAGGAACTGGAACTGCCGCTGATGAAAACCTTTATCCCCGACACCAAACGCTACAAAAAGGAACTGGTGACGGATAAAAAGGCGGTGTTCCGCTCCACGCTCTTTCCCGCCAGCCGCCCGCTGGTAAGGGGAAGCAACTTGGAAGAACTGATAACTGAAATAGTGTACTACATCAAATTACAATGATATGGCAAAGCAAAGCGGCGGGATGCCGAAGATAGACGAGGATTTCATGAAAGAACTTATCTCGCAGGGCGTACCCGCCAAGCGGGAGAGTCAGCCGGATAATGTACCGCAGCCCGGCGGCGAAACGGAAACCGCCCACGAGGGACGGCAGACTGAAACGGTGCGGGTGGAGAAACCGACACCCCGCAAGCGCAAGGGCGGTTCGGGTGACTACCGGGAAACCTACTTTCAGAAAGTGGAACTGGCAGACCGACAGCCCTTGTACGTGAGCCGCACCACGCACGAGAAGCTGATGCGTATCGTGACGGTGATAGGCGGGCGAAAGGTGACGGTAAGCAGCTACGTGGAAAACATTCTGCTGCGCCACTTCGAGCAGTACCAAGACGAGATAAACACACTGTACGAAAGCCACTTCCAAAAGCCCTTTTAGCTATGGTAGCCTATTGCATATTAACCGGGCTTTTGGTGTACTATATCGCCCTGTGGCTGTGGTATTGCTACACGGACAGCCGGACATCACCGGGCAGAACGGATGATGCGCCGCTTCCACGAAACGAAGTTTCAGGCTACACGCTGATAGGCGAAAGCCGATACAAGGGTGGACTAATCGGGACAGAGCAGGACAAATCGGGACACCTCCCGCAAGCGGCTGAAAATGACACTATTTTTGCGCCGCAGGCTGACGGACTGCCGGAAGAAACGCCCGGTTACGAGAATGACGAACCCGACTACGAGGACGAGGAAATAGCCGGGTACATGGACGGTGACGATGATACCGGGCGGGCTACGGGCGTGAGCTTTGACGAACTGGGCAAAGCGGTACGCACGGCGAACGCCGACAACCCCACCGAAGCTGAACAGCGGCAAGCCGCCGGGACGCTGGCAAGCATTGAGGGGACGAACCTCTACGATGCGGTGGTGGAGAACATCAACGGCGGGCTGGCAAAGGTGGCGGAACTGCTGGGACGCAACGAAGCGGAACTGGCTACGGCTGCTGTCCCTGCCGAAGCTGGCGGTACAAGCAAGGAACACGAGGCGTTCGACATGAACGATTTCCTATAATATAATAATGTGTAACAATATGAAGCAACGTGATTACGGTTGATTGGCAACCCAAGAACCAACAGACGGCATCCGTGCCGCAACCACTAAAATTTCAAATTATTCACCAGCCGGGAAAGGCGGACTTCCCACCCGCCGCCCGGCATTAAAAACAAATCACAATGAGAAAGAAAATCTTTTTGTCGGCGGCTATCCTTGCCGCTGCGGTAAGTGCCTACGCACAGGGCAACGGGCAGGCGGGCATCACCGAAGCCACGAACCTAATCACAGGGTATTTCGACCCCGGTACAAAACTGGTGTACGCAATCGGGGCGGTCTGCGGCTTGATTGGCGGGGGAAAAGTATATAACAAATTTTCAAGCGGTGACCCCGACACCTCAAAGACCGCCGCCAGTTGGTTCGGGGCGTGCATCTTCCTGATTGTCGCCGCCACTATCCTGCGCTCGTTCTTCCTCTAAACCTGCGGCTATGTCTGACGAGTTGTTGAGGGCTAAGCCCGAAAAATATCAGGTAAACAGGGGTATCGGGAAGCCCGTGGAGTTCAAGGGGCTGAAAAGCCAGTACCTCTTTATCTTTTGCGGCGGCTTGCTCGCCGTCTTCGTGGTGTTCATCGTCCTGTTCATGGCAGGCGTGAACCAGTGGCTATGTATCGGTTTCATCGTGTCGGCTTCGCTGCTGCTCGTGTGGCAGACGTTCCGGCTCAACGCACGGTACGGCACGCACGGGCTGATGAAAGCAGCCGCACGCAAAAGACACCCACGCTTCATTATCAGCCGAAAGGCGATACCCCGGCTGTTCAACTACAAAAGAAGAAAGGAAGAAAGAACATGAGGAATACATTAAAGGCTACCACGCTGGAGAGGAAATTTCCACTTTTGGCGGTGGAGAACGGCTGCATCATTTCAAAGGATGCGGACATAACGGTGGCTTTCAGGGTGGAACTGCCCGAACTGTTCACCGTCACCAGTGCCGAGTACGAAGCCATACATTCGGCATGGTACAAGGCAATCAAGGTGTTGCCCGACTACTCCATAGTACACAAGCAGGACTTCTTCATCAAGGAGAGCTACCAGCCCGACACCGAAAGGGACGAACTTAGTTTTTTAAGTCGCTCCTTTGAACGGCACTTCAATGAACGCCCGTTCCTGAACCATTACTGCTACCTGTTCCTGACGAAAACGACAAGGGAGAGAAGCCGCCGACAGAGCGACTTCTCCACCCTCTGCCGGGGCAGGATTGTCCCGCAGGAGATAGCCGACAAGGAAACGGCGGCAAAGTTCATCGAAGCGGTCGGGCAATTTGAAAGGATAATGAACGACAGCGGGTTTGTCACCCTTACCCGGCTGGCGGCATCGGAAATCACCGGGCAGGACGGAAAGGCGGGCATCATCGAGAAATACTTCTCGCTCTCGCAAACCGACACTACTTGCTTGAAAGACATCGGGCTGTACCCGGAAGAAATGCGTGTCGGGGACGATATACTGTGCCTGCACACGCTTTCGGACGTGGAAGATTTGCCCGGAAAGGTCGGGACGGACTGCCGATTTGAGAAGCTGTCCACTGACAGAAGCGATTGCAGGTTAAGTTTTGCCGCCCCTGTGGGCGTGCTGTTGTCGTGTAACCACGTCTATAACCAGTTCATCTTCATAGACGACCACGCTGAAAACCTGAAGAACTTCGAGCAGACCGCCCGGAATATGCAATCGCTCTCCCGCTATTCCCGTGCCAACCAAGTGAACAAGGAGTGGATAGACGAGTACCTGAACGAAGCCCACAGCAAGGGGCTTATCTCGGTGCGCTGCCACTGCAACGTCATGGCATGGAGTGACAACCGTGACGAACTCAAACGCATACGCAACGATGTGGGAAGCCAGCTTGCACTAATGGAGTGCAAGCCACGCCACAACACGGTCGATACGCCCACGCTCTTTTGGGCGGGCATACCCGGCAACGAAGCCGACTTCCCGGCAGAGGAAAGTTTCTACACGTTCTTGGGGCAGGCTCTCTGCCTGTTCGTGGAAGAAACGAACTACAAGAGTTCGCTTTCCCCGTTCGGTATCAAAATGGTGGACAGGGTGAGCGGTCGCCCGCTGCACATCGACATATCGGATTTGCCCATGAAGAAAGGCATCACCACCAACCGCAACAAGTTCATACTTGGGCCGAGCGGTAGCGGGAAGTCTTTCTTCACCAACCACATGGTGCGCCAGTACTACGAACAGGGTGCGCACGTACTATTAGTAGATACGGGTAACAGCTACTTGGGGCTGTCCCAGCTTATCCACAACCGCACGCACGGCGAGGACGGGATTTATTTCACCTACACCAACGAGAGCCCGATAGCGTTCAACCCGTTCTATGTCGAGGACGGGGTATTCGACATCGAGAAGAAAGAGAGCATCAAGACGCTTATCCTCACCCTGTGGAAGCGGGACGATGAAGCCCCCAAGCGGTCGGAAGAAGTGGCGTTGTCCAATGCGGTAAGTGCCTATATCGAACGTATCACGGGTGACAGGTCGGTAACGCCCTGCTTCAACACGTTCTACGAGTTTGTACGGGATAATTACCGCCGACAGCTTGAACAGAAGAATGTCAGGGAAAAGGATTTCGACATCGACAATTTCCTGAACGTGCTTGAACCATATTACAAGGATGGCGAGTATGACTATTTGCTGAACTCCGACAAGGAGCTGGATTTGCTGCATAAACGCTTCATTGTCTTTGAATTGGACAACATCAAAGACCACAAGATTCTATTCCCGATAACGACTATCATCATCATGGAAGCCTTTATCAACAAGATGCGCAAGTTAAAGGGAATAAGGAAGTTGATACTAATCGAGGAAGCGTGGAAAGCGATTGCATCGGCGAATATGGCGGATTACATAAAATATCTGTACAAAACCGTCAGGAAGTATTTCGGGGAAGCGATTGTGGTAACGCAGGAAGTGGAAGATATTATTTCCTCGCCCATAGTGAAAGAGAGTATCATCAATAACTCGGACTGCAAAATCCTGTTAGACCAGCGAAAATATCTCAACAAGTTCGACAGCATACAAAACCTGCTCGGACTGACCGACAAGGAGCGTTCGCAGATATTGTCTATCAACATGGCGAACCACCCCGGACGGAAGTACAAGGAAGTTTTCTTCTCGCTGGGCGGCACGCAGTCGGCGGTATATGCCACAGAAGTTTCGTTGGAAGAATATTACACGTTCACGACAGAGGAAAGCGAAAAAATGGAACTGTTCGCCCTTGCCGAGAAGCTGGGCGGCAACCTTGAACTGGCTATCAAGCGGCTTGCGGAAAGCAAACGTAATCCCCAATTATCAACAACTTAAAATAAAAAAACATGAAACGGACAAATAGACTGTTTCCCATGCTGCTATGCGTCTGCCTGTCATTGGCTGGCTGCACTGGCAGTGAGGAAAAACAACTGGAAAAGATGCGTGGTGAATGGGTACACGTCAAGGGACACCCGGCTTTCACGCTCTCGGAAACGGGCGGCAAATACACCGTCACCCGGAAAGCGAATATCAGGGGCAAGATACTGGAAACCGCCTATCAAGTGTCGGAACAGGACGGGAAACTGTTTATCGAAACTGGCTTTGCCATACTGCTGACGTATGACAAGGAACGTGACCGGATAACCCTTTCACCCGGTGGCGAATACAAGCGAGTTACAAACCCTAAAAACAAAACAAGATGAAGAAAACAATTCTCCTTTTGGCGGTATGCCTTTGCTTCATCGGCAAGGCATCCGCACAGTGGGTGGTGTCAGACCCCGGCAACTTGGCACAGGGTATCATCAACACCACCAAGCAGATAGTGCAGACTTCCACCACAGCCAAGAACACGCTGGACGGCTTCATGGAAGCGCAGAAGATTTTCCAGCAGGGTAAAAAATATTACGATGCGCTCAAAGCGGTACACGATGTTGTCAAGGGCGGCATCAAGGTGAAGAAGTCCATTGAACTGGTGGCGGAAATATCCGAAATCTACGTGCGCAACTTCCAAAGTATGCTGGCAGACCCGAATTTCACGCCTGACGAACTGTCGGCAATATCGTTCGGCTATGCCAAACTGATGTCGGAAAGCTCGGACGTGTTGCAGAACTTGAAAAATGTAGTGAACATCACTGGTATGTCGCTGACGGATGCCGAACGGCTGGCTATTATTGATAATGCTTACCGAAGCCTATTGAATTACCGCAACCTCGTGAACTACTACACCCGCAAGAACATTTCCGTGTCCTACCTGCGGGCAAAGAAGAAAAACGACACCGACCGGGTGCTGGCTCTCTACGGCTCGGCGGATGAACGCTACTGGTAACATATAAATCGGTATGCCTATGTTATTAGCAGCAGTGGATTTTGATAACCTGCACCAAGTGTTGCGGGTGCTGTACGATGAAATGATGCCCTTGTGCAGCAACATGACGGGGGTAGCGAAAGGTATTGCCGGATTAGGGGCTTTGTTCTATGTAGCCGCCAAAGTGTGGCAGTCACTTGCACGTGCCGAACCCATAGACGTGTACCCGCTCCTGCGCCCCTTTGCGCTGGGGCTGTGCATCATGTTCTTTCCCACGTTCGTGCTGGGGACTATCAACACGGTGCTGTCGCCAGTGGTGAAAGGGTGCAACCAGCTTATGGAAACGCAGACTTTCGACATGAACGAGTACCGGGCGCAAAAAGACCGACTGGAATATGAAGCCCTGATGCGAAGCCCCGAAACGGCTTACCTCGCATCGGACGAGGAATTTGACCGACAACTGGAAGAACTGGGCTGGTCGCCCTCCGACATGGTGACTATGACGGGTATGTACATGGACAGGGCGGCGTACAATATCAAGAAGTCCGTCCGGGACTGGTTCAGGGAGTTGCTGGAAATGCTCTTTCAGGCGGCGGGGCTGATTATAGACACGCTGCGCACGTTCTTCCTGATTGTGCTTTCGATACTGGGTCCGCTGGCATTTGCGATTTCCGTCTATGACGGTTTCCAAAGCACGCTGACCCAGTGGATTTCACGCTATATCTCCATTTACCTGTGGTTGCCCGTGTCGGATTTGTTCAGCAGCGTGCTGGCACGCATACAAACGCTGATGCTCCAAAAGGACATTCAGGAACTTTCAGACCCGAATTTCATTCCTGACGGGAGCAGCACCGTGTATGTAATCTTTATGATTATAGGTATCGTGGGCTACTTCACCATTCCTACGGTGGCAAGCTGGATTGTGTCGGCTGGCGGCACGTCTGCCTATAACCGCAACGTGGCACGGGCTGGGTCAATCGCCGGGGCTGCGGTCGGTGCGGCAAGCGGGAAAGTAACCGGGAAACTACTCAAATAACCAACATCAAAATTTAGTATATGGAATTTAAATCATTAACGAACATCGAAACGAGTTTCCGGCAAATCCGGCTCTTTACGCTGGTATTCATCTGCCTGTGCGCACTGGTGACGGGCTTTGCCGTGTGGAACTCGTACAGCTTCGCCGAAAAGCAACGGCAGAAGATATACGTTCTCGACAACGGCAAAAGCCTGATGCTGGCACTCTCGCAGGACATGGCACAGAATAGACCCGTTGAAGCCAAATCGCACGTGCGGCGTTTCCACGAACTTTTCTTCACGTTATCGCCCGACAAGGGGGCTATCGAAAGCAACATCAAACGCTCGCTGTTCCTTGCCGACAGGACCGCTTTCAACTATTACAAGGACTTGGCGGAAAAGGGCTACTACAACCGGGTGATTTCCGGAAACGTCACGCAGACGGTGGAGATTGACAGCGTGAAGTGCGACTTCGACCAGTACCCCTACAAGGTGAACACGTATGCCCGCCAGTTGATTGTCCGGGAAAGCAGCCTGACGGTGCGAAGCCTTGTGACCTCGTGCCGCCTGCTCAACGCCACACGGAGCGACAACAACCCACACGGCTTCATCATCGAAGCGTTCACCATTACCGAGAACAAGGATTTGCAAACCGTTAAGAGGTAGCCTTATGGAGAGAAAACGAAACTACATCGAAAAGGTGCAGGACTGGGCGGACGACTGCCTGCGCCGAATGTGCGGACGGATTACGCCGGGCAAAAGGCTGGCGGTTATCCTCGTGATGTTCCTATTTTTCGGCGGCTTGTCTATCTACATCACCGTTTCATCAATCTACAATATCGGGAAACGGGACGGCAGGCGGCTGCAAATAGAACATATCAAACAACTGTCATTGCAAGGCAATGACACAATCAACAGTATCAACCCATTAAACAGACCGGAATATGGAAGAAGTACAGAAGAATGAGAACGGCACGACCGTACCGCAGGCGGACGGGAAGCCGAAAAAGGAAGATAAACCCAAACGGGAACTTACCCCGCAACAGGTGCAGCAGCGCAGAAAAATGATAGTCTTCCCACTGATGTTCCTTGCCTTTGCCGGGTGCATGTACCTGATATTCGCCCCCTCCGGCAAAGAGGACGTGAACGTGGAGAGCGTGGGCGGCTTCAATGCCGACATCCCCCTGCCCGCAGAGGACGGGATTATAGCCGACAAGCAAAAGGCTTACGAACAAGCGATGCTGAACCGCAAACAGCAGGACAAGATACAATCCTTGCAGGACTTCGGTTTCACGGGGGACGATGAAACGGAAGAACCGCAAGCGGAAATCGACCTGATGCCGGAAGAAGATCCGAAGCCACAAAGGGGCGGCGGTGCTTCTTATTCGGCAAACGCTTACCGGGACATCAACCGCCAGTTAAGCACGTTCTACGAAACCCCGGCGGTGGACGAGGAAAAAGAGGACTTGAAGCGGCAGGTGGCGGAACTGACCGACAGACTGCAACAACAGCAGAACGCCACGCCTACGGCTGACGACCAAATGGCACTCTTGGAAAAATCCTACGAGCTGGCGGCAAAGTACATGAACGGGCAGGACGGAGAAAGGGGGCAGATTGCCCAAATACCGACAGCCGGACAGAACGGTGGTGGTATCGGTACTCCGGCTATCCCGGTGCAGGCTATCCGGGAAACAACCGTATCGGGATTGCCGCAATCCATGAGCGATGCCGACTTCATCCGGGCTTACAGCCAGCCACGAAACTACGGCTTCAACACGGCAGTAGGCACGGGGTACGCTATGGGAAAGAACACGGTAGCCGCCTGCATCCACCAAGACCAAACCCTGACGGACGGGCAGGCGGTGAAACTCCGGCTGCTCGAACCCATGCAGGCGGGAAACATAGTCGTGCCGAAGAATACCCTTGTGGCGGGGACGGCAAAGGTGCAGGGCGAACGGCTCGACATACTGGTGTCCTCGATTGAGTACGCTGGCAACATCATCCCGGTGGAACTCGCCGTGTTCGACACGGACGGGCAAAAGGGATTATCTGTGCCGTCCTCTATGGAGCAGGAAGCGTTCAACGAAGCTATGGCGAATATCGGCAGCGGGCTGGGTACAAGTATTTCCTTTGCACGAAGTGCCGGGCAGCAGGTGGCTATGGACGTGACAAGGGGCTTGCTGCAAGGAACGTCCGGCTACCTCGCCAAGAAGTTCCGAACCGTAAAAGTGAAGCTGAAAGCCGGGTACAAGGTGATGCTTTACGCCAAACAACAATAACCATTTTATCAACCGTTAAAATTTCAATTAGCAATGAAACAGATTTTTGTAATGTTCGCCCTCTTGCTGGGCGTGTGTGCGGCAAACGCACAAACCACTGACACTGTAAAATATGTAACAGGCAACGACTTGTATCAAGGCATTACCCGGAAACTCCCTTACCGCCAAATGGTGACACCCTACGGCGTGGAAGTGACTTTTGCCAAGACGGTGCATATCATCTTCCCCGCCGCCGTCCGCTACGTGGATTTGGGAAGCAACCACATCATAGCAGGCAAGGCGGACGGTGCGGAGAACGTAATCCGGGTGAAAGCCACGACAGAGGGCTTTCCGGGCGAAACGAACTTCTCCGTTATCTGCGAGGACGGCAGTTTCTTTTCGTTCAACGCCAAGTACGCCCGTGAACCGGAAATGCTCAACATCGAAATGAAAGACTTCTTGGAGAATGAAGATACGTCCGACTTCTCACATACCCGCATGAACATCTATTTCCGGGAACTGGGTAATGAAAGTCCGCTGTTGGTGAAACTGATAATGCAGAGCATCTACAAGAACAATGACCGGAAAGTGCGCCACTTGGGTAGCAAGCGTTTCGGCATACAGTTCTTAATCAAGGGTATTTATACCTATAACGGAATGCTCTATGTACACACGCAGACAAAGAACAGTTCCAACGTGCCTTTCGATACCGACTTCATCAAGTTTAAGATAACCGATAAGAAAGTACCCAAGCGCACGGCTATTCAGGAAACGGTGCTGGATGCGGTACGCAGCTACAACGAGGTGATAGAGATTGCCGGGAAATCGACCGTGCGCACGGTGTACGCCCTGCCGAAGTTCACCATTCCTGACGACAAACTGCTGTTGGTGGAACTCTACGAAAAGGACGGCGGGCGGCATCAGGTTATCCGGGTGGAGAATGCCGACATCGTGAACGCAGAAGTGATTGACGAACTCAAAATCAAATGAGGATGAAACGGTTCTTATTTATCGGAATGCTCTTTGCGCTGTGCCTGATCTCGTTTCAGGCACACGCACAAAGATACCTGCCGGGCATGAAAGGCTTGCAGGTGACGGCGGGCATGGCGGACGGGGTGCATTGGAACGCTGGCAGTGATTTCGCCTACCACATCGGGGCGGCGTACAGCGTTTACACCAAGAACGCCAACCGCTGGGTGATTGGCGGGGAATACCTGCACAAGAAGTATGACTACAAGGATATGCGTATTCCGGTAGAACAGTTCACCGCAGAGGGCGGCTACTACCTGAAATTCCTATCGGACAGGCGAAAGACCTTTTTCCTTTCATTGGGGCTGTCGGCACTCGCCGGATATGAAACGAGCAACCGCAGTGAAAAACTGCTGTCGGACGGCTCTACCTTGCTGGATAAGGACTGCTTCGTTTACGGCGGTGCGCTGACGCTGGAGCTGGAAGCCTACCTGACCGACCGGATAGCCTTGCTTGTCAGCGCAAGGGAACGGGCGTTGTTCGGCTCGGACATAGGCAAGTTCCACACGCAGGTATCTTTGGGACTGAAATTCATTATCAACTGACCGCTATATAATAATGTATATGAAGAATGTAATGTATAAAATCATCATGGGCTGCTACATCGTGGCCGCCCTCGTGCTTGTCACCGCCTGTAATGACAACTTGGATATTCAGCAGGCGTACCCGTTCAGCATCGAAACACTGCCAGTACCCAAAAGGCTGAAAGTCGGGGAAACCGCCGAAATACGCTGCCAACTGGTGCGTGGCGGCTATTACCAGCCGACTACCTATCAAATCAGGTACTTCCAGCCGGACGGCAAAGGGAAGCTGGAAATGGATAACGGCACGGTGTTCCTGCCCAATGACCTCTACCCGCTGGAGAAAGAAACGTTCTGGCTCTACTACACCTCGGCATCGACCGACCAGCAGACGATTGACATTTATATCATCGACAGCTTCGGGCAGATGCAGCAACTTACACTATCATTTAATAATGACAACAGCGAAGAAGAAACGGAAACAATAACCCCCTAATAATAAAACGACATGGTAAAAATAGAATTGGATATAGAAGGCATCTCGTGGTACATAGAAACCACGTTGGAAACAGATACAGTTCCGGCAGTAGGTGACATCATCATTATGGACAAGGACTGTATTTCCGAACGTGACAGTGCTGAATTATGGAAAACGCCGTCCAATCAGGTTTTCAAATGGGCGGACGAAGAAGATGATGCGCCTGTAATGGAATGGTTCGATTGCGACACGGAAATGCTTGTCAATAAACGGACATGGAAATATGACATCGAGGAAGAAGAAACCGTGTGCATACTTGGTGTAAAATTTATTCACTATGAGGATTTATAGTTGCGACATTCGTTTTTATCATCCTCTTGGGAAACCGGGTATGGAATGATACGCAAAGCGTAAATATCGGGCAGACATCCCGCCGGGAAGCATCGGCGGGCTGTTTCCATGATAGGGAAAACGAAAGGCTTCTTTGTTACTTTCTTCACCCGCTGGCAGGCTCACGGAAGAAAGTAACGGCGGCAAGCAGCCGCCGTTTTCTATCAACTGGTTTTAAGGCTCTTTATGGACGTGTATTTCTCTAACCACACCTTTACCTGCTCCATGTTATATTCGCCCGTGATGATTGCCGTATGGTCGTCTATAGCTACAAACCGGACACTTTCATAGCTGTTTACCCAGCCTTGCAGGGAACAGACACCCCACGTTGCAACATCTTCAAAAACACTGCGGTCTATTTGGCTGATTGGCTCGCCGAAAACTACCGTCATTATCTGAAAGTCCGGTTTATCCTCCAGCAGGTGCAAATGGTGCAGCGTGCCGAACTCGTCTATTTTGCGCCCCCACGCCCACACATCATTATACAAATCATCGCCCCACTGGTGCGGGTGGTCGAAACGGACTTTTACCTCTATGGTGTGTTCGTTTTCTTCTGTGTCCTCGATAACGCCCGTTACCATTAAGCCCGTAAAAATGCACTCGCAACGCCTGCCGATAAGCTCCTTGTTTACTTCTGTCGTTTTCATATCCCCAAAATTTACTTATTTGTTACTCTGTTCTTTTTTCGCTATCCACCCGTCACGCCTGCGGCGGCACTCGTCCAGCGTTTTGGCTACCGTGCTGAAAAGTTCGCCGTCCGTGTGGCGGTAGTCATATTGATAATAAATTTGTCCCCTGAAAGCCCCTAAACAGCATTTCACGAACTTTTCTTCTCCCGCTGTTTGGGTGATGCTTACCCCGTTTTTGTTAAGTGACTGCATGATGTTCTATTTTTTATGGTTATAATATCAGTAAGAAAAGCAACGACAAGAAAAGCAGAGCCACGCCCAGCGCATAAACGGCTGAAAGGCAGACACGGAGCAGGAAACAGGCGGCACGAAATACGATATACGCCGTTATCGCCGTGCCTGCTCCGGCTACGCTGGCGAACCGCCATGCAAGGCAGAACAGCAACGCCCGCCAAAGGATTTTATAAATGCTTTTCCGTTTCATCGCTTGGTTGTTTTTAGCGGGCAGGGCTTTGACACCCCGCCCGGATTAGTTGTTATGCCGCCCGGAATACAAAACCGTCATCAAACCAGTAATCGCACATAAACAGGTCACGGGCGAACTTTTCATAATCGAAATAGGTCTTTGCGAACTCCGGCAGGTCGTAACATTCCTCCACCATTTCATAGGCGAAATCTTCTTCATCGTCATATTCCCCCTGATACTCGTCCCGGAAATCACGTACAAGGTCGTCCGCATCTTCCTCGCTTAAATCACGGCTTTTGTAGTTGCACCACACGAAAAAGGCTTCCTGCTCGGTGTCGCTCAAATCCTCCACCGCATCACGCAGGGAAAAGAAATTTTCAGAAATCCAGCTTTCGCCGATTAAGCCCTCCGGCACGTTCTCCCAGTCCTGAAACATGTATTCCGCATCTTCCTCGTCCTTGTGAAGTTCCCGGCAGGCTTCATAAAATTCTTCCTTGTCCGAATAGTCCGAAAGGTCGAGCCATGCGCCGGACAATGAACCGTTGTTATACTTGCCGTAAGTGCCTACATAAACTTTTGCTTCCGATAATACCTTTGCTTCCATATTGCTGCAATTTTTAAGTTTTTAATTTTATGCGGATTCGAGAGGTGAGGGAGTTGAAGTTTCACTGAACTTTTTTCCTGTTTCCCGTAAATCCGACTTTTTTTTTATGCGTCTTCCGGTCGGGTCGGTCGTTTTCGTTTCACATAGGCGTAAAAGGGTAGTGTTTAGAGTTTGCAAGGTTTTGGACAAAAAATACCTCGCAAGGCAGGGAAGATTTTTTCGCCAAACCGAAACGGCTCGACCTTGCAAAGTCGTGAAGAACACGTAACTACCTTTGCCTATTGAAATGATAAAAACGACTGTCCCGGCTGGGGGACTGCATAATGAGGAAGATTTACAGATAGGGAAACAGGGGAAAAGTGCTTGTTCCCTTTCATCTTTTAGGGAACACTCCATGCGGGCGGGAAAGGCAAGGGTATGGCAAGTTCACCTTGCGGTACGCTTGTGCGGGTTTCCAACGGCTCTTTTCACGGAATACAGTCAGCCATGCCACGCACGGCTGGCGTTTCGGGGAATGTGCCAGTGGAAAAGGGAATAAAAATGCGGGTAGTCGGTGGACTGCCCGCAAGGTGAAAGAATGTAATTTATTGGGATATAGCCTATTAGGTGGAATTTCGTTACCGAAATCGTTACCTATTCGTTCTTGCCACGGTTATAGGTAACGAAACCTACCGGACGGCGTTCTTTCTGTTGTTTCGACTGGCTCAAAAGCTGGGTAAGGGCTTGGTACAGTTCGTTGAACTGCGCATCGGTGCTTACCTCCAGTTCCTCGATGCGCCTTGACAGTTCCTCGTAACCGATTGCCATTTGGCGCATGAGGACAAAAGCCCGCATGATTGAAATGTTTACTTCTATGGCTACTTTGGAGCGGAGAACCGAAGAAAGCATGGCTACGCCCTGCTCGGTGAAAGCCATAGGCATAGCAACGCCGAAGTTGTAAGCAGGGGGTATCACATTTTGTGATACCCCTATGGATAACAGCAAGTTAGCTTCCTCTTGGGTGAGTACAAACATAAAATCACCCGGAAAACGCTCGATATTGCGCTTGACCGCCTGCTTCAAGGCTCGTGTTTCCACTTGGTAGAGTTCTGCCAAATGATAATCGAGCATCACCCGGCAACTTCTGACCTCAAAAATCTTGTTTTGGATAATCTGCAAATCCATAATCGTATATTTTAGGAGATTTAGCAATGTTGGAATAATAGTAAGGACTGGTCACAAATTGTGACCAGTTCCATATAATCAAGATTACATGGCAACTTCCTTGTAAATCTTCTCAATGCCGACAAACTTCTTGTCAAGCCCCTGCATATCACTGCCTATCTTGCTGTTGGTGATGCGGGCGTAAATTTGCGTAGTTTCTATGTTTGTGTGTCCCAGCATCTTGGACACCGTTTCAATGGGTACGCCCTTTGACAGCGTGGTAGTCGTTGCGAACGTGTGTCTCGCAAGGTGAAATGTCAGGTTCTTTTTAATACCGCATATATCGGCAATCTCTTTCAAGTAGGCGTTTAGCTTCTGATTGCTGATTACGGGAAGTATCTTGCCGTCCGGCAACTTGCCCTTGTACTTCTTCAAAATCATCTTGGGAATATCCAGCAGGGGAACATTAACGTCCGTATTCGTCTTTTGCCGCTTTGTCATTATCCAAAGGTTGCCGTCAAAGGACTTTTGGATATTCTCTTGCCGCAAGTTGGCGACATCGCTGTAAGCAAGCCCGGTGAAACAGGCAAAGACGAACAAGTCCCTGACGTGTTCCAGCCGCTCGGAAACCATTTTCTTTTTAAGGATGATTTTTATTTCGTCCTCTGTCAGATAACCCCTGTCCACTTTCTCCAGCCGGATTTTGTAGCTTGCGAAAGGGTCACCCACCAGTATGCCGTTGTTGCGGGCAATGATGATGATGCGCTTGAAGAACTGCATGAACTTGGCGGTGGTGTTGTAGCCGCACTTGCAGGCGGTACGCAAATACAACTCAAAATCAGTAATGAACATCGGGCTTATCTCCTTTATGGATATGTCCGATACGTTGTACTTGCTGCGGATGAACTCGGCGAGGTGGCGGCGGGTCACTTCATACTTGCGGTAGGTCGCTATCGTCTTGGATATGCCTACAAGCTGCTTCACATCGTCATTATGCTTTTGGAACAGGGTAAGGATTGTTTCGTGGCTCTCGCTGTGTCCCAAGAACTCGTTCTTCACTTTCTCGGCGGTCACGTAGTTATCACGCCGCTGCATTTCGTGGTAAATGGTGTTCAGGGAAGAACGTATGTCGTCCAAAAGGGCGTTTATCCTCCCGGCATCCCTGCCTTTGGCTTTGCCCGCAGCCGTGTTCCAGTTGTCGGGCTGGATGCTCTGTTTCGTGCTGAACTGGCAAAGTTTGCCGTCTATGGTGATGCGTGCCATAATCATAACCTCGCCGTTTTTCTTTTCAGAACCTTTCTTCAAATAAAAAAGAACCTTGAATGTCGATTTCATAACTCACTTTTTTTAGTTGCAAAATTAATTTTTACCTCTCGTTTTCGAGTTATGCAGACTATGGACTAATCAAGTCATTATCAGGTCATTTGAGGATAAATCGTTACCGTTTTTGTCCGGCGGGGAATAGGTAACGATTTAGTAACGAAACTTTGTCTTTTACCGTACTTTTGAAGTCTTGGAAGCTGGACTTTTGGGTAATAAAAAAAGCCACAAATCATTGATTTGTAGCTTTTTGTCCGTTTACTGACCATTTCTGTCCAGTAAGTTCAGCGGAGAGACAGGCTCCAGAACCTACGCTTTCAGAAAATATCATAAAATTGCAAATCACTGATAA
>ENA-OVFW01000149-OVFW01000149.1-human-gut-metagenome-genome-assembly--contig:-NODE-149-length-38881-cov-5.669397_pt1 | contig 38881 bp, 30 predicted proteins | sample MGYA00237765_ERZ505409 | MGnify/ENA primary metagenome ERZ505409 (study PRJEB26158, sample SAMN06016413) | human gut metagenome | biome: human gut; feature: ankylosing spondylitis patient; material... | reverse complement strand
GTAGCAATTCTTTTGAGCGAAGTGACAAGCAAAAAGGCTTTAAAAGTATATCAGACAGTGATTCTTTTGCCATATTTGTTTTCTATCGTCATTATCAGTTATCTGGTATTTGCTTTCTTAAGTACGGATGTAGGCTTTATTAATAAAGGGATCCTGGAGCCCTTGGGAAAAAGCACGATATCCTGGTACAATGAGTCAAAGTACTGGCCTATAATATTACCGATCGTAAATACATGGAAGTCATTTGGATTTCAGGCAACTAGTTATTTCTATTGATAAGTCTTACTATGAAGCGGCTCAACTGGATGGGGCATCAAAGCTTCAACAGGTACGGTATATCACACTGGTATTGTTGAAACCGGTTATTATAATGATGATATTATTGGCGGTAGGAAAGATTTTTTATTCTGATTTTGGTTTATTTTATCAGGTTACGCAGAACTCAGGAGCAATATACAGTACTACAAATACAATAGATACCTATGTGTACCGCACATTGATACAGACAGGAGACGTGGGTATGTCTGCAGCAGCAGGAGTATATCAGTCAGTAGTCGGCTTTTTAATTGTTTTAATTACAAATTTGTTACTTCGGAAGATCAGCCCGGAAGATTCTCTGTTTTAGGAGGTGTGAGATGAAACGAATGAAAGTAAACAAATCAGCATTAGTAGCACATATAGTTTTAATTTGTTTCGTGCTTTTCTGTACTCTTCCTACGTTGTTGCTGGTAACGTCTTCTCTGTCGGATAATGATAGTGTGTTCCGAAATGGTTATTCCTTTTGGCCCAAAGAGTGGAGTCTGGGAGCATATCGCTATATGGCAACGCAGGGGCAGACAATATTCCGTGCATACGGGATTTCAATACTAACTACATTTATAGGTACGATTTCCGGATTGATGCTTACAGCCATGCTGGGATATACACTTTCGCGTAATGAATTACCCGGAAGAAAGATAATCAATTTTCTCGTGTTTTTTACATTGCTTTTTAACGGAGGTATGGTTCCCACCTATTTATTATATGTAAATACGTTACATGTCAAAAATACTATATTTGCATTACTTTTGCCAAATAATATTTTGGTAAATGGTTTCAATGTTCTGCTGGTGAGAACATACTTTAATAACAATACGCCTAAGGAATTGATCGAATCAGCTATGGTAGATGGCGCTAAGGAGTTCCGAATTTTCTTTAGTATTATTATGCCGATTTCGAAACCCATCCTGGCTACGGTAGGATTGTTGATTGGTATTGGTTATTGGAATGACTGGTATAATGGTCTCCTTTATCTTACGAATACAAAATTATTTGAATAGAATTTTGCTGGATATTCAGTTTATGACACAAAGTATGGCAGGAAGCGCAGAGGCTGCCAATGCCTTGGGTAAAATGCCTACCATCACGGTTCGTATGGCAATTGCAGTAATCGGTATTTTACCTCTTATGATGATATTTCCGTTTTTCCAGTCCTATTTTGCAAGAGGTATGACAGTTGGAGCAGTGAAAGGCTGAGAAGTGTTTTAAAAGGAGAGCGAAGGATGAATATTGTAAATTATAAAGGAACAAATTTGCGAGTGTCAGATATAGCGTTGGGAGGTGGAGTGCTCGGGAGCCGTATTTCCGACCAGGCATCATTCGATATCCTCGATTGTTTTGTAGGAAATGGGGGTACATTTATTGATACAGCGAATGTGTATGGAAGGTGGAATCCAGGAAATCTTCCACTATCTGAATTATTGATTGGAAGATGGATGAAACAGCATAGATTGAGAAGCAAGCTGGTAGTTGCGACCAAAGGAGCCTGCCATGCACTTGAAACACCGAGCATAAAAAGGCTGGCGCCGGAAGAGATACGAGAGGATCTGGAGAGCAGTTTGAAAAGCTTACAGACTGATTATATAGATTTATACTATTTACATGCAGATGATCCGAAGCGTGAGGTTGGTGAAATTATTGAAACTTTGAACAGCTTTGTCAGAGAAGGAAAGGTGAGATATTTTGCTTGTTCGAACTGGTCGGCAGAAAGAATGTGGGCTGCAGATGCTTACGCGAAAGAGCATAATTTGAAATCCTTTGTTGGGCATGAAATTATGTTTAATTTGGCAAAACCGAATGACGAGGCAGTGGAGGCAGCTGTACAGACCCATATGACAGAGAACATATATGAATATCACCAAAAAACCGGTAAACCGGTAACTGCATATACTTCTCAGGCAGCAGGATTTTTTGTATTACATAAGGAAGAGGGATTTCTCAAGGACGATAAATTTGCTTTCCCCAGAGATATGTTTTATAATGCGGAATCCTTAAAAAGAGCGGAGAGAGTAGACGAACTATGCAAGCTCACGAATGCCACTCCATTGGAAATAACATTAGCATATCTTTATGCGCAGCCTTTTCAGGTTATTCCGATCGTAGGACCTTGCAGGGTTAAGGAACTGGAAGAGAGCCTTCGTGCATCAGAAAAGAGATTAACGCAAGAGGAAGTAGAGTTTTTGTTTTCATAATGGAGAGAGCTGACTTAAATGACATTCTATTTTTGCAATACATTTGGAAACACATCGACAGATGGGATATATCGTATTGACCTGGGGAGAAATGACAGCAGGGAAACTTTGGCTGCACCACTGAAAAATCTGGAATGGGCGTGTATTGCGCCCAACGGAATACTGTATGCGGTAGGACAGGAAGAATCAGGGGGAAGTTATATTCAGTCGTTTTATTTGAAGCAACTTACAGGAGAACTGTTTTTTTTGGAGAAAAGCTGTTTCCCTTGGAGAGGGATCAGCCATATGAGCTTTTGGGAGCAGGGAAAGGCTCTTTTGATTGCTGTGTATGGAGAACAAATGGTTGTATCAGTGGACGTAGCGGAGGGGCGCATCGGCAAAGAATCTGGAAGGGTGATTTTCAAAGGAAATGGTCCGGTAGTTAGCAGGCAGGAAGCGTCTCATCCGCATTTTGTAAAGTGGATGCAGGAGGAGTGCTGGATTGCCGATCTGGGCGCGGATGCAGTATATCATAGTAGTGAGAGCCAACTTTGGGGAAACCGGGACAACTGGAGAATAGAGCAACAGCCCCGGGGATCAGGTCCAAGATTTCTGGAGATACATCCATTAGGAAAAATCGTATACCTCGTTACAGAATTATCGAATGAATTGATCGTGTTGGAGAAAAATTCAGACGGAGGTTTGAAAGAAAAGCAGCGTGTCAGTTTGCTCCCTGCCGGAGCACGAAAAAGTCTTTCTTCAATTTTGTGTCCAGATTGGACAAAAGGAAGATTGTTCGTAGGAGTACGGGGAGCTAATCTGATCCGGGAATTGGTCGTTGAGCAAAACGGAATGATCCGGGAAGGGAGAATTTTGCAAACACTGGGATGGCCCAGGAGCTTTCTGTATCTGAAACAGCTGGATTGTTTGCTGATTGCTGATGAAGAATTTGCGGAATCAACCGGAAGACTGGAGCTTTTTGATCTATGTGAGGGAAAACGTTTATGGGAAAAAAGAATGCCAAGAGCTTATCAAATTTACAACGGAGAGTACAATGACGAAACTGAAAGGTAAAGATATGGAGAAATGGATGAAGTGTTACGTAGGAACGAACTCCTTGAGAGGATCGAAAGGTATTTACACATTGGAGATAAATACTCAAAATGGGGAAATGAGGGAAGTTTCAACAGTAGAGGCTGACGATTCTGCATATTTATATGTTTCGGAAAAGAGAAAATGTCTGTATGCGGTTATGGAATCACTGGAATATAAAGGTGTACCGGGTGGAGGTGTTGCTGCTTATCGCATAGAGGATAATAAACTTTCATTTTTAAATAGCAGATATGCTTATGGTGGCTGGCCATGTCATGTTATAGCGGATGAGGAAAAAGATAGTCTTTTAGTATCTGTTTTTCGTAATGGATTGCTGGTGGTGTACGGCATTAATCAGGATGGAAGCATTGGGGAGGAAAGACGAGTAGAGCATCACCAGGAACCAAATGGAAGGATGTCTCATATTCATGCATCCATGCCTACACCGGATGGAAAATATATTGCGGTTGCGGATTGTGGTCTTGATTATATATATCTTTATGATGCAAAAACGTATCAAAAAGTTTTCGAGTGGAAAGCACCGGAAGACAGTGGACCCAGACAACTCCGTTTCAGTCCGGATGGAAAATATCTATATATGGTATCTGAATTGAGCTGTCAAATTTTTGTGTTTGAGTATCAGCCGGATTGCAAAGATATGTTACGGAATGTCCAGGTAATATCGACGAGACGTGAGGATGGTTATGACCGGGAGAACTATACTTCGGCACTACAGATGCATCCATCCGGTAGATATCTTTTGGCTGGGAACAGAGGGCACAATTCAATTGTTGTCTATGAGGTAGATAAGGAAACCGGTTTGTTGATGTTGAAAGGACATACAATGTTGGCAGGTGATTTCTGCCGGGAGTTTTGTTTTGTACCAGATGGCTCTATGCTGATAGTGGGTATTCAGCATACAGATGTGGTACAGACCTTTTTCTTTGATGAAAATAAAGGGATTTTAAAGTGGAGCGGACAGGAAATTGTAATTCCCTCTCCTTCCTGTGTTATAATGGGCGACTCTGCAAAGTAATGTTGGCAGCGGTTAGAGATGCATTTGTAAGAACGTATAATTTGCGAGCTTATATATTTACTATATGAAGGTGTTGTATGCTTTTACTCCAAAAAATGATAATGTTTTTCTTGATTATGCTCATCGGATATATCTGTCGGAAAATCGGTGTGTTTAAAGATACTACAGGCAAAACAATTTCAAGTATAGTAATCAATATTGGAAATCCTGCGCTGATTATTGCCTCTGGTATGAATCCTGAGAGACTGGAGAATAAAGGAAAATTGTTGTTTACTCTGGGTGTTGCGCTGATCTATTTTGCAATTATGTTTGCTGTCGCGGAACTATTGCCCAGATTGCTTCATGCAGACAGAGAGGACTACGGCGCTTATCAGGTCATGACGCTTTTTTCCAATATTGGATTTATGGGTTATCCCTTGCTGGATGTCATGTATGGCAGCAATGCAATAATTCACGCTGTAATCTTCAACTTGTTATATAATGTCTTGATCTATACTTATGGCATCCACAAAATGCAGATTGGTGGTTGTCAGAAAAATATAAATTGGAAACAACTCGTGAATATAGGCGTAGGCTCTTGCATTATTGCGATAGTTCTGTATATCACCAATCTTCCGGTCCCATTGATCCTTGAAGATACAGCAACTTTCACTGGTGCCATCACAGGTCCGTTAAGCATGTTGGTCATTGGTGACTCTTTGGCGCAGACCCGGTTAAGAGATTTATTTACAGATGTGCGCCTACTCATTTTTTCTATAATAAAACTGGTATTATTACCAGCATTGCTTCTGTGGGGGCTATGCTTTTTTATCAAAGATCCTATATTCCGAGGCGTTTGTCTGGTAATGATGGCAACACCGGTAGGCAGCATGACAGTAATGTTGGCACAGCAGTACAATGGCGATTATCGGTTGACATCCAGGGGCGTGGCCCTAACTACACTGCTTTCTGTGATCACAATGCCGTTTTTATTCTGGGTGCTGAAGCTATAGCTACCAATTTTCTGAGTGCAGTTCTATTCTGAATGTAAATACTCGTTTTTTGCGTTATCAAGATGTCGGGAGCAAAAGCTCCCGATTTTACTGTGTTGGCTATATTAAACTTTTTTGTAGAAAGTATCGCCATTGGAACCTAAAACAACGTCTGCTGCACATATCTCTCGGGAAATTCGTGCAGGTAAGTAAAGCATTCCGTCGGGGAACACAGGATACCATTCGCTGTGCAGGTGTTTTGAATCAGTGTCATAAGTTCTTTTGCGTGAGGACTGGGAATATCATAAGCATTCCCATAAGTACTGACATATTTTTGTCGGATGCCGGGGAAATCACGATCCAGCGCCTGATAGAAATATTCCCGGTCGCCTTCCCGCAGCGTGACACCAACATCGAACACCAGGATCCCCTGAACTCCTGCCTGCAGGCAATAATCAAGCAAGCCTTCTATATTCTCCCTGGTATCGTTAATAAAAGGAAGAATCGGTGTCATCCACACAAGAGTTGGTATTCCCAACTCTTTACATCTCATCAACACTTCAAAACGCTCTCTCGTAGTAGACACATTCGGTTCAAGCTTCCGGCACAGATCTTCATCATAAGTAGTGAGCGTCATCTGCACGACTGCCTTGGTCTTCTTATTGATAGATTGCAGCAGATCGAGATCCCGAAGCACCAGATTGGATTTTGTGAGTACCGTGACACCATATTCATATCGATCGATCAGTTCCAGACACTTCCTGGTCAATTGAAGCTCTTTTTCAGCGGGAAGATACGGATCGCACATGGCACCTGTACCGATCATACACTTGTGCCGCCTGGAACGAAGCGACCGTTCCAACAGTTCAGGAGCATTTTCTTTGACCTCAATATCTTCAAAGGCGTGTGTAAAACCGTAACATTTGCTGCGGCTGTCACAATAAATACAACCGTGGGAGCATCCACGATAAATATTCATTCCGTTATTCTGAGACAGAATCCCCTTTGCCTGTACAAAATGCATGGCAGATAGCTCCTTTCTGAAAGCACTGTATATAGTTTCATGGTAGCATATCGTGTGAATGAACACAATGAAATGCAGGAAAATAAATTTAGGCAAATAAAAGCTAATTTTACTAGCTAAATAAAATTAAAAATGATACAATACAGGAAATGAAACACAAATGGGATACTTGGAAGGGAAGGTATTGTATGGAGGCATTTCGCGCTGTGAATTTTGCGGTTTTTCCGCACAGAGGAGTATTGGGTTCGGAAGAATCCAGAAAAAGTATGGAGGAAATGGTACGAAGGATCCATACGAATTGGGTGATATTCACACCATCGGGGATGCAGGAAACACCTTACAGTGAGGAAATCCGTTATGATGGGGAGAAAAGCTGTACGGATGAGGAACTGTATGATATGATTCGATATGCACAGAGCCTGGGACTGAAAGTTGCTTTGAAACCGACGGTGAATTGTGACAATGGTGTCTGGCGGGCACGAATCAGCTTTTTTGACCATGATGTACCTTGCGAACCCAAATGGGGCAACTGGTTCGAGAGTCACATTGCCTTTCAGAAACATTATGCACAGATTGCGCAGCGGACAGGCTGTGAATTGTTCCTGGCGGGGTGTGAAATGACCATGACGGAGCACCGGGAGACAGAGTGGAGAAAACTTATCGCAGAAGTACGGACGGTATATGACGGACCTGTCGGTTATAATTGCGACAAATATGGAGAAGATCATATTACATGGTGGGATGCCGTGGATGTGATTGCGTCCAGCGGATATTATCCCATAGACGACTGGGACAACCAGTTAGACCGGATCGAAAAGGTTATGAAAAAATTTCAGAAGCCCTTTTTGTTTTCGGAAGCGGGTTGCATGAATATTCATGGTTCTGCGCAGGTTCCGAATAACTGGGAACTGCAGGGTGAAGAGGATGATGCGGAACAGGCGGACTGGTACCGGGCAATGTTTACAGCCTGCAGAAAACGTGACTGGGTGAAAGGCTTCGGCATCTGGGATTGGCCGGGAAATTTGGAAGGATTGAACCCTTATGCGGTATGCGGACGTCCTGCGGAGAATGTGATCGCAGAAGAGTACGGCAGGAGAGAGTAAAGCAGGCAATCGAAAGATCATAACAGAAAATGTCGAAGCAACAGAAAACAGAGTAGAAGGTATGGGAAAATGGAACAGCAGAAAAAGATTATAAGTATAGCGGATTTGCCGCAAGTGCGGGTATTGGGCCGGACCACGGGAAAAGATGTGATCAATTTATTCTGGACCGGCAGCGGTATAGAATTTCTATATACTGGCAGTGAATTGTGGCTGGAAGTAAATGCTGATTACGACACGATGGAGCCATGGCTGGCGGTAGAACTGAATGGTGCCCAGATCAGCCGTTTTCCGGTTAATAAAGGGAAAAATGAAGTATGCCTGTTTCGAGGAATGACAGTAGGAAAGCCGAAGCATGTACGGATTCTGAAGGAAGTACAGGCTATGCACCAGGACCCGCTGCACATGATACAGATTTTGGGATTGCAATATGGAGATGGGAAATTTTTGGTTCTGCCGGATCCTGAATATCGCCTGGAATTTGTAGGAGACAGTATTACCAGTGGAGAGGGAACTATGGGGCCGGTAGGTGAGGAAGACTGGATCAGTGCGTTCTTCTCTGCGGAAAATACGTATCCCCGTATGGTATCGGATGCGCTTTCTGCGGAATATCGTGTGGTGTCCCAGAGTGGCTGGGGAATCGTCACCGGCTGGGATGGCATTGTAGAGAATAAGATTCCTCCCTATTATAAACAGGTCTGCGGATTGCTTACCGGGGAGCGAAATGCTTCGCTGGGAGCACTGGAAGACTATGATTTCAAGGCATGGCAGCCGGATGCCGTGATCATTAATCTGGGAACCAACGATGCCACAGCAATCCAGTCCGCAGCGGAACTGGTAAGAGAATGGGCAGGAACCCGTGACATAAAAGAAGTCAAAAAGATCCTGACTACAGCAATCCGAGATTTCCTGAAAGCTGTGCGTGACTGCAATCCTGAGGCACAGATCATCTGGGGCTATGGTATGCTGGGAGACAATTTCCTGCCCGTCATCCGTGAAGCGGTGGAAACCTACGCGGAACAGACTGGTGATACCAGAATCCACTTTTTACAACTTCCCAACACCACACCGGACACCGTAGGCAGCCGCCTGCATCCCGGAGTGAAAGCTCATCGCAAAGCAGCACAGGTGATAGAAAAGTATTTGCTGGAACTTTTTAAACAATAAATTTATAAAATCTTAAGGAATATGTGCCGAAAAATGTGACAACTCCGGATTAAACTGGGACTCAAAGAAAGCAATTAACTCTGGGGGGCAGCAATATGACACAGGAGAATCGTTCGAGCAGACAACCGGATCTGGAAATGATACAGGTGCGAAGAAATCCGTATCTGGTGGATTACCGGACTGGAAAAAATATAGTCAGACACGTAGGAAGACGTGTAGGACAACCGCAAGACAGACAGACCGGAAGATACGCCGATCAATCACGAAGCAATCATACCGGAGGACGCACAGAACGGTCACAACATAGCATATCGGCAATGCCGCAGGAAGGCGGAAGGAAGAAATCACATCCGCAGTATTCGACGACAGCACAGCAGAAAAACAAGGCCTGGCGGCAGGAGCAGGGTCATCCGGGCAATGCATATGAGCAAAATGTTTACAAAGACAATACTTACAGCACCCGCGTCAGACAACGCCGGGTCAGAGCCGGGAGGCAGCGCCGCCGCAGACAGGCAAGAATCCGCAGATATATTAAGATTTCCCTGCTGTGTGCCAGCATTCTTGCAGGAATCTTTATGTTGAAAAATTTGTTGGAAGTACCTGCCAGCACTGCGGAGGCCAGTACTCCTGTGGAAGTTGCGGCAGAAGCTGTGCAGCGGATCGAAAAACAGATCGGGGAGACCACGGGAACCCGGATCCAGGGACTTCCGGCGGATGTATATGCAGCACATCCCAACTGGACAGAAGATTTTCTCACCGTGAATGAATATTCCAGACCGGGAGATCCCCTGACGGAAGTGAAAAATATTTTTGTACATTACACGGCGAATCCTGGGACCAGCGCGGCCCAGAACCGCAGCTATTTCGAACAGCTGAAAGACAATCATGAACGCAGTGCCAGTGCCCATTTTATCATTGGCTATGATGGCGAGATTCTTCAGTGCGTTCCTCTGGACGAGATCGCCTATGCAGTACAGACCCGCAATGAGGATTCTATTTCTATCGAATGCTGCTACAAGGCGGACAACGGCCAGTTTACTCAGGAGACCTATGATTCTCTGATCAAATTATTGAAATGGCTGACTGATGCCTATGACCTGCAACCCGATGACATCTTGCGCCACTATGATTGTGGCGGAAAGAAATGTCCCATTTACTATACGGAGCATGAAGATGCCTGGAACAAACTGAAAGAAGACGTGAAAAACCTATAGAGAATTGCGAACGGAGGAACTTTTTTCCAAAAGGAAAAGGTTCCTTTTCGTTAGTCTTGTTTTACGAAAACAAGTTTGCTAGAATAGAACGGTAATAAGCAACAGACAAGGCCTTGCGGGGCAGAAATGAGGAGTAACATGAATTTATTATCACCTTCAATTCTTTCGGCGGATTTATGGAAACTGGGAGAGGATATCAAAGCTGTGGAAGGAGCAGGAGTCCCCTGGCTGCATGTAGACGTGATGGACGGATTGTTTGTACCGTCGATTTCCTACGGTATGCCGGTATTAAAAGCTGTCAGATCCCACACGGATATGTTTCTCGATGTGCATCTGATGATCGAGAAGCCGGAACGTTATGTGGAAGAGTTCGCTGCCTGTGGTGCGGACCTGGTGAATTTTCACCTGGAAGCCACAGAAGATGTGGAGGGATGCATTGAAAAAATACATGCCACAGGCAAAAAGGCCGGCATCACCATTAAGCCCGCCACTCCGGCAGAGGCAGTGGAACCTTATCTGGAACTGGTGGATCTGGTGCTGGTAATGACTGTGGAGCCCGGATTCGGCGGACAGAAGCTGATCCCGGAGTGCCTGGATAAGGTACAGGTGATCCGGAAAATGATCAACGATAAGGGGCTGTCTACCGATCTGGAAGTAGACGGTGGTATCAATCTGGACAATGTAGCATTTGCCATGGAAAAAGGAGCCAATGTCATTGTAGCCGGTTCCGCTGTATTTAAGGATGACATTGCAGCCAATGCAAAGGCATTTCTGAATAGATTACAATAGTTCAAAAGAATGTCTGACGGTGAAATTACGGAGCGGCCGATAACCAAGCCGGAAGACGGACAAGGAGGAACGAAGGATGGAATTACAGATATTGCATGCGATTCAGGGGATCCATCAGGAATGGCTGACAGAGATCCTGCGTTTTTTTACTACGATCGGAGAAAGCGGTCTGGTATGGATCGTCATTGCGATTGTGCTGACATGCATTCCGAAGACCCGGAAATGCGGTCTGACCATGATAATCGCCATGGCAATCACCTATCTTGTGGGAAATTTGTTCCTGAAAAATGTGATCGCGAGACCCCGTCCCTGTGCTGTGGACACCGGTGTGACGCTGAAAATTCCGTTCCCTTCGGAATATTCCTTCCCTTCGGGACACACTTCCAACGGTTTTGCCGGAGCGGTGACCATTTTCAGTTATTATCGTAAGGCGGGTATTTTAAGTCTGCTTATGGCAGCAGTCATTGCCTTTTCCAGACTTTATTTCTTTGTCCACTATCCCACGGATATTCTGGGCGGCATGGTACTGGGAACATTGGATGCAGTACTGGCAGTTTACATAGTAAAACGTCTGGAAGACCGGGCAGATGCGAAGACCGTATCAGACAACGATAAGACGGGACACAGGTAGGAAAAGCAGCACTATAGAAGCAGGGATCTGACAGGAAACGATATGGACAGAAAGGGCAGAAATTTCGATGAACAGCAAAACGTTATGGAATGATAACTGGTATTTTGCAAAAACAGCATTGGGTGTGAATTGGGAAGACAGAACTCTCTGGGAGCGGGAGATGCAGCCGGCAGACTTGCCTCACGACTGGCTGATCTATGATACGAAGAACCTCTATGAAGACAGTATCGGCTGGTATCGGAAGAAATTCGTGTATTCCGCATCCGGAGTAAAGCGTGCAGGCGAAGCGGCGCAGGAGAACTTGCGGGAGCAGTCAAATTCTGTGGCAGGTAATGCCTGCACGACATGTGACGAACGTGTCATTTTGCGCTTCGAGGGTGTTTACATGGATTCTTCCATCTATATAAACGGCGTGTGCCTCGGTGACTGGAAATACGGCTACTCCACCTTTGACTGGGACATTACGGATCATCTGCGTGAAGGTGAAAATGAAGTTGTTCTCCGGGTAACCTTTCAGGCACCCAACAGCAGATGGTACAGCGGTGCCGGAATCTATCGTAATGTCTGGATGATCCGTCTGCCTGAGACACATATTCCGCTGGACGGTATCTATACCTCCTCCGTGGAGACGGAAAACGGCTACGATCTGACCATCGATACGGAACTGGAATGGGGAGCAATCACTGAGAATTATGAACTGGAATATTGCTTGCATTATGCCGGGGACAGTAAAAACTCTGCAGAAACGGAAAACAGGGAGATTTTCCGGGTAAAACAGCCCCTCGCCGGTGGACAGGAGAAGACATCTGTGGCGATTCCTGTGGATAATCCCCGGAAATGGGACATCACAGATCCTTATCTGTATGATCTTACAGTTCGTCTATGCAAACTTCCAATGAACGACGGGGAGAACGGAGCAGGTGAAGCCTTACAGAAGACGGAAATCACACAGGAAGAACATCTTCGCATCGGTTTCCGCACCATGCAATTTGATCCTGCCAGGGGCTTTTTATTAAACGGCAGAAAAGTGCGCCTGAACGGTGCCTGCGATCACCATGACCTCGGAGCACTGGGAGCGGCTTTTCACAAAGAAGCCATGCGCCGGAAATTTGAACTCATGCGTTCCATGGGTGTCAATGCTGTGCGGACTTCCCACAATATGCCCGCTGTGGAACTGATGGAACTGGCGGATGAGATGGGATTTCTGATCGTATCCGAAGCGTTCGATATGTGGGAGATGGCAAAGAATCCTTATGATTATGCCAGATTTTTCAAGGAATGGATGGAGAAGGATGTACGCAGCTGGATCCGCAGAGACCGCAATCATCCTTCCGTTATCATGTGGAGCATTGGCAACGAGATTCCGGATACCCATGCGGATGCCCATGGACAGGAGATCACCCGTAGCCTCCTTGCAGTAGTCAGAAAGTGGGATTACCGGAAGGTGGCACCGGTGACGATCGGTTCCAATTACATGCCCTGGGAAAATGCCCAGAAATGTGCGGATATCGTGAAAGTGGCGGGCTATAACTACGCGGAAAAATATTATGCGGAACACCATGAAAAGCATCCGGACTGGATCATCTACGGAAGTGAGACTTCCTCTGTGGTACAGAGCCGAGGGGTGTATCATTTTCCGCTGGAGAGGGCGAATCTGATCGAAGCGGACGAACAGTGTTCTGCGTTGGGCAACAGTACTACCAGCTGGGCGGCGAAAAATACGGAATACTGTATCACTATGGACAGAGATACCCCTTATTCCTGTGGTCAGTTCATCTGGACAGCCATTGACTATATCGGTGAGCCGACCCCTTATCAGACGAAAAACAGCTATTTCGGACAGATGGATACGGCGGGATTTCCCAAAGACTCCTACTACGTCTTCCGTTCGGAATGGACGGATGGGAAAAAAGATCCCATGATCCATGTATATCCCTACTGGGATTTTAATCCGGGACAGCAGGTGGACGTGCGGATCACCAGCAATGCTCCGGAGGTGGAACTGTTCGTAAACGGAGTGTCACAGGGAAAACAGCAGATCGATCATCAGAAAGGAACGGTATTGCAGCCTTCCTGGAAAGTACCGTATGCGCCCGGCAGTATCTGTGCCGTGGCATATGACGAAACGGGTAGGGAGATAGCCAGACAGGAGAGACATTCCTTCGGCAACACAGATCATTATGTATTAAAAGCAAATAAATCAGCCTTGCATGCTGACGGCGAGGACATGATCTTTGTGGAGATCTCAGCGGAGGACCGGAACGGATATCCTGTGGAAAATGCCTCTGATTATGTGAGAGTGACCGTGGAAGGTGCTGGAAGACTGGTGGGACTGGACAATGGTGACAGCGCCGATTACGATGCCTACAAGGGAACCGTGCGTAAGTTGTTCCAGGGGAAATTACTGGCTATGATCGCAGCAAAAACTACGCCGGGGGAGATTCGTGTGACTGTGGAGGATGCATGGGCAGCCACAGTGAACAGCATGACCAATGAAACCGGCACTGGAACAGCAACGGCAGCTGCCGGGCACCGCACGGCGACAGTGACGTTACAGGCAGTCGAAGCACCGATTCGTCCCGGTGTCTGTGCAACAGAAGAAAACAGAGAATATCCGCCCGCCTTTGTGGATCCCGGATTTGTTCCGGTGCGGAAACTGGAAATGAGCGCTCCCTATATGAGATTGACACCGGAGAAGCCGTATGTATTGCTACATACCCGTATCTATCCCACGGAAGCCACAGACCGTAAGCTTCTCTGGAGCATTACTGATGCTTCCGGTATCCCCAGCCCTGTGGCAAAACTGGAGGAACTGGAAGACGGCGAGAGCATCCGGATCACAGGCGTCAGTGATGGCAGTTTTCAGGTAAGGTGTATGACCTGTAACGGAACAACCAATATTAAAATGATTTCCCAACTTGACTTTGCAGTGGAGGGCATGGGACAGACGTTCCATTCTCCGTATGAGCCGGTGACGGGTATTTCTTATGTCGGAAGTTTTGGCGGAGACGTAAGCCGCGGAGTGGAGAACAGTGCCGGAACGGACAAGGCACAGCCTACCGGACTGGTCTATGAAGCGTTAGACTTTGGTGAATTCGGAAGTGACGAGATCACGCTGTCTATTTTTGCCAATGATAATGATCCCCACCGGATTCAGATATGGAAGGGAGAGCCCGAAGAGAGCGGTTCCGGGACACAGGGAACACTGGTGGGTGAAATAACCTATCAGAAGCCGGGCATCTGGGAAGTCTTCCAGCCGGATACCTTCGTATTGCCCCGGAGATTAAAGGGTGTAACAAAACTGACAATAGTGTCAGAAAATAAAATTTTCCTGAAAGAGTTTCATTTCACCAGACAGGAAAAAGCTTATGCAAGACTGAGTGCTCTCACGGACGGAGTTACCTATGGTGACAGCTTTGTGAGAACCGGGGATGCCGTTGAACAGATCGGCAATAATGTCTCTCTCGAATTTACGGATATGAACTTTGGAGAAGCGGGAACCGATAGCATTGTCATCTGCGGAAGAACTCCTTTACAGCAGAATACGATCCAGCTTAGGTTTACCGATGGAGCTACACAGGTACTTCCCTTCCCACACAGCGAGGAATATAGGGAACTGCGTTTCCCTCTGGAAAGAGTGACGGGAGAGCAGAATGTGACCTTCGTTTTCCTGCCGGGATGCAATTTTGATTTCAAATGGTTCCGGTTTGAAAAAAAGCGGATCTGAGGAGTAAGCGATAACTATGAGCAAATGGAACAGAAAAATATGGGCAGCAATACTGGTGGTGGGAATGACAGCGTCTCTGACTGCCTGTGGAGGCAGCAAAGGAGAAAACAGCAATGCGTCTGCTGCCGGTACACAGAATGAGACTGCCACCGTACAGGATGAGAGCGCGGACAGTAACACTGACAGCACCGGCAGTACCACGTCTCTGGTGCAGGACAACCGGGTACTGCAGATCCCGGACGACAACTACCGTACCTACTATGAGCTTTTCGTATATTCCTTCTATGACAGCGACGGTGATGGCATTGGAGATCTACAGGGCGTACTGGAAAAGCTGGATTACCTGAATGACGGTGATGATACCACAGATATGGATCTGGGAATCAATGGTATCTGGCTCATGCCGGTGATGCCCTCCGTCACCTATCATAAATATGATACCACGGATTATGAGAATATCGATCCGCAGTACGGCACTCTGGAAACGTTTCAGGAGTTGCTGACGGCCTGTCATGACCGTGGAATCCGTGTGATCCTGGATCTGGCAATGAATCATTCTTCCAGCAGCCATCCCTGGTTCCAACAGGCTGCGGAGTATCTGAAGAGCCTGCCGGAAGGGGCGGAACCGGATAGTTCCGAATGCCCGTACATGGATTATTACCATTTTTCCAGAGAATACCAGGGCGGGTATGCGCAGCTGGATGGAACGGCCTGGTATTATGAAGCGAGATTCTGGGACGGAATGCCGGATCTGAATCTGGAGAATGAGACGGTACGCCGGGAATTTGAGCAGATCGCGGACTTCTGGCTGGATATGGGTGTGGATGGCTTCCGACTGGATGCGGTGAAAGAGTATGTTACCGGATCCACAGAGGACAATGTGGAAATTCTAAGCTGGTTCGCGGATTATGTTCATGGCAAAGATCCGGAGAATTATCTGGTGTGTGAATGCTGGACGGATCAGAATACCTATGCCAAATATTATGAGAGCGGCGTGGACAGCATGTTTGATTTTGCTTTTGCCGACAAGTCCGGTATCATTGCCAATGTGATGAACGGTAAGGCATCGGCAACATCTTATGCAAAGAATCTGGAAACAGAGCAGGGCATGTATGCGCAGTACAATCCGGATTATATCAATGCTCCCTTCTACACCAATCATGATATGGGGCGCAGTGCAGGCTACTATGCCGGGGAGAATAGCGAAGCTCAGACGAAAATGGGCAATGCCCTTAATCTCTTAATGAATGGCAATGTATTCCTCTATTATGGGGAAGAACTGGGCATGAAAGGCTCCGGCAAAGACGAGAACAAACGGGCCCCCATGTACTGGAGCAAGGACAAAAATGCTGCAGGTATGTGTAAAGGACCGGCGGATATGGAAGATTTTCAGATGAAATTTGACAGTCTGGAAGAACAGCAGGAGGATCCCGATTCCATCTATAATTATGTGAAACAGGTGATCCGTGTCCGCAACCAGAACCCAGTGATCGCCAGAGGCACCACCGCTTATCTGGAGCAGTATTCCGGTGAACAATGCTTTGCCCTGACAAGAAGCTATGAAGGCAGTAACTTATTATTGTTGGGAAATACCTCTGCGGAGGCTGTGAGCGTGGATCTGACCGGACTTACCGTAGGAGGCACCACAGCGGAGGAACTGGTACTGCTGGGGGAACTTTATACCGGAGAAGAGACTGCGGAGCGTGCCGGTACTGTAGTTACGCTTCCGGCTTATTCGATCCTGATCCTGGGAGAAGAATAAGACGAGCAAAACAGAATACAGGAACAAAAACAGGTCTGTGGGCGAACCCTACAGACCTGTATGCTTTCTTACAAAATCTTCAAATTCGTTTACCGGTAACGGCTTCGAGAAGTAGTAACCCTGAATATCATCACAGTGAAGATTCTTCAGAAACTCTACCTGATCCGAAGTTTCTACACCCTCTGCGGTAATAGTCATACCGAAGCTCTGCAGCAGCTGTGTGATATGCAACAGCAGCTTTTCACCGTTCCGGTCACCAATGTAATCGATCAGACTCTTATCCAGCTTGATCGTATCGAAATGCATGACATTCAGCGAAGACAGAGAAGAATAACCGCTTCCGAAATCATCCAGCAGTAAAGTAAATCCCGCTTCATGGAACTGCTCGATCAGGGAGGAAATATCACTGTTATCAATGGTAGCACTCTCAGTGATCTCTAACGGAACATATTTCGGATCCAGCTGGAAAGAATTCAAAATCTCCCGGTACTTATCTACCACATTGCTGTAGTATAGGCTGACTCTGGAAATATTTACAGAAATCGGATACAATGTTGCTCCGGCCTGCAGCCATCTCTGCTGTTGTGCGCACACTGTGCGGAACACATATTCATCCAGTGTTGTGATATTACCGTTTTTCTCAAATAATGGAATGAACTTCCCGGGGGAGAGCATGGTGCCGTCGGGGCGCTTCCAACGGATCAGAGCCTCCGCTCCCAGAATGTTTCCGGTGACGGGGTCTACTTTCGGCTGATACCACAGCTGGAATTCTCCGTTCTTCAGGGCGTCTTCGAAGACATCTTCCATCAGACGATCCTCGGAGAGCTGTTTGATATCCAGATCTTCATAAAAAGCATAATGTCTGGTACGTTTTCCCTTTATCGGATACTTGGCCTGTACAGCCTTGCCGTAATTCTGCTCGATTTCCTTATGATCGGCGGTCTCATAGATGCCGCACAGTGGGAACAGTTTCGGAATATTAAGCTTTGTGGACAGATTGGAAATATCCTGACACAGGCACTCCAATCTGGGTTCTAAGGTACACCGGTCATTATCCCGCAGGAACAGGATGAACCGGTCTGCATTGATGTGGGCAGAAAATTCACCCAGATGTGTACCGGTTTGCAGGAGCTTCCATACTTCCAACAGTGTTTCGTCACCCTTGGCCACACCACAGGTATTATTGATCAGCTTGAAATCCTGAAGATCCAGGGCAACATAGAAGCCGCTGTCTCCGTTGCGGTGTGATAATTTCTCCTTGAAGCAGGCAAAATTATCACCATTTGTCAGAGGATCCACATAAGCCAGACGATATAACTGCCTGCGCCGTGTCCGGATACTGTGCACAAAAGCAAAAGTACCGACTCCGGCGATCACAATGATCAGCAGGATCAGCAGCCGCACCTGAAACAATATCGGAGCGGAACGACTGGAAAGTACCTGATCGGGAACAATAGTCAGGGCGAACCACTGTCTGTCGCTGCGGAGATTGTCCATTGCAGCCGCATAGTAATAATACTTCTGACTGCCTCCATAGAAATAACCACCGTTGGAAGAAGAACTCTGAAGCAGCGTATGCAGATCCTGCAAGGGCTGGTCGTTACGGGCATTCTGAGTCAGATAATCGGACATACGGTCGGCTTCCTGCAGGGAAGCCGGTGCATTGGAAGATGTGGCGATCAGGTCACCGTCCTGATTTACCAGACAACTGAATCCTTGATTATTAAAGGATTGCACGCCTAAAATTTCTTCAAAATGCTGGTTCCGATAGGTGGCAAATAAAACACCGATAATGGAATCACTCTGATCATACACAGGAATGCTGAATACATTGATGGGTTCCGGAGTACCGAGGCGATCCTGGAGGGTATTGGTAATACCAGGAAGTCCCTGCATACCATCCTTAAAAAAATCTCTGCTGGACAGATCCTGTACATAGCCATCGGTGGTTATCACCTGACCGTCCGGTGAGACGAAACCGATCCGTTTAAACTCATAGGTGGAGATAAAAGATCCCAACTGTGCAGCAATGGATTTTGCATTGACTGCATCCGGGGAAACGCTGATCGCATCGGCAAGGCTGTATAATAAGTTGAAGTTTTCACGGAGCTCCTGTTGTACGATCAGGGCGTTCTGCGTGGCAACATCCCGGAGAGTGGACTGTACTTCTTCCTCTGTATCCTGTGTGATCTGGGCAGAACTCCACATAACTGTGGAAATTACCAGCACCAGAGCAATGCTCAGAATGATCAAGGCCTGTTTTGGTAATTTACTTTTTTTCATTTTATATCCTCTTATGTATGTTATAAAAATTACCTTATATAATATACCATTATACACATTTACGATTGCATGGCAACAAAAACTGCATTGACAGTCCGGATTTCCTGTGCTACTGTAAGAATACGCAAATGCAATGAGGAAGAGAGTATTTATCATAGAAGTTTTACAGAGAACATTCCGTAAGGCTGAGAGGAATGGAACGGACAGATAGAGAAGATGGCTTCTGAGCGGCGCACCGAACGGATACCGGGGAGAATAGGAACGGTAGAAGCAAGGCTGCGACAGGATCCGCCTGTTACAGCGGATAGGGTTACGGACCCGAAGAGGTCTGTACTGTGAGGTACAGACGAAGAGAAGTGGTAACACGAGATAACGCTCGTCTTCTTGAAGAACATAAGGTTCTTTGAGGAGACTTTTTTAATGCCAACAAGGTCACAAGACAGAAATTACGATGTGCTTGCACGAGAGTAATTTTCTGTCTTGATGACCTGCCCCGATATGAGCATAGAAGAGAGGCGTAAGCCTTTCGATATGCGAATGGCGGGTAGGATTGCGGGAGCGCAAAGCGCGGAGCAATCCGTGTGGCATTAGATAGTGTTATAGGAGTAGAAAAGGAGAACAGACACAATGGAAAGCAAAGGAAAATATTATCTTACCACAGCGATTGCCTATACATCTGCGAAGCCCCATATCGGCAACAACTACGAGATCGTACTGGCTGACAGCATCGCACGTTTCAAGAGAAAGGAGGGCTATGATGTCTTCTTCCAGACCGGTACTGACGAGCATGGACAGAAGATCGAACTGAAGGCTGAGGCAGCCGGCATCACTCCCAAGGAACATGTAGATAAGATCGCCGGTGTGATCCGCGGACTGTGTGATCTGCTGAACATTTCCTATGATAAGTTCATCCGTACCACGGATGAGGATCATGAGAAGCAGGTGCAGAAGATTTTCAAGCGTCTCTACGATCAGGGAGATATTTACAAGGGAGCCTATGAGGGAATGTACTGTACTCCCTGTGAGTCCTTCTGGACCGAGTCCCAGCTGGTGGACGGCAAGTGCCCGGACTGCGGCGGTGTCGTAAAGCCTGCCAAGGAGGAGGCTTATTTCTTCCGCATGAGCAAATATGCAGACAGACTGATCAGGCACATTAATGAGCATCCCGAGTTCATTCAGCCCGTTTCCCGTAAGAACGAGATGATGAACAACTTCCTGCTCCCCGGACTGCAGGATCTGTGCGTATCCCGTACCTCCTTTACCTGGGGCATTCCGGTGACCTTCGATCCCAAGCATGTCATCTACGTGTGGCTGGATGCACTGACCAACTACATCACCGGTATCGGCTACGATGCAGATGGCAACAGCACCGAGCAGTACAAGAAACTGTGGCCCGCAGACCTGCATCTGATCGGCAAGGACATCATTCGTTTCCATACGATCTACTGGCCTATTTTCCTGATGGCACTGGGTGAGCCCCTGCCGAAGCAGGTATTCGGACATCCCTGGCTTCTTATGGGCGGTGGTAAGATGAGTAAATCCAAGGGAAATGTGGTCTATGCGGATGATCTGGTAGATTATTTCGGCGTAGATGCAGTACGTTACTATGTACTGCATGAGATGCCTTTTGAAAATGACGGTAATCTGACCTGGGAACTGGTAGCAGAGCGTACCAATTCCGATCTGGCCAACACCCTGGGCAACCTGGTGAACCGTACCATTTCCATGAGCAACAAGTATTTTGGCGGTGTAGTAGAGAATAGGAATGTACAGCTGACCGAGAACGATGCAGCAGTGGATGCCGATCTGAAACAGACTGTGACCGGCACTTATGCAAAAGTAGTAGCCAAAATGGAAGAACTGCGAGTAGCAGATGCCCTGACCGAGATCTTCGGCATCTTCAAACGCTGTAATAAATACATCGATGAGACCGAACCCTGGGTACTGGCCAAGGACGAAGCCAAGGCAGATCGTCTGGCTACCGTTCTGTACAATCTGGTGGAAGGTATTATCATTGGCGCATCCCTGTTAGAGCCTTATATGCCCGAAACCGCAGAGAAGATCGCAAAACAGCTGAATACCTCCCTGCGTGACTTTGATCAGTTAGAGCAGTTCGGCCTGTATGAGAGCGGCAACAGGGTGACAGATCAGCCTGAGATCCTCTTCGCCCGTCTGGATATGAAGGATGTAGCAAAAAAAGAGGCAGAGCTGGAAGAAGCCATGATCAAGGCAGCAGCGGAGCATGAAGCGGAAGAGGCAAATGCCGAGGCAGAAAAGGCAGAGCAGGAAGCCATCGATATTGAGCCTAAGACAGAGATCGAATATGACGACTTCGCAAAAATGCAGTTCCAGGTAGGTGAGATCATTTCCTGTGAGGCAGTGCCCAAGTCCAAGAAGCTGCTGTGCAGCCAGGTGAAGATCGGCAGTCAGGTACGTCAGATCGTCTCTGGCATCAAGGCACATTACAGCCCGGAGGAAATGGTGGGCAAGAAGGTTATGGTACTGGTGAACCTGAAGCCTGCGAAACTGGCAGGAGTAATGTCCGAGGGCATGATCCTGTGCGCAGAAGACGCGGAAGGCAATCTGGCTTTGGTCACCCCGGAGAAGAATATGCCTGCCGGAGCAGAGATCTGTTAAATAGTATATGACAACGCAACTTTACGAATGAGGCGGGATGAACTGTTACTATTTTACAAAAAAAGCAATATAGGGCTTAAAATTTTATAAGAAATGATATATAATGAATAGGATGCCAAAGCAGATGGCTGTAAAATTGACATTTGTTTTGTGCGTCCTATGATTTTTCCGTAACCAAGGAGGTTCTATGATTAAGGAAGAATTTTACTTTGATTCCCGGGACGGCGAAAGCCGTATCCATGCAGTGAGATATACTCCCGATGACGGCAATGTAAAAGGCATTGTGCAGGTAGTGCACGGAATGGCAGAGTATGTGGAGCGTTATGAGAACCTGGCTGAATTTCTGACTGCCAGAGGAATCCTTGTTACCGGAGAAGACCATCTCGGACATGGAAAATCTGTGGCGGAAGGCGGCACTTACGGTTACTTCTGCGAACAGGATCCGGCAACGGTAGTGGTAAGGGATGTACATCGGCTGAAGAAGATCACAGAGGAAAGCTATCCGGAGGTGCCCTATGTTATTTTGGGACACAGTATGGGTTCCTTTATTACGAGGAATTATCTGTGTCGTTACGGTAAGGGAGTCGACGGGGCGGTAATTGTCGGAACGGGAATGCAGTCCGGGGGATTGATCCTTTGTTCCAAAGCCATGGCAGGCATACAGAAGCTGTTCTGTGGTTCAAAGCATATCAGCCGTTTTATTGACAAGGCTGCTTTCGGCGGCTATAACAAGCGGATCGATGCTCCGAGGACATCCAGTGACTGGCTGAGCCGGAATCCGGAGAATGTGGACCGCTATATAGCGGATGGGCTGTGTGGATTTACCTTCACTGTGAACGGGTTCCAGACGCTGTTTGAACTGATCCGCAGACTGCAGAAGCAGGAGAATCTGGAGAAGGTACCGCAGAACCTGCCAATCCTTATGGTATCCGGTGCCGAGGACCCGGTGGGAGATTACGGTAAGGGTGTCCGGAAGGCATGTGATTCTCTGAAGAAGGCTGGTGTGAAAAATATTACCGTCAAACTGTACGAGAATGACAGACATGAGCTTTTGAATGAGGAAGACGGTGAACAGGCCATGGAGGACATCTATCAATGGATCCGTAGGGAGATTCCGGGACTGGATTAAGACCGGAAAGCTTTCGGATCAGAGAGGCGGTGCATCATGTCGGATACGGCAGTGGGCACTTACGAGATCAGATGGGCGGAAGACAAAGACTGGATTCCTGCCATGCATATGATCTGGAAGACATTTTTAAAATTTGAGGCGGTGGATTATACAGAGGAGGGAATCCGTAACTTTTATGATTTTATTACGGATGAACACCTCTATAAGTCGTTCCTGCAGGGAAGATACCAGATGATGGTGGCGCTGGACGGTGAGAGAGTCATCGGAGCGGCTTCCGTGCGGAATTATAATCATTTATCACTTCTTTTTGTCGATGAGGAGTATCATCATCGGGGAATCGGACGGGATCTGATGAGAAGAATGTGTGAATATCTGAAAAAAGAGGAAGGGGAACGGTATATGTCGCTGAAAGCAGCTCCGTATGCCGTAGAGTTCTATAGAAAACTGGGGTTTCATGCGGTACATGAAGAGGAGGCATTTTCCGGAATACGTGTGACCCCCATGGAAAAATTTTTATAAAACAGAAAAGGATAAGATGTAAATGAAAATTTTTGACCTGGATAGCCCTTTAATGAATGTACTGAACAAAATGGCAGATCTGATGTGGCTCAATATTCTGACACTGATCTGCTGCATCCCTGTCATTACCGCTGGAGCTGCGCTGACTTCCATGCATTATGTGGCATTGAAGATCGTGCGTAACGAGGAGAGTTATATTACAAGAAGCTTTTTTAAATCCTTTAAAACCAATTTCCGTCAGGCAACCCTGATCTGGTTGCTGCTTATGCTGGTAGCGGCGATCCTTGGCGGTGATTACTACATTATTACCAAATCCGGAATGCAGTTCAGTCAGGTGTTGGTGGTACTGATCATGGCAGCAGGAGTGCTGGTGATCTGCACTTCTTTATATGTATTTCCGGTACTTGCCAAATTTGACAATACAATCATGGGAACCATTCGAAATGCATTTATCATGAGTATTTTACAGCTGCCCAAGACAGTTGTGATGTTCGTAATGGCATTTTTCCCGTTGATTATTTATCTGGTATCTTTAAGACTGATACCCATTATTTTCCTGTTTGGTTTTTCGCTGCCGGCTTATGCCTCTGCCATGCTGTACAATAAATTCTTCCAGAAGCTGGAAGATCAGTTGTTGTCAGAACAGGAGCCTGCACCGGAAATCTCGCCGGAAGAGGATGAGAGAGTATTCCATGATGAACTGGATGAAAGCCTGAAAACAGACGTGAAGTAACAAAAATGTCCTGCGGGGGCATCAGACGAGAGGTGTTCGGAGTATGCAAAAGAGAAAATTTTGGGAAATTGTTTTCCAGTGGGTCTTTCCCTGCGCATTGCTGGTTGTTGCACTGGTTCTGAGTATTTACGAATTTAATAATAAAATGAATTCAGCCATACAGACGGTGGTGGATGATCAGGCAGAGCAGATCGGCTTTTACTATTCCGCGGGAGTAGATGACAAGCTGGGGGCACTGGGAGATATCACGAGTGCCATGGCAAACATTATGGCGAGCCGGCCGGACAGAAGTGATGCTTTTGTATATGAGAAGCTGGACACCATTGTAAAAGCCAGCAACGCCTATATGTCTGCTTATTGTGCTACGAACGGAAAAGGAATGCTGAGTGACCGCCGGGAGTTCGATATGTCGGAGTTAAACTATTACGGCAGCATCAGCGGAACCTCCGCCCATTATATTTATGCCGGCACGGATGGGATCAACGGACAGACTGCCTTTATCTATGTGTGTCCGATTGCGATATCCGGAAATGTCACCGGATATCTGCTCAGTTATATGAACCCGGATGACATGAAGGAATTCTTCGACAATTCTGTATATGGTGACAAGGCGTTTTTCTCTCTGGTCAACCGGAACGGAACCATTATGGCATGCTACGGTGCCACTGACGGAACGGCTATTTTGCAGAATGATTTCTGGAATTCCCTGAAAGATATTTCGGAAAGCCTGGGAAGCTGGACCCTGTTTGAAAGACAGCAGCAGAAGGGCAGCAATGGGATACTGCATGTTAATGAGAACGGCGTAGGTAAGATTCTCTGTCATTTCCCCATTGCGGATACAGACTGGAATCTGGTGGTAGGCATTGATGAATCCTATCTGTCCAGTATTCAACAGTCCTTCCGCGGCCCGATTGCGAATCTGATCGTCAAGATCAGTATTTCCATTGCAGTAGCGCTTATTATTATCACCGCAATCAATATTCTGGTACGCATCAAAGCCTCTGAACACAGTAAGGTGTTGGAGGATAAAGCAGATACCGACCTATTGACGGATCTGAACAATAAGATGGCCACAGAGCGTAAGATCCGGGAATACATGGAAAAGTACCCGGACAAGCAGGGCGTATTGTTCGTACTGGATGTTGATAACTTTAAGAAGATCAATGATACTATGGGACATGCCTTCGGAGATGAAGTGCTCCGCAGCCTGGCAGTACGTCTGCAATCCATGTTCCGGGCTACGGATATCGTGGGTCGTACCGGTGGCGATGAGTTCATGGTGTTTCTGAAGGATATCCGCGAGATCAGTATGATCGAACGGGAAGGCAGGAAGATCGAACAGTTCTTCCATCAGTTTGAAGTGGGAGAATATGTAAAATATTCCGTAACGGCCAGCGTGGGAGCAGCGGTCTTCCCCGGGGACGGCAAGTCTTTCGAGGAACTGTACAAAGCCGCAGATAATGCGCTGTATGTGTCAAAAAGACATGGCAAAAACCAGCTTAGCTTCTATAAAAAGCCGGAAAATGAGACAAAGTAGGGCGATTCTTGTGGAATATGTCCAAGAAATGCGGGCGGATTTGTTCAATCTGACAAGCATTTCGAAAAAAAACAAACTTTATAAGCAATTCTTACAATATGATTCAAAATCTTTGTGAAATAGTGGTATGGCACATTTTCGTGATTTTCGTTATACTGAATTCAGATTCAAACGAGACATATCGTTTCACAATGAGAGAAAATAACATTGGTAAATATGAAAGGAGTATTTTCAAATGGCAAGTTTATCTTTAAAGAATGTCTGCAAAGTATATCCTAACGGTTTCGAAGCTGTTAAGGATTTCAACCTTGAGATCGCAGATCAGGAGTTCATCATTTTCGTAGGTCCTTCCGGATGTGGTAAGTCCACCACCCTTCGTATGATCGCAGGTCTGGAAGATATCTCTTCCGGTGAACTGAAGATCGGTGACAGAGTAGTTAACGATGTAGAGCCTAAGGATAGAGATATCGCAATGGTATTCCAGAACTACGCTCTGTATCCTCATATGTCCGTATACGACAACATGGCATTTGGTCTGAAGCTGAGAAAAGTTCCCAAGGATCAGATCGATAAGATGGTTAAGGAAGCAGCTAAGATTTTGGATCTGACTCCGCTGCTTGATCGTAAGCCCAAGGCTCTGTCCGGTGGTCAGAGACAGCGTGTTGCTATGGGACGTGCAATCGTTCGTAACCCTAAGGTATTCCTGATGGATGAGCCTCTGTCCAACCTGGATGCTAAGCTGCGTGTACAGATGCGTATCGAGATCGCTAAGCTGCATCAGAGACTGGGCACCACCATCATCTACGTTACACATGACCAGACTGAGGCTATGACCCTTGGTACCAGAATCGTTGTTATGAAGGACGGCGTTATCCAGCAGGTAGATACTCCTCAGAACCTGTATGAGAAGCCCTGCAACCTGTTCGTAGCAGGATTCATGGGATCTCCGCAGATGAACTTCCTGGATGCTACTGTTAAGGTAGAAGGCGACATCGCTAACCTGGTAATCGCAGGCCACAGCATTCCCCTTCCTCCCGCTAAGTCCAAGAAGCTGATCGATGGCGGTTACGATGGAAAGGTTGTTACCTTCGGTATCCGTCCTGAGGACGTATATGATTCCGAGATGTACATCGAGACCTCTCCTCAGAGCGTATTTACCTCTACCATCAAGGTTTATGAGTTACTTGGTGCAGAAGTATATCTGTACTTCGATCTTGACGAGTTCCCTATGACCGCAAGAGTAGATTCTCGTACCACTGCAAGACCTGGCGATACCGTTAAGTTCGCTCTGGATGTTGAGAAGATCCACGTATTCGACAAAGAGACCGAGCAGGTTATTACCAACTAGTCTTAAGTTTCATAAGAGATTTCAAGGTCCTGTCTGTGAATGCAGACAGGGCTTTTTTTATGCATTTTGCTTGCACGAGGTGAGTAAATCAGATATACTAAGTATATATAGTTCTGACATAGATGAAAAGCGAGACTGCTTGCAGGTGGAGCTTTTCGCCTATGAACAGAACGAATGGATATGAGCAGGGAGGACGATAGTCCGGAATGCGAAGAGACGTTGCGAAATCGAGAACGCGAAGAGCGAAGAATTCGATATAGATTATGCTACAGAAAGGCGTGGACAATATGATTACAGGCCAGATTATACAGACAAGCATTGATGAATTAAAAGCAATCACTAAGGTAGACCTCGGAGTCTATGATCTGAACGGATCCGAAGTGGCATCTACCATGGAAAAGGATGACATAACCACAGATCTGATCACAGGCTTTGCGGCTTCTCCGGCGGATAGCCAGGTGATCGGAGTACATCACCTTCTGAAGATCCGTGACGAAGGGGATCTTTTATATGTACTGGTGGCACGGGGAATGACGGATGACGTATATATGGTGGGTAAGATTGCTGTCAGTCAGATCCAGAATCTTGTCATTGCCTACAAGGAACGGTTTGACCGGAATAATTTCTTTCAGAACCTGTTGTTGGATAATCTGTTGCTGGTAGATATTTACAATCGGGCGAAGAAACTTCATGTGGAAGTCAGCTGTCCCAGAGCCGTATATCTCATTGAGACCAAGGATGAGAAAGATGGCATTGTATCTGAAGTGCTGAAGGGCATGTTTTCCCCGCAGGCGGGAGATTATGTAACAGCGGTGGATGAGTCCAGCCTGATCCTGATCAAATCTGTTGAGAGCACCACCACACCTGAGACACTGCATGAACTGGCCGAGACTATTGTAGCCATGATGAATGCGGAGGCTCTTCTGGATGTGAAGGTGGCATATGGCACCGTGGTACAGGAATTGAAGGACGTATCCAAGTCCTACAAGGAAGCCAAGATGGCACTGGATGTAGGCAAGATCTTCTACGTAGAGAAAAAGGTGATCGCCTACAGCACGTTGGGAATCGGACGTCTGATCTATCAGCTGCCGGTGAATCTGTGCAAGATCTTTATTGAGGAGATCTTCGGTGACAATGTACCTATGGATCTGGATGAAGAGACCCTGAACACCCTGAACAAGTTCTTCGAAAACAATCTGAATGTGTCGGAGACTTCCAGACAGTTGTTCGTGCATCGTAATACGCTGGTATATCGTATTGAGAAGATTCAGAAGAGCACCGGCCTGGATCTGCGGAGCTTTGATGATGCACTGACTTTCAAGATCGCGTTGATGGTCGTAAATTATATGAAATATCTGGACAGCCAGGAATATTAAGGACAACCCCTCGCATAAAGTTAGATAGAAACTTTATACGGGGGGGATTTTATGTCATATCGGAAACAGATCAGCTATTTGGAATTACAGGAAAACGGGCAACGGATCCGGGGAGCCGGGTATGCAAAGCTGGAAAGCTGGGAAAAGGAAGAGATTCTGATGGTGCAGCTGAGAGGACAGGGGATCGTGTCTGGCAAGGAGATGATGCTGTATCTGCAGCGGGAAAGCGGAGAAGAACTGTTATGTGAAATGACGGCAGAACGGGGGACCGTTTCCTGTGAAAAAAGAATTTCCAGAAAAGCGGATTGGGAGCCGACACTGGGGATACGCATTCCCCTGGAACGTAATTTTGAGATCATAGGGCGGTTTGCAGGAGCGGCTGGTGCGAAGAAAGTACCTGCGCCTGTGACTGCGATTGCACCGGTTACGGTGGGGGAAATCGAAGGACAGGGGCAAGGTGGAAACCAGCCGGAGCAGGCAAAGCGGCCGATACAGACAGAACAGCAGGAAACCCAAAATAGGGAGATGCAGCGGGAGCGGGTGCAGGAGCAAGGCAGGCAAGCCCGTGAACAGACCGAAAAAGTGGCAGAAACCGTAGTCGCAAACGAAAAAATGGTCAGTGGATCGGAAGCCCGGAGCTCGAAAAAAACTGCCACGGAACACACTCTCCACATGAAAGACACCAAATGGGAGCAATTAAGCAGTATCTACCCCCACATCCATCCCTTCCGGGATGCCAGAGAATTTCTTTCCGTGGGTCCGGAGGATTTCGTTGTGTTGCGGGAGCGTTGCTATCAGATGACCCACAACAGTTTTTTGTTGCATGGCTATTATAATTACAGACATTTATTATTAATGCGTCAGGAAGTCTCTGGGGAAGTGAAATATTACATAGGAGTCCCGGGTAATTTTTATGAAAGAGAAAAACAGGTAGCCAGAATGTTTGGCTTTGAAAGTTTTGAAGGAACCAGAGAACCGGCATGGGAAGGGGATTTCGGATATTATCTGATCGCAGTGGAACTGTGAGAGAATCACAGTCCCCGCTCGTCAAATTCCGGAATAAAGCTTTCACAGGCGGCACTTCCCTCTTGCCGGAAGCCCTGTTCAATGCCGATTCGCTCCGCAAAGCGCAGGACCCGGTCATATTCCTCCGGTGTCACTGTGCGATTGAGTGCTTCAATATCTGCCACCTGCGGAAGAGGTGTATATTGATTCATAATGCTAATATAGATATGATCCCCATAGGTCTCATGGAGATACCGCAGGATCTTCTTGGAGTCTTTCGCTTGTCCCGGCAGGAGCAGATGGCGTACGATCATCCCCCGCTGCATCAGCCCGGTGTCGGGATCCATGACCGGATCTAAGACCTGCCGGTACATTTCCGCAATGGCAGCGCAGGCAATCTCAAAATAGTCCGGGGCATGCGAATACGCAGCGGAAAGCTCCGGAGAAAAATATTTCAGATCCGGCAGATAGATATCCACCAGACCATCCAGATGGCGTAAAGCCTCCGGAGATTCGTAACTGCCGGTATTGTATACAATGGGGATGGACAGTCCCTGATTTTTGGCCTGCTGTAAGGCAATGACGATCTGGGGAAGAAAATGTGTGGGGGTAACAAGATTGATATTGTTAGCACCCTGTTCCTGTAATTGTAGAAAGATTTTCACCAGATGTTCGGGAGTGATGACTCGTCCGGCTTTCCCCAGAGCGATATTATGGTTCTGGCAGAAGACACAGCGCAGGTTGCATCCGGAGAAAAAGACGGTACCGGAACCGGAAGTACCGGAGATACAGGGCTCCTCCCAATAATGCAGAGAGGCTCTGGCAGCCATAATATCTGCCGTCTGGCCACAATATCCCACGCCACCATCCAGGCGATCGGCATGACAGGCCCTGGGACACAGGACGCAGTCGGACATGATTTTCCGGAACCATGCGGCATCTTGGGGAGCCAGATCGCCGGAAACGGATGCTATGCTGTTGGAAACCAAAAAAGGGGATGACATATCGCCTGACACAATCTATAACCTCTTAACTGACTTATCCATGAATTCACAGAACACTTTAAATATCAAAACCGCACATGCCGGACCAGGATAACAGCTCCACCCAGTTTCCTCACGGCACATGGAAGGTTCTACTTAGTGCTGCTTTGTTCCCAACCTGACACGGTTCGTAGATTCCCATTGCGTAAGACCGAGTTTCATCACTATTCCCATGATACCGGACATGTACGGCCTTTTAAGTGTATCCTGTTCCCCGGTTTTTGTCAAGCCTCTTTGCCTTGAAGGAAACAGGGAAGAGTGTTATAATTAAAATAATATGTAATTTTGTCGAAAGATAGTTGCCTACGGAGAAGGATCCATGAGAAACAAGCGAAAAAGTATATCCCTGCTGGGATGGATAATAGGTGCACTTTTACTGATATATCTGGGAGTATTTTGCTACCTGAATCTGTGTAAATATGCACAACATGTGGATTCGGATATTGCCGCAGAGGCTTTGCTGGCCCGGGAGATCTGGGTGGAGAAGGATATTACACCCAACGACTGGATCTCCAGCACGGAGAGACGGATCATTGGAATGCCTACGGTTGCAGCCGTATTTTACGGTATCACCGGCAGCATGCAGACGGCGGCGGGAATTACCTGCGTTCTATTGGGTGCGATTTTGCTGGGGATATTTTATTTTTTTCTGAGAAAATTATCTTTGAGCAGACCGGCATCAATTACGGCATTGCTGGTATTGTGTGCGCTGCCAATCAACGGTTTTCGCAATGAGGGGCAGATGGTTCCTTTTGTAGCGCTGCTTTTATTCCTATTTGCAGAGTATTATGTGTTTCATGGCATTTTTCTGTTTTTCAATATCCTGTTTTACCTGAAATTAAAAGAAAACCGGCAGATGACCCGGAAGACCTTTCTGGAGTGGCTGGTATTGTTTGTTGCCGCAGTTTTGCTGAACTGTGGGGGACAGAGATGTCTGCAGGTCATCATCCTGCCACTGCTTGTAGTGGAAGTGATCGCTTTATTCATGGAATCCGGACATCTCCGGCAGAAGCTGCCCGGTGGACGTTATCTTGCCACAGCCTATGTGGGAAGTCTTGTACTTGCTTTTCTGGTATCCTGTCTGTACGGCGGCAGAGGAGATTATGCAGTCTATCTGCTGCAGCCGGGAGAGGCAGTAGAGAAACTGCTTCTTGGGGTTCCGGCAGCCCTGTTGGAGAACTTCGGACTGGTGGGAAATGCAAAGGTAGGGAGCTTTGCTTCTCTGATGCAGCTTCTTGTCTGGGTGTTCCTGATCCTGTTGGGGTATGGACTCTGGTATGTGTTCCGGAAAAATACAGAGAGCACAGACAGACAAAAAGATGCACTGACAATTCTCCTTGCTTCTGTGGGAGTCACAGCATTTATCATCGGGATCACCAGTGCGGAGGCGGCCCATTATTACTTTTTCATGGCATGGTTCGCAGCAGCTGTTCTGGTAGCGGTGATGGTGGATCATATGTCGGAAGGACAGCCGGTGTTCGCTGGTCTGATCTTAACGGCCGTAGCGCTGTTCGCGGTGCTGAATCTGAAATACACCTACTGTGAAGCGGCCACCACACAGGATAACCTGAAGGAATATCAGGAAGTGGCGGATTATCTGACAGAAGCGGGAATCGACTACGGATATGCAGAATTCTGGGATGCCGAACGGATCTGTCTGATCACGGACGGCCGGGTGACGATGGGACATTCCTATACCATGGCCAGTCTTTCCGGATACTGGTGGCTCACCAGTATGAAATGGTATCCCCCGACGCTGCCCAAGGAAATGCGGACCGCTTACGTCGTACGGACAGAAATGCGTGAAGCCTTTGAACAGCAATTTCCGGAAGGGGAAGCACCGATACTGGAATATGAGAATGAAAAGCTGGCAGTATATGTCGGTGACAGAAATTATGTGGAACTATAAGATAAAAATGAGGGAACATTAATGGAAAAAATATACCGTATTCTGTTGGGAATATTTCTTGTCTGTCTGATTCCCATTCTTTTGGTCCTGAGTTACTGGTCCTGTCGGTATTCTTATTACGGAACGGTGGATTACAGCATCAGAAATCTCCTGATAAAAGACAGTACCTGGAAACATTTTGTTATTTTCCTGCTGACATCTGTCCTTGTCTATGAGGGAGATAAATGGCTGAATGCTCAAAATCAGGAAAAACAGGAAAAAATCTGTAGATACACGTTACTGGCAACTGGCATGACGACATTTATTCTTGGGTGTGTTTATGTTCTGAAGAACCCCTATTATCCCGAGGGAGATCAGATCAATGCAACGGCGTTTGCGGCGTATTGTCGGGAGGGTAATTTTATCATGCTGGAACCCGGAGGCTATGTCGGGATGTATCAACAGCAAAAAGGGCTGGGAATATTGTATGAGATATTGTTTGCCCTGTTTGGAAATTTCAATTATACTCCGGCAAAAATCCTGCATGTAATATGGTGGGTACTGGCGATTCTGGCAGGATACGGTTTCCTGAAACTGAATACAGACAGAGCCATATTTAGAATCGTATATTGTATTATGATGTTGGGCTGTATTCCTTTTTTGCTGTATTTACCGTATATTTACGGGGACGTGCTCAGTATCAGCTTTGGAATGGTAATGTTCTGGGCGGTGTCTGCTTATGAACATTATGAGAAGAAGAGGTATATTGCGTTGGCGGCATGTGTGGCAGGGATTGCTGTGCTTGCCCGGAAAAATACATGGATCATACTCATTGGAGTGGGAATTTATGCAGTTCTGGTCTGCCTGAAGAAAAAGAAGGGACAATATCTGCTGGCAGGGTTTGCAATTCTTCTGACGGCAGCACTGACGGTGAAAGCGGTAGATGTAATGTATGAATACCGTTCCGGATATCCCAGTGACATTGGCATTCCGAGCATTCTCTGGATTGCGATGGGATTACAGGAGACGGATGGCATGGCCGGGGTGTACAATCGCTATCAGCAAACCACGTTTGCAGAACATGATTTTCAACAGGAGCCTGCCGCACAGGAAGGAAAGGAATATATTCGAGAACGATTGCGGGAGTTCCGGGAGAATCCGGCTATGGCCAGAGATTTCTTTAAGAGAAAACTGGAAGATCAGTGGATCGAACCGCTGTTTTCCAGCCTCAAGGCAACAGAGTCGTTTGATACGGATGGAGAACCGCTGTCCTCCGGGATTACCAGTCTGTACTATGGGAACATACATGAAACCGTATGGAAGCTGGCCAATTATTACCAGAGTATCGTATACTTGGCAGGACTTGTACTTGGAATTGCTTTGTGCGGAAGATGGTGGCAAAAAAAAGAAATTCCGACAGCATTGTGGCTGCCTTTGATTGGCATAGTAGGTGGCTTCCTGTTCAGTATCATCTGGGAAGCGCAGAGCAGATATGTATTTCCGTACTATGTATTTTTGATCCTCTTTGTGCCGATGGGACTTTATGAAACGGGAAGAGCGATTTCCCGATTACCGAAGCATAGAAGAAAAACAACCGAACAGAACCAGACACAGGAAGAAAGCTTACGAGAGATCGCCTGATGCCTTTCTGGCAGCTTTCTCCTGTTTGTTCCGGATGCGGAGCTCTTCAAAAAAAGTCTTCAGCATCTGGCTGCATTCCGTTTCCAGAATGCCCCGGGTAACCTTCACCTGATGGTTAAACTGGGGCATTTCCAGTATATTTAGGATCGAACCTGCACATCCCGCCTTGGGATTCATGCAGCCCATCACTACTTCAGGGATACGGGCCTGCACAATGGCACCGGCGCACATCTGGCAGGGTTCCAGGGTCACATAGAGCGTGCATTCTTCCAGACGCCAGTCGCCGATCACTTTGCTGGCTTTGTTGATCGCTGTGATCTCTGCGTGCGCCAATGTATTCTTGTCTGTATTTCTCCGGTTGTAACCACGACCGATGATCTTACCTTCATGTACAATGACACAGCCGATGGGGACTTCCCCCAGGGCATAGGCTTTTTTCGCCTGCTTCAGAGCTTCCTTCATATATTTTTCTTCCACACTTTTGATTACTGCCATGGTATCTGTAGCCTTTCTGGCGCATGCGCTGTCCGATTTATTCTGCCTTGGAAAACCTTTTCCAAAAAATCACACTATATTTCGTAAATGCTGTACATTGACGAAACTACCGTTAACTTATAGTATAGAGAATATATGAGTAAACGTCAAATGGAACGAGACCGCATTTTGCTGCGGTAACGGAGAGCAACGGGCGCAGGAACTGCGACCGGAACGGGGGATTTATGGTATCGATCAAAGAAGTTGCAAAACATGCCGGAGTGGCTATTTCCACAGTATCCAAGGTCTTAAATGGCTATCCTAATGTCAGTGAAGAGACGAAGAAAAAGGTACAGGACGCCATCAAGGAGTTGAATTATATTCCGAATTCCATTGCTGCGGCGCTTTCCTCCAAGCAGTTTGGAAGAATCGCGCTGGTGCTGGATCCCAATAGACAGACCCAGGCCATTGACCAGATCTTCATGCAGTATCTGGTAGGGGCACTGGATAAGGCCAAGGAACTGAACGTGGAAGTCGTGACGATCTTTCCGTCCATGATCGCGGGGATGACGGCGGAAGAGATCACAAGATCTTTTCTGTCCCAGAGTATTTCCGGCGTGGTGATCTATGGCATGTCTAAGGAGGACAAGGTGCTGCAGAAGCTGATCCGGGAGAAACAGTTTGCCTGTGTGGTAGTGGATGCGCCGATTGTCAATTCCAGGACTACATCCATCAGCATTGATCAGGAACAGGCCCAGTATGATGTGGCGAAGAAGACCGTGCTGGATGACAACTGTAAACGAGTGCTCTACATTGCGGGCAGAAGAGACGGTTATGTCACGGATCAGAGATTGAAGGGGATGAAGCGTCTGGTGAAGGATCTGGATCTGACCATGATGGTCAGACAGGGAGACTTCAGTGAGCTGACGGCAAGAAACGTGGCATTGAAATATGCGAAGAATAAGGATGTGGTGGTCTGCGCTTCCGATCTGATGGCCATAGGTGCCATGAATGCATTGATCGATATGGATATTTTCCGTCCGGTGTGCGGCTTCGATGGTATCACCCTGATGGGATATGTCGGCAAGCAGATGAATACCATAAGGCAGGACTTCTACAGCATCTCCAGCAGAGCCGTGGAAGAGGTACACCAGCTGATGAACGGAGGGGAAGGGCATCAGGTAATCATGCCCCACAGTATCGTGAAAATGTACTATAAGGACATTATCTGTTAAGCTATTTTGCACAAAAAATCAGGAAAATTAAAGAAAAGGTTGCGGAAAACGTTTTCCTATGCTATCCTGTGTATTGTAAGAGAACGACATACACAAAATCTCAGTATTGCGAGGGTATGAAAAGCCGGAAAGTGCAGGAAATACCCAAGGCGCAGCGGCAGCAAGTGTATGGGATATCAAAAATAAGTATAGTACCCAGACAAAGAAAAAGAATATGAAAAAATGAGTGTGGCACGGTACATTCATTTTGGCAAAAATAAAACTATCGTGCAGAATGGAGTTTGAAATGAATTTAGAGCAGACTTTAAATGAGATCACCGGCAAATTATATGGCAAGAATATCGGTGCCTGCACCGATGCACAGCTGTACACCGGAGTATTGCAGCTGACCAAAGAGAAGATGGCAGAGACTCCCGCCATTACAGGAGACAAGAAGGTATATTATATTTCCATGGAGTTCCTGATCGGTAAGCTGTTATCCAACAATCTGATCAATTTAGGCATCTATGAGGAGCTGAGCGATATCCTGAAGAAGAACGGCAAAACCATCGCAGACATCGAAGAGGCAGAACCCGAACCTTCTCTGGGTAACGGGGGCTTAGGCAGACTGGCAGCCTGCTTCCTGGATTCCATCGCTACCCTGGGACTTCCCGGGGACGGTATCGGTCTGAATTACCACTTCGGATTGTTCAAGCAGGTATTCAAGGATCACCTGCAGAACGCCGAGAAGAATGACTGGATCCAGAAGGATTCCTGGCTGAACAATACCGGCACAAAATTCGAAGTATCTTTCGGTGACCGCAAGGTGACTTCCGTACTTTATGATATTGATGTCGTAGGTTATGAGAATGGACTGAACAAGCTGCATTTATTTGATGTCGAGACCGTAGACGAGAGTCTGGTAAAGAAGGGCATCACTTTTGATAAGGAAGCCATTGAGAAGAACCTGACCCTGTTCCTGTATCCCGATGATTCCGATGAGGCAGGTAATCTGCTGCGTATCTATCAGGAATACTTCATGGTATGCAACGGTGCCCAGCTGATCCTGAAGGAAGTAAAGGAAAAGGGTTATGATCTGCATACTCTGCCCGAGCATGTAGCGATCCAGATCAACGATACCCATCCTACCATGGTTATCCCCGAGCTGATCCGCATTCTCACCACAGAGGAAGGCTTCACCATGGACGAAGCCATTGATGTGGTAAGCCGCACCTGTGCTTATACGAACCACACCATTCTGGCAGAAGCTCTGGAGAAATGGCCTCTGGCTTATATCGAGGAAGTAGTGCCTCAGCTGGTTCCCATCATCAAGGAGCTGAGTGACCGTGTGGCAAAGAAATATAAGGACGAAAAAGTTCAGATCATTGACAAGGACAAGAGAGTGCACATGGCACATATCGACATCCACTATGGCTATAGTGTCAACGGCGTGGCAGCGATCCATACCGAGATCCTGAAGCAGAGCGAACTCAATCATTTTTACAAGATCTATCCCGAGAAGTTCAACAACAAGACCAACGGTATTACCTTCCGCAGATGGTTGCTGTCCTGCAACCATGAGTTGGCTGCCTTCCTGACCCAGACCATTGGCGACGGCTACAAGAAGGATGCGGATGAATTACAGAAGCTGTTAGAGCATAAGGACGATCAGGCCGTACTGGATGCCATCTACGACATCAAGAAGACCAAGAAGGCAGAACTGGTATCCTATATCAAGGAGAAGGAGGGCGTGGAGCTGAATCCCGATTCCATCTTCGATATTCAGGTAAAGCGTCTGCATGAGTATAAGCGTCAGCAGATGAATGCACTGTATATCATTCACAAATATCTGGAGATCAAGGGCGGCAGGAAGCCTTCTACTCCACTGACCTTTATCTTCGGTGCAAAGGCTGCGCCTGCGTATGTGATTGCTCAGGATATCATCCATCTCCTGCTGGTAATGTCCGACATTATCAATAACGATCCTGAAGTCAGCCCTTACATGAAGCTTGTTATGGTAGAGAACTATAATGTAAGCTATGCTGAGAAGCTGATCCCTGCCTGCGATATCTCCGAGCAGATCTCCCTGGCATCCAAGGAGGCATCCGGAACCGGTAACATGAAGTTCATGTTAAACGGTGCCGTAACACTGGGTACCAGTGACGGTGCAAACGTAGAGATCCATGAGCTGGTAGGCGATGACAATATCTACATCTTCGGTAAGGACAGCGACACTGTGATCAAGCATTACGAGAAGGCAGATTATGTTTCTAAGGACTACTACAAGAAGAGCCCTGTGATCAAAGAGGCTGTAGACTTCATCGTCAGCAAAGAAGTGCTCAAGGTCGGCAAAAAGGAGAACCTGGAGCGTCTGTACAACGAGCTGCTGAACAAAGACTGGTTCATGACCCTGCTTGACTTAGAGGACTACATCAAGGTAAAGGATCAGGCATTTGCTGATTACGAGGATCAGCAGAAGTGGAAGAAGATGATGTTAGTGAACATCGCCAAGGCCGGATTCTTCTCCTCCGACAGAACTATTGCAGAGTACAACAGAGATATCTGGAAGCTGAAATAAATGGAAAGTTACGCGAGCAATGAGCCGCGCATAGGCATAGTGAAGACAGCGATGGGCGCTTGCGCACAATTCGCTGTCTTTACTTATGCCGAGATGCGGCGAACGCCGCGATATGAAATAAGATTGGCAGCGTTTTATGCTGACAATCTTATGAATAGCGTGGCTCATTGCGGATGGTAGTTTTAAATCCACGAACGTCCACAGCAAACGGAACATCCTTCCGCGGTGGGCATCGCGGCATTTATTATAGCCTACGTTACGAAATGCCCTGTAATTTACGTTTTTTCTCTGCTGAGCCCCGGAAGTTTCCGACAAGCGGGGCGTAATCCATGTTTTTTCTCTGTTGAGCCCCGGAAGTTTCCGACAAGCGGGGCGTAATCCATGTTTTTTCTCTGCTGAGCCCCGGAAGTTTCCGACAGGCGGGGCGTAATCCATGTTTTTTCTCTGTTGAGCCCCGGAAGTTTCCGACAAGCG
>ENA-OVFW01000141-OVFW01000141.1-human-gut-metagenome-genome-assembly--contig:-NODE-141-length-39978-cov-7.049971_pt1 | contig 39978 bp, 37 predicted proteins | sample MGYA00237765_ERZ505409 | MGnify/ENA primary metagenome ERZ505409 (study PRJEB26158, sample SAMN06016413) | human gut metagenome | biome: human gut; feature: ankylosing spondylitis patient; material... | reverse complement strand
TCCTTTCTTATTTCACGTTTTTAATAACACCTAAAGGGGCTCAAAAGATTTGCCAAGTATAAAAATATGACAAAATAGCATGAGTATTAAGGAGTTAAAGGACAAAATGACCTTTTTTATCTAGATATGACTGACGAATTTACCATATACTCCACAGAATAGGATGGGCTTCAGAATAAGATGGGTTTTCAATGAAGTTTACTATTCTGTGGAGAAACAATTGTTAGAAGATTCTTATCGGGAAGTCTCTAAGCTCTCTTTCTACTTTTTTCGCATTAAATTTGTGTGCGTTGAAATTCTTTCCCAGCCATTCCCGATATTCTTTTGCGGCTTTTGAGTGTGGTTGTTTTAATGCCTCCAACATCTCTTGGTAACCATATATTCCTCCGCAATCTTCGGGTGGACATGCATTTGCTCCGTCTATGAGAAAGATGCCTTGTGTCTCGTCCTTTTTATATGCTTGTTGCGATTCCAGAGTAATCCGATGCACCCAATTATCTCCGAAATCATATTCATATTTAATATGTGAGCCTTTTCGGGTAAGGATCTCTCCTAAAGAGAGAGAGTAGGAGTTGACTGTATTATTGGGATCAAACAAAAGATCATCACCGTATTCATCGGCTGTATATATTGTTTTCCCTTTTTGAAACAGATGCAAGTGATAGCCTTCCCACCCCATTGCGGTATTTATGACATCCGCAAAATTTTCCAGACGGATGTTGGAAGGAACTTCCACTATACGATATATTTCCGGGTCGGAATTAATCAAAGAAATTTTTATATTGAGCTTTTTAGAGGTTTGTTCTTCAATGTAGAAAGATTCGTCGTATTCATCATCGTCAAACTCGTCATCGTATTCTTCATCAAATTCGTTATCATCAAATTCATTATTCCCATTGAAGGCAAAGAACTCATTCAATAAGTTCATTAGTTCTTCCATACTGTCCACTTCCAATCCCTTCAGTTCTGCGTGTGGCATTTCTTTTTTTATCTCTTTGATTCCTCTTCTCGTTAATGTATTGGGTATTTTGAATCGTTTATAGATTTTTTCCAATATAGGCAACGTTTCTATGGCACGGATATTCATCAACGTATTTGTGATATAGTCAATTATCGCGATATTATTATCTTCCCCACGCTCAAACCGATCGTAATAAGAATTCAATAATTGGCAGAACCAGTTAATAATTTCCAATCTTCGTTCAGGGTTGGTTATGGCAATTTGTGCGACAGCACTACAAATATCTTCTTTTCCGAAAGGAGCGATTCCGTCTTCATTCATGAAACTAAATAGCAAAGGCAATTGGTGCTGTCCGAGTTGGTAAATGATGGCAATGGTAGCTTCATCCTGTACGAGGTGGCAATAGGAAGCGAGGAAAGTCGGACTTTGCCGCATTATTTCCAAGATGATATTTAAAGAAGATTCCATTCGGTAATGTTCCATAGCCCAGTAGATATACCATAACTTAAAAGGTCTGTCTTCTTCTTTTGCGTTTTCGAGAGGTCCTTGATAATGGATAAATAGATGCAGGATAAAGTTGCGCAAATCTTTTTCTAATTCGGCAGCGGGTACTGTCGTGCAATCTTTTTTAAACTCGTCAAATGGGTAGTCTTTGCATGTCTGCATATCCCAAAGCCTTTGCAGGTAAGCTGCAATAGGGGTTGCTTCCGAGCTATAGTCCGGATGTTGATAGTGATAGAAAGCTTCTTCCATTTGTTGGTAGATTTTTTCTAATCCGTTATTGCTTAATATATCTATCACTTCCTGTTGTTCTTCGGGTGTAAACAAGTTTAATACTTCGGTCATAATCGCGTCGAGATCAATCGAAGTTTGGTTCTTCTTTTTATTCATTATCGTGTCATTTAATAAATTTGTCAATTTTCTCCAAAGGTACGCCTCTTTATTGAGTAATAGCCTGATAATTTCTCTTTTTTTTAAATATTCTTTCCGGAGAAGATAAGAAAGTTTATCTTTGCCCTATAGTAGAGAGTAAATCTGTTTTCTAATTGATGACTAATGATATGAATGATAAACCACAAATAAAATTATCAGAGACAGTGGTGCTGATTGATGCCGCTTTCCTGAATTTCGTAATTACGGATATGAAGAGATACTTCGAAGAGACTTTGCAACGTTCTTTACAAGAGATCGATCTTTCGATGTTGACTACCTATCTGACTTTGGATGCAGGGATTGCGGAAGGAAAAAATGAAGTGCAGTTTCTTTTTGTTTATGATAAAGAGTCAGGTAATCTTGCGCATTGTCGGCCTTCTGACTTGGAGAAAGAGTTGAATGGAGTTGCTTTTCAAAGCCCTTATGGAGAATATTCGTTTGCCAGTGTTCCGTCGGAAGGGATGGTGTCGAGAGAGGACTTGTTTTTAGACTTATTATCCATTGTAGCCGATTCGGCCGATGTGAAAAAAATGATTCTGGTATCTTTCAATGAAGAATATGGAAAGAAAGTGACTGATGCTTTGAATGAAGTACAGGGCAAGGAGATTGTCCAATTCCGAATGAACGAACCGGATACTCCGGTAGCTTATAAATGGGATATGTTGGCTTTTCCTGTCATGCAGGCATTGGGAATCAGAGCCGATGAATTATAGCCATAGCTACCCATTTCAGTCATTAATCGCTAATCACTAATAAGTTAATCACTATTTTCCATGTCCGATTTTCGTTTAAAAGTATTTCAGAGCGTGGCGAAGAATTTAAGTTTCACGAAGGCTTCGCAAGAGCTGTTTGTCAGTCAGCCTGCTATCACTAAGCACATTCAGGAACTGGAAGCTTATTATCAGACTCGTTTGTTCGATCGTCAGGGCAGTAAGATCTCGTTGACTAAGTCCGGACAGTTATTATTGAAACATAGCGAAAAGATTTTGGACGATTATAAACAGTTGGAATATGAGATGCATTTGTTGCATAATGAATATATCGGCGAACTGAAACTGGGTGCCAGTACTACGATTGCGCAATATGTACTTCCTCCTTTGTTGGCGGATTTTATAGCCAAGTTTCCACAGATCAATCTTTCTTTGATTAATGGAAATTCCCGGGGAGTGGAAGCTGCTTTACAAGAACATCGGATTGATTTGGGATTGGTTGAAGGTATCTTCCGTTTGCCTAATCTGAAGTATACTCCATTTTTGCAAGACGAACTGGTTGCTGTGGTTCATACCCATAGTAAATTGGCTGTTTCGGATGAGATCACTCCGGAAGATTTGCCAAATATCCCCTTAGTTTTGCGGGAGAGAGGTTCAGGAACGTTGGATGTGTTTGAACGTTCCCTGTTACGCCATAATTTGAAACTTTCTTCTTTGAATGTATTGATGTATCTCGGTAGTACGGAGAGCATCAAGCTTTTTTTGGAACATACAGATTGTATGGGAATTGTTTCTATCCGTTCTGTTTATAAGGAACTGGTTGCCGGTAATTTTCGTGTGGTTGAGATAAAAGGAATGCCCATGCAGCGCGAGTTTAATTTTGTGCAACTGCAAGGGCAGGAGGGAGGTTTATCTCAAGCTTTCATGCGATTTGCCGGGCATCACAGTAAGAGTTTGTAGTCAAACCTCTTCCATACGGACTAATTCCCAGCCACAGAATTGTATGACAATGCAGTGAAGTTGAGTTCCCTGACATAGTTGGCGAACTTTCGGACCGGCAGCATAACCATGAATTTGTTCAACGGCTTCCTGCCATTGTGCGGTGCCTTGGGTGTCGTATTTTTCTTTCGGCAGATATTTTAATTCCAAGATATAGCTATGCGCTACTTCTGCGTAACGTTGCAGATCGGGCATCAGAAACATATCGCAAAAGCCGTGATTCAGTTCTACTTCAGGCATTGTGAGGTAGTAGGCGTTCACGCTGAGGTAAGCGGTGAAGAATCCCTGAATGTTACGTTCGCCTTCAATGCTGCTGCGTACGGAAGTATTCTCCTTATAAGCTTTGGCTATGAATTCCAATGCCGGTCGCCATTGTCCGTCAAAAGCCATATCATTGAATAAAATCTCTATATCTATCAGGTTGATATAATGGTGATTCTGATATTCTTCCAGGATATATTCATAATATTGTTTACGGACATTCGTGTTGGGAATTCCCAGGATAGTCAGATTTCCACGTGTTCCGATGATAGTTAGCATACCATAATAAAATAATAGGCTGGGGAATATTTCCGGATTCGTAATTTGATCGGCAGAAAAAGACTGGTATAGGTTAGTCATGATTTTCCCTTCTTCGGCAATTCGTTTGATAACGCCTTTGCGGTTACCGTCATACTTATATCAAATACACAGAAAAAATAGCCCATCCTGTTGTGTATACATTTGATAGTGATAACTATGTCACAACTATGAGCAGGAATGAGTCTTCAAAAAAATACGTGTGGATTATGATGTTGTTGGGAATATGCCTAAAAGTTCCGAGTATCCGGCAGCTGGTTATGAATATGAAATTATCAACAAAAGAGAAACAGAGGTAGAAACCAATAAGAATATCTGTAAATATTCATTTCTTTATAATAAATGATTTATACGAAGCAAATAATCAAACGTTAACTTCTATGACAAAACTATACTTCCGAACCGTATTTAGCGGTTCGGACTTTTTGTATGTATAACTTATGTTTCATATGTGAAACAAAAAAGCTATATTTGTATTCAATATATGAAACAATATCTGATATGGGCAAGGAATGGATAAGGTTGATAATTGATGAGAATCAAGGGATTGTGAAGGAGATAACATTTATTTTAAGGCAAAAATATGAATATGCCAAACTATAATTTACAACGATTCTTGGACGCGCAGCAAAGCGACTATGAACAAGCCCTTACAGAAGTGGGAAACGGGCGGAAATATTCCCACTGGGTTTGGTATATATTTCTTCAACTGAAAGGGTTGGGTATGAGTTATAACTCCCAGTATTATGGGATTAGCGGCAAAGAAGAGGCAGAAGCATATCTTACCTATCCGGTTTTGGGAGAAAGGCTTCGTGAGATAACGTCAGTTTTTCTTCAATTGAAAAATAAAACGGCACAGGAGGTTTTTGGTTCGTTAGATGCGATGAAAGTATTATCATGTATGACGCTCTTTAATGAAGTCGCTTCAGATGATTTGTTTCAGCAAGTGATAGATCGCTATTATCAGGGTAAAGTGGATGAGACAACAAAAAGAAAATTGGAAAAATAACTAATACAATTTATATATGGGCTGTTTAATGAATTTATTGTGGTTGTTGCTTGGTGGTATTTTTACTGCCGTTGAATACCTCATTTCAAGTATATTGATGATGCTTACCATTATTGGTATTCCGTTTGGTATGCAAACCTTGAAACTGGCAGGACTTGCTTTGTGGCCTTTCGGTAAAGAAGTAAGAAGTGGAAACCGCTCTGGCGGTTGCCTTTATATATTGATGAATATCCTGTGGATATTTTTGGGTGGCATTTGGATCTGTCTGTCCCATTTGGTTTTCGGGGCTATATTATGTATTACTATCATTGGTATTCCTTTTGGCTTACAGCACTTTAAATTGGCAGCTTTGGCATTATCACCTTTTGGGAAAGACATTATAACAGTGTAAGAGTAGTTGTAGGGAAGCGTATGCTTATAATTAAAAGTTATAATGCATAATTAGAAACTATTGGCAGGTCTTGATTGTTTACCGTACCTTTGCACCCGGAAAACAATTAAAGATAAAAAGATATGATTTCAACAACTACAAAAACTTTGCAGGCAAATAATAAAATGATTTATGTTGCACTGCTTTCTACTCTGACTTTCTTTCTTTTTTTAGACTATATTCCTGGATTGGAAGCATGGTCGGCTTGGGTAACTCCTCCGGTTGCTTTGTTCCTCGGACTTATTTTTGCATTGACTTGCGGACAAGCGCATCCTAAGTTTAATAAGAAAACCTCTAAATATCTGTTGCAATATTCAGTTGTAGGATTGGGATTTGGTATGAATCTTCATTCTGCTTTAGCTTCCGGTAAGGAAGGTATGGAGTTTACGGTCATTTCAGTGATCGGAACCTTGGTAATAGGTTGGTTTATCGGACGTAAGTTGTTCAAGATCGACCGTAATACAGCTTATCTTATCAGTTCGGGAACCGCTATTTGTGGTGGTAGTGCTATCGCAGCAGTGGGACCAGTGTTGAAAGCGAAGGACAGTGAAATGTCTGTGGCATTAGGTACTATCTTTATCTTGAATGCTATCGCACTTTTCATTTTCCCTGCCATTGGTCATGCATTAAATATGGATCAGCAACAATTCGGAACATGGGCGGCCATTGCCATTCATGACACCAGTTCTGTAGTAGGTGCAGGAGCTGCTTATGGCGAAGAAGCATTGAAAGTGGCAACCACTATTAAACTGACCCGTGCGCTTTGGATTATCCCGATGGCTTTTGCTACTTCCTTTATTTTCAAGAGCAAAGGACAAAAGATAAGTATTCCATGGTTTATCTTTTTCTTCGTGTTGGCATTGGTAGTAAACACTTATTTGCTGGATGGAGTACCACAATTGGGAGCGGCTATTAACGGTATTGCCCGTAAAACTCTGACGATTACCATGTTTTTCATCGGTGCTTCTCTTTCTATTGATGTATTGAAAGCAGTTGGAATAAAGCCTTTGGTTCAAGGAATTTTGCTTTGGGTAATAATCAGCTTGAGCACATTGGCATACATTTATTTTGTATAAGAGGAAAAAAGAGAGAACTATATAAAAGAGAAAAAGGTGGGAGAATGATCGTAGTAAACGACTTTCTCCCACCTTTGTTTATTCAGTTTTAGCCTGCGGATAAAGCAGAATTAAAGCAAATTATTTCTTCTTCAATTCTTCGAAGATCAATCCTTCCAGCTCTTCAGCCAGTTCAGGATTATCCATGATACATTGTTTAGCGGCATCACGTCCTTGTCCTAACTTAGTATCATTGTAGCTATACCATGAACCGCTCTTCTTGATGATTCCCAGGTCAGCACCCAAGTCGATGATTTCTCCGGAATGGGAGATACCTTCACCGAACATGATGTCAAATTCTGCTCTGCGGAAAGGAGGTGCTACTTTATTCTTCACCACTTTCACCTTAGTCAGTTTACCGAGAATCTCTTCGCCATCTTTGATCGGTTGGCTACCACGGATATCCAAACGTACAGAAGCGTAGAACTTCAAAGCGTTACCACCGGTTGTTGTTTCCGGGTTACCGAACATAACACCGATCTTCTCACGCAACTGGTTGATGAAAATACAAGTAGTACGTGTCTTGCTCACAGCAGCTGTTAACTTACGAAGTGCCTGCGACATCAAACGTGCCTGAAGGCCTACTTTGTTATCACCCATGTCGCCTTCGATTTCCGCTTTAGGAGTCAGTGCGGCTACAGAGTCAATAACGATGATGTCGATAGCAGAAGAACGAATCAGTTGTTCCGCAATCTCCAACGCCTGCTCTCCGTTATCCGGTTGAGAGATATAAAGATCATCGATATTTACGCCCAGTTTAGATGCGTAGAAACGGTCGAAAGCGTGTTCGGCATCAATAAAAGCAGCGATACCGCCGGCCTTTTGTGCTTCAGCAATGGCGTGGATAGCCAATGTTGTCTTACCGGAAGACTCCGGGCCATAGATTTCGATGATTCTACCTCTAGGGTAACCTCCAACGCCAAGTGCCACGTTCAGGGCAATAGAGCCTGTCGGGATCACTTCTACTTGTTCAACACTATCATCACCCATTTTCATGATAGAACCTTTACCGAAGCTCTTTTCTATCTTTTCCATGGCAGCCTGTAAGGCTTTTAGTTTTTCGCTTGATGCCATTTTATTATCTGTTTCAAAATTAAGTTCGTCTTTTTTTGCCATACCTTATTCTTATATAATTAATGGAGTTATTGATTTAAAATCTGTGAGGCATGTTCTTTGGTTTTCACTTCTTTGGGAGTGATAATCCGTTCTACGATTCCCTCTTCATTAATCAGGAAAGTAGTGCGGAAAGTACCCATGTAAGCACGTCCGTACAGTTTCTTTTCTCCCCATACTCCAAATTCTTCTACTAACTTTTTGTCAGTGTCAGCAATCAGAGTGAAAGGAAGATTGTTCTTTTCGATGAATTTCTGGTGCGACTTTTCATTGTCTACGCTGACACCGATTACTTCATAGCCGGCTTTACGTAGTTCGGAATAGTTGTCGCGCAGGTTACACGCTTGTGCGGTGCAACCTGATGTACTGTCCTTTGGGTAGAAGTACAACACAATTTTTTTTCCTTTATAAGCACTTAAACGGATTTCTTCGCCTTTCTCATTGATACCCAAGACTTCCGGTGCTTTATCTCCTACGTTTATCATAACTTTCTTTTAATGAATAGGTGTACGCTTATAATTCCAAATCCTTGTCGAACTCTTCATGCCAGGGAAGACCTTGCTTATTGAGTTGTTCCATGAACGGATCCGGATTGAATTCTTCTACATTGTTTACACCCGGACGGTTCCATTCGCCTTTGAAGAACATCATGGCTCCAATCATTGCCGGAACTCCGGTGGTGTAGCTTACTCCCTGCATACCGGTTTCCTGATAAGCTTCCTGGTGACTACAGTTGTTGTATACATAGTAAGTACGTTCCTTACCGTCTTTCAGACCACGGATACGGCAACCGATAGAAGTTTCTCCTTCGTAGTTTTCTCCTAAATCCTGCGGGTTAGGCAATACAGCCTTCAAGAATTGCAATGGTACAATCTTCATTCCGTTGTAATCAACCTCGTCGATTCGTGCCATACCGATGTTTTGGATAACGCGTAAATGAGTTAAATACTCCTGTCCGAAAGTCATCCAGAAACGTGCACGTTTGATAGTCGGATAATGTTTCACTAAAGATTCCAGTTCTTCGTGATAAAGAAGATAAGAGTCACGCGGACCGATGTTCGGGTATGTCAGGTCCTTGTGGATTTCCAGCGGACCGGTAGTTACCCATTTGCCATTTTCATAATAGCGTCCGTTCTGCGTAATCTCGCGAATGTTGATCTCCGGATTGAAGTTTGTAGCAAAAGCCTTATGATGGTTACCTGCGTTGCAGTCTACAATGTCCAGATATTGAATTTCATCAAAATAATGTTTAGCTGCATAAGCAGTATAGATACCGCTTACTCCCGGGTCGAATCCGCAGCCGAGGATAGCTGTCAGACCTGCTTCTTTGAAGCGATCGTGATAAGCCCACTGCCAGCTGTATTCAAAATGAGCTTCATCTTTCGGCTCATAGTTGGCGGTGTCCAGATAGTTCACTCCGGCTTTCAGACAGGCTTCCATAATCGTCAGATCCTGATAAGGGAGAGCCACATTAATCACCATTTCCGGTTTGAAATCGTTGAATAAGGCTACCAGCTCCTCTACATTGTCTGCGTCAACTTTAGCTGTTTTTATATTGGGGTTACCTATTGCCTCGACGATTTTATCGCATTTCTCTTTCGTACGACTGGCAATCATGATATCTGTAAATACATCGGCATTTTGTGCCACTTTGTGTGCAACGACAGTGCCAACACCGCCTGCACCAATAATAAGAACTCTACCCATTTCTGTATTTAATGAATTATAATTTATGATTTATTGGTTTGGCAAATATACGTGATTATTTTCAGATAATCATTGCGCAGCTACTCCTTTTTATTTGTAACGTTGCAAGGTTCCGTTTTCGAATTCCAGCGTTTTGCCATTGTAGAACCAAGTTTCGAAACGACTGTCTTTTTTCAGCTCGATTTCTATCGGATCACCAATGGATAAACGACATTCTACCGTACTCATCCCTGCCTCCAAATCTCCCCGGGATATAATCTGCCAACGGCTTTCTGTAATTCCCGGATATTTTTTATGTATATCCTCTAATCCGAAAAAGTCCTCGATATAATTATCATTTTTGACAATCACGTCATATTTCAGATCTGTTTCCAATTCATAGATTGCCCCGTCCCTGTCCGTTAATGACAGGGTAGCCAGGCTACCGGGAGGAGATAATTTAATCTCTTTTATTTGCAGAACCGTATATCGGGGCAAATGAACACGTGATGCGGTCTGCTTATCTTCAAAAGATACGATTCTTTTGGCTGGCAGCATCTTTTTAGGATAAACGGTCATTCCCAAGTATTTATTTTTCAGGCTTTCAATAGTACCCAGACTCTTGTTAGTGAAACTGAATGCATTTGAAAAATATTTCATTCTCTTTTCGCCTTGAAAATCATTCAGGTCCATGCCGGAGTTCGTTCGCGAGAGAGCGACTTCCAGATAATAAGAATGTCCCTGTGTATCTTTGAATACGATTTTCACTGGATATGCCTGACTGCCGACTCCAATAGCAGTAATTGTAGCTTCCGTATTGACAGGAATTGCTATATCCCGATAGCCGGAATAATTGTTGGCATCGTCTACCCGGGCACTTTCAGATTGTATATAGACTGTTTTTCCTATTAACAACTCTTTGGCAGTATCTACATCTTTCAGATAAACCAATCCATTGATACCGGCACGGGGAGCCTTCTCGCAAATCTCGTCCAGCCTCATGTTCTTGATATCATAATAATATTTTTCTCCCTCACATTCGAATACGAAGCGAGTGGAATAGTTGGTTCTGGTTGATATATTTTGAGCCTTCTCTTCTGTTCCCGTGAAAGTGAGAATCTTGTGCTTCAGCAGGCTGTTGTCTATTCCTTTGTCGGTGTCGTAGCTGGAAAGAGTAGGAAGGAACATGTTCCGTGTAGAAGGAACAAACATAAACTTCATTCCGGGTGTCCATTTACACAGCGGTTGCAGTGGAAAGTTATTCTTGATGAATTGTTCTTCTTCACCTACAGGGATTTCCTGTGTGGAAGGAGTAGTGACAATGTAATCACTTTGAGCTGTGATAGGACACGTGCCACAACAGAATAGAATTAAAGACAGGACAATTATTCTCATATTTGTTTACTTTAAGTGAACTATGTAAATTGTTCGTTTGTTGTATATCTACTGGCAAATGTATATATTTTATGTTGTATTGGATGTTATTTTCCAATCTTTTTGATATCTTTGCCCCCGATTTTAACTTAAACGTTATAACAATATGAAGAAAGTATTTGTTTCAATTTGCATTGCTGGTGCAGCACTTGCAATGTCTTCGTGCCGTTCGGTTGAGAAGGCAATCCCCTTGTCATCTATCAATGGTGAATGGAATATTATAGAAGTCAACGGCTCGAAAATTGCTCCGGGCGAAAGTAGAACCCTTCCTTTTATCGCTTTTGATACAGCGACTGGTCGTGTGTCCGGCAATAGCGGATGTAATCGTATGATGGGCAGTTTCGATGTAAATGCGAAGCCGGGAAGCCTTGAACTTACAGGGATGGCTAGTACCCGAATGATGTGTCCGGATATGACTACTGAAAATAATGTATTGAATGCTTTTGCGCAAGTAAAAGGATACAAGAAGGCAGGTAAAGATAAGATGTATCTTTGCAATTCGTCCAACCGTCCGGTTGTCGTTCTACAAAAGAAGGAGGCTGATGTGAAACTTTCAGTTTTGAATGGAGAATGGAAAATTAAAGAAGTGAATGGGGAAGCAATTCCTTCCGGTATGGAAAAACAACCTTTCATTGCTTTTGATGTGAAGAAAAAGACCATTCATGGCAATGCCGGATGTAATTTGATTAATGGTGGTTTTGAAACCAGTACAAGTAATGCTAAATCTATTTCTTTCCCGGGAGTAGCAAGCACAATGATGGCTTGTCCTGATATGGAAACAGAAGGTAAGGTGCTGAAAGCTATCAATGAAGTGAAATCATTCGATGTGTTGTCCGGTGGTGGCATTGGTTTGTATGATGCAAACGGTGCATTGGTCATCGTGCTGGAAAAGTAATAAAGAAGAGTTATATATAATAGGATATGCCTGTGTCGCACTTGACGACACAGGCATATTTTTTTTCCTTCATCGAACCAGAGCCGCCTGTATTTGTTTAAAGAAACAGTTGCTGATTGGCTTTGAATATGACTATGTCAGCAGTGTTTATTTATTAAAACTGTCTTTTTGGCAGATATTATGTCATGCATTCGTATAATTTCCTTTTGGCACACGGTTTGCTTTTTAATAAGCGTCCGTTCGCGGCGAAGCTCCCTGATAAGAGCAGAGAAACAACCGGACAAAAAGAAATCATTGAATAAATAATAAATAAAAAAATAACGATCATGGGAAAAATTATTGGTATTGACTTAGGAACTACAAACTCTTGTGTTGCCGTATTCGAAGGTAACGAACCTGTAGTAATTGCAAACAGTGAAGGTAAGCGTACAACTCCTTCTGTTGTCGCTTTCGTTGATGGTGGCGAACGTAAAGTGGGTGATCCTGCAAAACGTCAGGCTATTACGAACCCTACACGTACAATCTTCTCTATCAAACGTTTCATGGGTGAAAATTGGGATCAGGTACAAAAAGAAGTGACTCGTGTTCCTTATAAAGTAGTGAAAGGTGACAACAACACTCCGCGTGTTGATATCGACGGACGTCTGTATACTCCGCAAGAAATCTCTGCAATGATTCTTCAGAAAATGAAGAAGACTGCCGAAGACTACCTTGGACAGGAAGTAACAGAAGCAGTCATCACCGTTCCTGCTTATTTCTCCGACTCTCAACGTCAGGCTACAAAAGAAGCCGGACAGATTGCCGGTCTGGAAGTAAAACGTATTGTAAACGAACCGACAGCCGCAGCTCTTGCTTACGGTCTGGATAAGGCTCACAAAGATATGAAGATTGCTGTATTCGACCTTGGTGGTGGTACATTCGATATCTCTATCCTTGAGTTTGGTGGTGGTGTATTCGAAGTACTTTCTACTAACGGTGATACTCACTTGGGCGGTGATGACTTCGACCAGGTAATCATTGACTGGTTGGTACAGGAATTCAAGAATGACGAAGGTGCGGATTTGACAAAAGATCCGATGGCTATGCAACGTCTGAAAGAAGCTGCTGAAAAGGCAAAAATTGAATTGTCTTCTTCTACTTCAACTGAAATCAACCTGCCATACATCATGCCTGTAGACGGTATGCCTAAGCACTTGGTTAAGACTTTGACACGTGCTAAATTTGAAGCTTTAGCTCACAATTTGATTCAGGCTTGTCTTGAACCTTGCAAGAAGGCTATGAGCGATGCAGGCTTGAGCAACTCTGATATCGATGAGGTAATCCTTGTTGGTGGTTCTTCACGTATTCCGGCTGTTCAGGAATTGGTAGAAAAATTCTTCGGTAAGACTCCTTCCAAGGGTGTTAATCCTGACGAAGTGGTTGCTGTAGGTGCTGCCGTTCAGGGTGCTGTTTTGACAGATGAAATCAAAGGTGTGGTATTGCTGGATGTTACTCCGTTGTCAATGGGTATCGAAACATTGGGTGGTGTAATGACTAAGTTGATTGATGCAAACACTACTATCCCGGCCCGCAAGAGTGAGACCTTCTCTACAGCTGCCGATAACCAGACTGAAGTGACTATCCACGTACTTCAAGGTGAACGTCCGATGGCTGCACAAAACAAGTCAATCGGTCAGTTCAATTTGACTGGTATTGCTCCGGCTCGTCGTGGTGTTCCTCAGATTGAGGTGACATTCGATATCGATGCCAACGGTATCTTGAAAGTATCTGCCAAGGATAAAGCTACCGGCAAGGAACAAGCTATCCGTATCGAAGCCTCCTCTGGTTTGAGCAAGGAAGAAATCGAAAAGATGAAAGCCGAAGCTGAAGCTAATGCAGAAGCAGACAAGAAGGAACGTGAAAAGATTGACAAATTGAATCAAGCTGACTCCATGATTTTCTCTACTGAAAATCAGTTGAAGGAATTAGGCGACAAGTTGCCGGCTGATAAGAAAGCTCCGATTGAAGCTGCTCTTCAGAAACTGAAAGATGCTCATAAAGCACAGGATTTGTCTGCTATTGATACTGCCATGGCTGAACTGAATACAGCATTCCAGGCTGCCAGCGCTGAAATGTATGCTCAGAGTGGTGCACAAGGTGGCGCTCAGGCTGGTCCGGGTGCAGGACAACAGGCTAATCAGGGTTCTTCTAATAATAAAGAAGATATTCAGGATGCTGACTTCGAGGAAGTCAAATAAGTATCGGTAAACAACGATAACTAACGATAGAAAAATAGGGTGTAGCTCAATGAGTTACACCCTATTTTGTTTTTAACACTTTCTGATAGATTTGCTTATTTCTCGGATTTTCATCGTATATTTGTACCATATTTGTGCCGCGATAAAAAAGTAGGAAATCTGCGACAAAATACAAATGGGTTAAATGTAAACAAGTAAATATCAGCATTATGCCAGCAGCAAAGTTTGAAATAAAGCGCAAATGCCAAGTGTGCGGTCAAGAGTTCATTGCCAAGACCATAGAATCATGGTATTGTTCCAAACGCTGTTCCAACATTGCGTATAAGCGTAGAAAAGACGAGGAGAAGCGAAACCAACGATTGGATGAGATAGTGAAGAGCATCCCGAAACACCAAGATTATATTAAGGTGTCGGAAGCCTATGCCCTGTTCGGCATCAGCAAAGATACGCTGTATCGTCTGATACATAAAGGCACTATCTCACATATAAACCTTGGCACGAACCAGATTCGTATGAGTAAAGAAGAACTGCTGAAACTCTATCCGCTACGGAAGAAAGCTCTGGCAAAACCAAAGCCTGTTGCTAAACTATATAGTTTGGAGCCTAAAGACTGTTATACTATCGGCGAAATATCCAAGAAGTTTCATTTAGAAGACAGTACAGTCTACCTGCATATTCGCAAATATTCTATCCCAACCCGACAGATAGGCAACTTCGTTTATGTACCTAAGAAAGAAATTGATAACCTATATAAAGGAATGAAGCAATGAAGAAAGTGTTGGCCAATACACGAGTTTCGGTAAAACTCCGCAAGTCGGAATACCGTGAGGAATGGTACCTGTATGTTGAAGCCTATCCGGTTTTTCAAGCGGACAAACCCACTCCCCAAAGAGTGCGTGAATATCTGAACCGTACCATCACCACTCCCATTTGGGATAAGTCGCGGAACGCCCGAACTGACAAGGACGGCAAAACCACTTATAAGCCTAAACGTGATTTGAACGGCATCATCCTATGCAAGTCACAGTTAGACCAAGAATCGTGTATCTATGCCGACAAGGTGAGAAGCCTGCGCCAAAAGGAATACGATAATGTCTCGCTTTATTCAGAAACCGATGCGGAACAGGCAGAGCAGCTGGAGCGCTCACGTTGCAACTTCATTGAATACTTCGACCATGTGCAGCGGTTACGCCACGCCCATAGCTCCGATTCCATTATCATCAACTGGAAGCGTGTGCATGAACTGTTGAAAATCTTTGCGAAAGGCGATACCATTCTTTTCTCACAGATAGACTTGAAACTGATAGAATCATTCCGTATGTTCCTATTGAACGCCCCACAGGGAGGTGGTAAGAAAGGTGTCATCTCGCAAAACACAGCATCCACTTATTTCTCCATATTCAAAGCCGCACTGAAGCAGGCTTTCATTGACGGCTATCTGACGGTTGATATTGGAGCAAAGGTTAAGGGCATTCAAGGTCAAGAAAGCCGTAGGGAATACTTGACCATAGATGAACTGAACCGTTTGGCTCAAACTCCATGCGACCCATTGTTGAAGCGTGCCGCCCTCTTTTCCGCACTTACCGGGCTTCGCCATTGCGACATTCAAAAGTTGAAGTGGTCAGAAATAGAGGTATTCAACGGCAGTTACCGATTGAACTTCACCCAGCAAAAGACTAAAGGCGTTGAGTATATGCCCATATCCGAACAGGCATTTCAATTATGTGGTGAAAGGAAAGACGGAGAACAATTAGTTTTTGCCGGACTGCCCGACCCGTCATGGATTAACCGTCCGATAAAGAAATGGGTTGCGGAAGCCGGAATTACGAAGCACATCACCTACCATTGTTTTAGACACTCGTATGCAACCCTGCAACTCACCGGAGGAACAGACATTTACACGGTCAGCAAAATGCTCGGTCATACGAATGTCCGTACAACTCAAGTGTATGCAAAGGTTGTTGATGCTAAAAAGGAAGAGGCAACCAAGACGATTGAGCTGGATTTGCCAATGACCGAATAACCTCTTATATCATTTCATTTAAGTCATAAGCCATCTGCATCTTCATGTGGGTGGCTTTCTGTTTCTGTGCATTTTTATCTTCACAACCTTATGATTCAATGATGATTCGCTTATGCCGAGAGGCATAAGCGAAAAAATCTAATAATGGAATTTGTCATTATAGATGCTGATAATCAGCGCATATTGTTTATGATTCTTATGACCTGCTGATGTTTCTTTATGTGATATTTGTCACCCATAAATCAGTATTGGGATTTGCCATTACTTTGCGGCAAAATCAACTGATAATGATATGGAAGACAAGAACATTACATTTGAAGATTTGCCCAAGGCAATGTCATGGATGATGGACAAGTTGAATAAACTTGACTCCAAGATTGACGGTCTGAACAATATCCCGCAAATACGGCCTGCCGACCAGTGGATGAACCTGAAAGAACTGTGCGAATACCTGCCCAGCCATCCGGCGGAACAGACCGTTTACGGATGGACGAGCTGCCACCAGATTCCATTTCATAAGAGAGGCAAGCGCATCATGTTCCTCAAATCGGAGATTGACGCATGGCTTCATGACGGCAAACGGAAATCACAGAAGGAACTGGCGGAAGAAGCTGCACAATTCATTAATGCCAAACGAAACAGACCGTTCTAATGGATTCACTTGACTTGTGCAACAGCATCAGAATGGAGTTCGAGGGTATCATAGAGAACAAGATACCTTTGGACGTGTTTCCTGCCAAGTTGCAGGACATGGTTCTGGCATTAGCACGGCAAGAGAACTATTCCATTGAGTACACAATGGCATCCCTTATTGCAGCAGCATCAACGGCCATCGGCAATGCGGTCAACATCCGCATCCGTGGCGGCTGGGTTAGCAGTCCAATTCTATACATGATATTGATCGGACGGCCAGGCATGGGTAAAACACCTCCGCTTGACTTTGCTTTTCGCCCCATCCGAAAGCTTGATGCCAAAGTCATTAAGCAATTCAAGATAGATATGGAAAACTACAATTCCATACTAGAAAGTCAGAAGGGCAAGAAAGATGAAAGGCCGTCATTGCCGCCCAAGCCGATTTTGAAGCGAACAATCATTTCGGACTTTACCCCTGAGGCTCTTATTCGTGCACTTAACGATAATCCAAGAGGTGTGACCGTGTATGTGGATGAAATAATGGGAATGTTCAACGCCGTGAATCAATACAGCAAGGGGCAACTGATAGAACAGCTCTTGACGGCTTTTAGCGGTAAGCCTCTTGATGTGTCAAGATGCAGTATGCCGATACCTATTCACATTGAGCGACCTTTTATAAACATAGTCGGCACGATGCAGACTACCCGTGTGCATGAACTGGTCGATAAGGGGTACAAGGACAATGGCTTGCTGGATAGGATAATTTTCGTATATCCCTTGTCGCAGGAAATATCAGACTGGCCGATTGACGAAGATTTCACAGCTTCATCGTTTGAGAAGTATTCTGCCTTGTGGGAAGATGTAATCAACCGTATTTGCGAGATTTGTTTTATAACGGATGAGAATAACGACTACGCTTTACAGAACGTACTGAATTTTTCTCCAGAGGCTGGTACCTATTTTACCAACTGGCGCAATGGCCTAATTCATAAGGTAAACCAAATAAAGGATGACGGCTTGGTTGACAGTCGGATAATGAAAATACCCATGATTGCTGCACGGTTGGCTTTGGTATTTCAGATACTCCGATGGGCTTGTGGCGAAGTACACAAGGATTTCGTGGATATAGATTCCATTAAATCGGCCATCAGATTAAGTTCCTATTTTGAAGACTGTTATTCAAACATACAAAGATTCATGTTGATGGAGAGCATAGAACCGCAAAAGAAAGAATTGCTTGACAACGTACCAGCCTTGTTTTCTACCGCCGAAGCCATCCAAGCAGGAAAAGAAGTCGGCCTGTCCGAAAGGTCTGTGATGTATATGTTGGTCAACCTTACAACGAGCAAGGTTATCAGGAAAATCAAAAGAGGAGAATATGAGAAACTGCAATGAGCTACACGGTTTGCACCTTGCAGTATTTGCAGTTTGCAGTTCAGAAGACATGGGTAACCTGCAAAACTGCAACAACTGCAAACTGCACGAACTGCATTTATAAAAAAGGAGGAACTATGACTGAATACAGATTTACGCTCCAAAAATACAAGCGAGGCTCTAAGCTGACCTGTCCTAAATGCGGAAGGAAGCTATGCTTTGTCAAATATGTTGATACGGAAGGGCAGATTGCCTTTCCCGATTATGTAGGCAGATGTGACCATGAACATTCGTGCCAATACCATTACAAGCCATCGGATTATTTCAAGGATAATCCCGTTGCATTGGAAGAAAGGAAGTCGTGGAAGTCACAAGCAAAAGTTATGCAGCCCAAGCCAACAGATTACATTGATCGTGACATTATGCATCGCTCGCTTGCCAACTACGAACTGAATCCGTTATTCATCTTTCTTTCGGGTGTATTGGGTGAGAAAGAAACATCCCGGCTGTTCAAATTATACTGTGTCGGGACATCCAAGAAATGGGGAGGCTCCACGGTGTTCTGGCAGATTGACCGACAAGGAAAAGTACGAGCAGGAAAGATAATGTTGTATAATCCGACAACAGGACATCGGGTAAAAGAACCGAGAAGCTATGTGAGTTGGGTGCATACGGAATTGGAACTTGAACACTTTAACATGAAGCAATGCTTGTTTGGCGAACATCTTTTAGCTGGCTATCCAACAAAAGCTGTAGCCATTGTGGAGAGTGAGAAATCCGCTTTAGTGGCCAGCCACTTCATGCCTGATTTTGTATGGTTGGCAACTGGAGGAATACACGGCTGTTTCAAGGCTGACACCGTTGGCGTATTAAAGAACCGTGCCGTAATTCTTTGTCCTGATTTGGGAGCGAAAATGGTTTGGCAGGAGAAAGTGCAGTTGCTTTCTTCCGTTTGCTCCAAGGTGGTTTTCAGTGAAAAACTGGAGCAGTGCGCTACAGACGAACAAAGGGAAAAAGGATTAGATATAGCTGACTTTCTGCTGATGGCGGACACTCCCATGATGACGCTTCAAAAAATGATAAAGCGATGTCCGAGTTTGCAAACGCTCATTGACCAATTTCAGTTAGAGTCAGTTGAACAATAAATAGAAATGAAAATGAAGAAAGACGTTTATTATTGCATAGTGCTTTCCGACAGCCAGCTTGATTTTCTGGCAGGAAGCAAGTACGGCATCGACCGCATGAAGGTATTGAAATGCCTTATTGACGCTGTGGTCATTAAGGAAACGAAGTACGAAAAGAAAGGCTTTGCCGTTACATTGCATATCGGGCAAGCCGCCCTTTCGGAAGTTGAATTGGCTACCCGTTTAGGCTATGACAAGAAGACTGTTTCGAGGTTACTTGACAAAATGGCCGAGTTGGGGATTGTCACATCCAAACAGACCAACCGCACAAGCATACACACCGTGCATTGTGTGTCGGCATGGTATACGGACAATCAAAAGATACTCAATCCGTATTACGTGAGCGTGAAAGAGCGGCACCATTGTGTCGGAGAGATTGGCGACAATGGTATAGATAAAGATGGTATCTCTGCCAATACGCCAAATGATGGAATTGGAAAGTCGGATACCTCCGCCTGTTGTAACAGTGAACAGCCGTCTCTATCCCTTATTTTGGGCAATAATGTTCATGACGGAAACGGAGCGTAAAACCTAATGAAACCGAGACCGTTGCAAAATGCCGTGTATTGGCTTTCAAAAGATGGCTTTTTACAATGCGAAACACGGCCTTTCACGCTGCATTTTGTGACCTTTTGGAAAAGCGTTGGTTTATGGCGGAATTGGGGCTTGTTCTTATGAAGCGGTTGAAAGCACTTTTTTGAGGAATGAATGTAGCGGAGTACGTTTGTTTTAGACGTTTATAAAGACTTCGGACAAACCGCCCGCTCTGTGAGTCATGATATATCCAAAGTTCGTGTCAGGACTGTTACAAGAATTGCCTATGTCGCACAAAAACGCTCCGCGCTTCCATGCCACATAAGCCGTTACAGCCGCTCGCAAGCTCGCACCGGGCTGACCAGTTTTATTTATTTTATCGTATCACCTTATTACAAATCATTAGATATGACAACAACGGAAGAAAACAAGGACGAAAAGAAAAAGGATATAAAGCGCACAAAGCGGTTGGAGGCCAGAGTGACCGAAAAAGAATACGCAAAAGCCGTGGAACTTGCCGAGACCTGCGGTTTGACTTTGAGCGACTATATTCGAAAATGTGCTTTGGGGCAGCATCCGAGGCGGCGGCTTACCGACAAGGAGGTGGAAGCCCTTTGCAGTCTCTCTGATGCACGGGGCGCACTAATGCGAATAGCGGCAGCCGTCAAGTCCATACAGGGCAGCCATCGGGCGCAATACTTCGCAGACACCCGTTTCGTGGAGCAGTGGATGCGTGCAGCCATTCCCCTTATAGCCCGTTGGAATGAAATTCAGGAATACATCACCCAATAAATCCCCAACCAAATGATAGCAAAAGCGGCCACCATCAGCCACGGCGGAAACGCCGTCCGCTATTCGGTCAACAAGGACAAGGCCGAGATCGTGAAAGTGAACTTTCTGCCCGATGACATATCGGCTGAAGCCATGTACCAACGTATGGTACTCAAGCAAAAAGAATTTGCCAATACAATCAACAAAGGCAGACCGCTCAAACGGAATGTGATAAGAATGGAAATATCCCCAACTAAGGAAGAATCCGCAGGCTGGACGCTGGACGATTGGGTTAGATTGGCAAACGAGTACATCCAAGTATTCGATTCCATTGACCTCTCGAAAAAGACTAAACGTACCAGTGCGAAATCCACCAACGTAAAGAACAGCCAGTATGTAGTTGCTCTCCATCATGATGCAAAGAGTGGCATACCTCATCTGCACATAGATGTGAACCGTGTGGACATGGATGGAAAAGTCAACGATGACCACTTAATAGCGGAACGGGCAATGTCGGCTGCGTACATTGTCAATGAACGGCGGGGATGGGTACAGCCGGAGGATATTTACGAGAAACGCAGGCTGGAGATTGCTGGCACTTGCATGGACGTGCTTCGCTCCTTGCCGAATTTCAGTTGGTCAGGCTATGAGGCCGGACTAAAAGCACACGGCTACGGCATACACTTGCAAGAGGATGACAAGGGGAATGTACGAGGCTATTCTATTCTGTCGGGCAACTCCAGTTATAAATCCTCCATTCTCGGTAAAGGCCGACATCTCATGCCTTCAAAGATAGAAGCGACATGGGCAAGGCTTCATGGAGAGCGGAAATCTTCGCTAATCCCAAATACCGAACAGAAAATACGGCCAGCTACCGTTTCGACTGAAATGCCACAGACAAACCGTCCGGCTCCAGTTATTAAGCACTACGACATTTCCACGGATGAATATCACCATTACCATGTGGCCATACCGGAAGAAGCGGACGAAATCATCTGCAAGGAATGTTCCGTGCCGGATGACAATCCCTTAGCAACTATAGAAGATGTACAGAAAACCGCCTTGCTCCTTTTTGCTGAATACCTTGACGGTGCAACGAGCATGGCTGCATCCAGTGGCGGCGGAGGTTCTGACATGAGCGGTTGGGGAAAGGATAAAGATGAGGATGAACGCGAATGGGCAAGGCGATGCGCTCAAATGGCTAATCATCTTTGCAAGCGCAGGAGGGGTTTACACAGATAATTGTTTCACTCAAAATCAATGAATATGGGAATAGGAAAAGGGAAATCTGACAAGATAGACATTGACGGCCTTATAGAAGGTGTAGGCAATGAAAACAAAGTAGCCCAAGAAGAAAGTAAACTTGAACAGAAAATTAAAGAACTAAAGGATGTACGTTTAGAATTGGAAGCCGCTACCCGCAAAATGGAAGAAGTTACTTTTGCGCTCAAAACAGCTACGGATAGTGCCGACAACATTATTTCAGGCATTTGCCGTGCTATTGTCAAAGCGGAACAAAATATAGTTTTCCGTGCCAAAATCAGCACAGATGAGTTGGCAAAAGTGCATCAATACACAGTCCGACATATTAAGGCCGAAGAAGATCTATTGGAAAGGCATAGTGACAAAATGGCCAAACACCTCCAGAACAATGAAGGCGTTTGGCTTTCCACCTCTTGGCTTATATTTACTTTGGTCGTACTGGCGATTAGTTATCTTGCCGTAATTTTATGGGCTATATATAAAAGATGAGTTACACACTTTTACTTGCCCAATGATTTGAACATCTTGGTAATGCAACGCTTCTTCTGCTCCATGTTAGGATGAACGTAAAGGTTGAGCGTGGTTGAAATGTTGGAATGACCTAACAATACGCTGACAGTTTTATAGTCGCATCCGGCTTCAATGCAACGGGTGGCAAAGCTATGGCGCAGGCCGTGATATTTCAATTTAGGGATGTCGAGTTTCGCCATCAAACTGTTGTAGTAGTTGCGGTATGTGCATGGTTCTGTTGGATGCTCGTCGTTGCCAATCAACACGCCATCAAACATGGCATTGAAGTCGATAGTGTTGTTGACATAGAATGTATCGTACTCTCCGCATCCTATCTTGAAGTTGAATGATACACCCTGGCACTTTACACCCTTTCCTTGTACTGAGTGTATGTCCATGGTCTTGCCGTCTATTACACTTGACTCGTCGATCAATGAAAGTACCGACTTGTTGAGTATGCAATGTACGGAACCGCTATCAACCATCATAGCACCTACGTACACATTTCCATCCTTTCCCTTGAATGCAGCTTTCACAATAGGGAACCCCACTTGCTCTATGTCTCTCAGTTTTGCAGTTCTTGTCTTCATCTTTTTCTGGTTTTGTTTGTTTGGAAGAGCCACCTGCTTTATGCTGCAGGCTGTTCTTCGTTGAATTCTTGCTTTTTGATTCTGCGAATCAAGTAAGCGATAGCCTTTGGTGCCTTCTCTCGGCAGACCTTCAGCTGAGCAAGGAACTCCTCCTCGGTAGCGTCTGAGTTGAAGAGGTCCACCAACTCGCAGTTGTTGTCCGACTGCTTGTCAAGCTTTAGGTTGTGGCATTGCATCAAAGTGTGAAGGGCAAGGATGCCAAGGTCGTACTTTGGACGTGCCTCTACCAGTTTGCGCATCAAGTCAAGTCCTGGATCGCCAATGTGCATCTCGTTGAGCATGGCAATCATGAAGAGCACCTTTGCGTCTGGTGTTGCCATCTCGAACACGTTCGCAAGCTGGCAGTTGGTCTCGTCAGCTTCTGTGTAGCGTTCGAGTTTTGCCAAGGCACGCGACTTGATGTACATGGCTTCTGCACATCGGTGTGTTGCCAGTACCTCGTTAGCGTACGCCAATGCTTCCTCGTACTTCTCTGCATAGAGGCAGAGCAACGAAGCAAGGAATTTCGGTGCCCAATGGCTTGCCTTTGTCAGACACTCTGGTACCGACTCTATCGAACCATAGAGATGCTCGTCGCACACGAGTATGTCAAGGAAGCGTTTTGCTTGCTGCATGGCTTCTTTGATGTCGCCGTTCTCAGCCTTCTTCGCTACGAGGAGCAGGTACTGACGTGCCGCTTCGTCGTAGTCGTTGTGCTGGAGTGCGCCATAGACAGCTTTTCCGCTCTCTATCTCGTTGCCAATCTGTTGCTCGTTGTTGTACTCGCTTGCGTAAGTCAGCACCTCACGACTCGTATGAGCATACTGAGGTATGACGTTCTTCGAGAGGTACAGACCTTCAAGGCTGCGAACACGGCTCAGAGCTACGTAGAGCTGTCCTGCTGCGAACATGCCACGGCTGAGGTCGAGCGAGAGTTTGTCGAAGGTCATGCCCTGACTCTTGTGGACGGTGATTGCCCATGCAAGTTTCAGAGGGTACTGGGTGAATGTACCAATGAGTTCCTTCTTCATCTTGCGCTCCTCCTTGTTGTAGTCGTAGCTGTACGACTCCCATGAACAGCATGGCACAATGTATGTCTCGCCGTTGTTGAGCGTCACGCTGATCTCGTCCTTAGTGAGTTTGCTCACCTTGCCGAGAGTGCCGTTTGCCCATCGTTTTTGCTGGTCGTTGCGAGTGAACATCACCTGAGCACCAACCTTGAGGCGAAGCTTCATGTCCACCGGGAACTTCTTTTCTTCGAACTTGCCGTCAATGGTTCCTTTATAGACGAACTCCTCCGACTCAATCTCCTCTAGTCGCTGAAGGTTGATCTTGTCTGCCGTCTTATTGATGGAAGCCAGCGTGATGACAGCACCATCTTCTGCGGTCGGAATGTGAACGCGATCGTTGAGGTGCATGATGTTCTCTGGTGTTACCTTGTTCAGGCGCACGTTCTCCAAGATGTGCAGGAAGTGTTCGTCATCCTGACGGTACACCTTGCGGAACTCAATCTTCACGAGTCGCATGCGCTTGATGGCGTCTGACTTGTAGAAGAAGAAGTCATCCGTTTGGTACAGATCCTTCAGCATATCCTTCTCAGGACCTTGCTTCACCACCGGTGGCAACTGGAACATGTCGCCTACGAAGATTATCTGCTTGCCGCCGAAAGGCATGTTGTTGCGCAGAGCCTTACGCATGGTGTAGTCGATGGCATCCATGATGTCGCATCTTACCATCGACACTTCATCGATGATGATCGTGTCTGCATGTAAAAGCGTCAGAATCTTTGCCTCGTTCATCTTGCCGCATGTTCCTGGCGTACACACCTCCATCGGCAAGCCAAAGAAGGAGTGTATTGTGTCGCCACCGGCGAGGATGGCTGCCACACCTGTTGGGGCAAGGGTGATGAACTGCTTTCCAACCAACTTCTGTACGTTGTGAAGAAAGGTTGTCTTACCTGTTCCAGCACGACCTGTGAGGAAGAAGCTGGAGTTTGTGTTGGCAACAAGCTCGTATGCAAGCTGCTGCTCGTGGTTGTGTGGGTCTATCTGTGTGTTCTGCATGTCCTACTTCTGTTCGATTTGTGGGAGGATTTGGGTGAGACGTGTGTTGTAGTCGCTGTCGAGGAAACTCTTGTAGCATCCATCGATGATGCCTTTCGCCTTCTCTTCGAGTTCTTCCTGTGGCATGCAGCTTCTCTGGGCTTTGAGTACTCCTTCAAAGAAGTTGCGCACCATGGTTTCTAATTCCTTTCGGATGAACTCCTCGTTGCGATGCACCTTGTCGTAGTCTCTCTTCTGAACAAGTTCAAGGCGTGTACCGTTGAAGGCGTAAACCTCGATGCCGTCGATGTAGGTCCAGTTGTGGTAGAGTCCCACCTTCTCGACAACTACGATGCGGTCGCAGAATCTCACGCCCTTGTAGTAGCGGTTTCCGCTTGCGCTCTCGTACTCTTCGCAGAGGAACATCTTCTGTCCTTCGTCCCATACAGGAATGTGAACTCGTTGGTTACCGAATGTCGGCAGGATGCTGTCGAACAGATCTTTGTTGATCGCTTTTGTTAAGCTTGCCATGTCGTTTTGTTTTTCTTGGTTTGTGATTTTTGTTTGTTCTCTCTTTGATTGGGCATGATGGTTAGCCCAAGCACTTCTGATGAGTTGCCTCTATCATGCTTCGCGAGAAGTCAAGGAGCTGACTCTCTGCCACCATGCTGCCCATTGCCTTGGCTTGTCCCTTCAGGAAGTCCTTCAGCATGAGGATGCTCTCTTCCTTGGCGCTTCGTTCGTTGAAACATCGCCAGTTGCATCCGCCCCAGAACTTCTGAGCAATGATGTTTGCCTTCTGTCCGTTCCATGCAAACAGCGTGATGCCGTTGAGGAAGGTGTGGGCGTAACCTTGTCCGATGTGGTAGTAAACTGCCAATCGGTCAGAGAGACGGATTGCTCGGTAGTAGGTGTTGCCAGCTGCGCTGGTGTAACCGAGGGTGAGGTACACGTTCTTCTCTGCGTTGTAGGTGAGAGAACTACCCGAGAGGGCTGGGAGTGCCTTTGCGGCAATGAGTGCGAGTGATGTGTTCATCGTACGTCTGGTTTTTGTTTAGCGGAATAGGCCGCCACCTCTGTTGTTTGTAATAATAAAATAATGTATAAACAAAACCAACTCTCTCGGAATTGTGATGCAAAGTTACTATGTTAGTATAGGGCATGCAAGCTTTTTTACATGAGTATTGGTTCCTTCCGTTTTGGAACCAATCACACTCATTTTTGAAAGTTCATGCAGCGTATCTTTTCTTTCTGATATCCTTCATGCACTTGCTTGTGCATGCAAGGGTGATGTGCATTGAGGTGAGATCTTCTGAACGACCATGCTTCTTGTGGCTTGCCTGTGCCTGACGTTTCTCTACGATGCGACGGAGAATTCTGTCCTGCACTTTTGAAGGCTTCATCTTACTTCTGATGTTCAAGTTGAGAAGGATGCCGTCAAGTACCTCAATCTCAATTTTGTTTGTTGTCACATTGCAGAGCTCTTCGGTAGCTGCCTTGCGATAGCGATCAGATGTCTCAACACGTTCCCAACGCTTGTTGGTTCTTCTGTGAGCATCTGCCTCTGCCTTCCTCTGCTTCTTTGTCTGCTTTGCTGTTGCCTTGTTATTCATGGTTGCCTTGTTGTTGTTTGGTGTCTGTTTCATAGTCTTTCGTTTTTGATTTCGAGTACAAATTACTACTTGATTTCGGATTTGAAGAATGTTTTTACCAGAACAATGGTTCCTCTCATTTTAGAACCATTCCTTCATTCGGTTCACTAACTTTCACCAACGATTTGCAGCGTCAACTTCGTGGTGGTTTTCGAAGTTTGACGCTGCAAATGTAATAACTATTCTTGTGATATTTTCAAGAACCTATGTTCCTATTGGTTCCTCTGAATTTGGTACCATTCGTTGGAGTTTCTCTTCATGTTCAAGGTAGTATGAAACCATGTCTTTCACTCTTGTCGCGAAGATCATACGTATCTTTGGCGGTGACATAACTTCGAGTCCTGCACCCATCTGGAGAACGCGACCAATAAACTCGTTGTTCATCTCTACATCCACAGAGAACTCGGCATACTCTCCATCCTCATAAACTCCGAATGGTTTCACGACCTCATATGAACGATGCAGAGGTTTTGTGTCTATTAATTTAAATATATAATGTTTGTGTGCGCGTATAACGATGTGTTCTTTGTTCGGGAAATCTTTCATGTGACTCACACCAACGATATCCTTGAAAAACTCATCATAAAAATGATTTGGTGCAGGAACATACTCCACTTTACTTCTCTCACGAGGCTTCTCTTGTATGCGGTCAAGAGCAATGTTGTACCCGAATTCCGGTACTCTACCTTCTGCATGACCGAATAAATGCCATCGTCCATTGTACTCTTTCAAGTAATGCGGATGAAATAGTAAGGTTACTTGTTCCTCGTCGTATGGCTTATATTCTATCTCCATCACCGTTTTGTTGGTAATAGCTTCATAGAGCTGAGGGAGATATTCTATATTGGTTAATATTCGGTCAAGGCTTGAACTTATCACCTGCTCACCTTTCTGGCGCTTAGCCTTCATGTCGAGCAAGTCCTGACAATCATGGAAGAAGTACTCCAGCCACGATTTAGGGAAGAATCCAGCAGAGTCCTGGCAAAACTTCCAGTACTGACGAAGATTATTGATGACCTTGGCATTACGCATGTCTGCAAGTGGATCATCATCCTTACCAACGTATCGAAAGCGCTTATTGCGGTTGTTGCCTTCTTCCTCAAAGCATTCGCCAACGTCCTTTTCAAGCTTATCGGCTATAGCTTTCTTTAGTGTGCCAACCACCTTCTTCAACTCGCCATACCCATCGCAATTTGACAAATTAGCAGGAAGTTCTTTTGTTGTCACACCAATATAATCAGCCATGATATCTGCATAACTAACCCATCGGTGACTCATAAGCCACCGATAGGTTATCAAAGCAAATTGTGCCTTATAGCTATCTCCGTCAAAGAGGTTCTTGCGTTGCATGATTATTAATCATTTGCCGGTCTTACGTTTATTGCAAAAGAGATAGGCTTTCCCGTTTTTGGATTCGTTCTTTCTCTTAATTCAAACAAAACCTCCTCTCTTTCAGAATAGTCGTATTCTCGAGGAGAATTGTTTGGCGCAAATCCCATTCTATTGTCAATAATGTATACAGGATGATTGTCTACAAAAATTCTGTTTCTGTCACCATTAATTTTTCCTCTTAAAACAGAACAGCTGTCCGACTCAGTTGTAGAGGTATTTGTATTAGTGCGAGAAGGAGAAGTTGGAGCTTGCATGCCACATAATTCATCTCGACATAATTGTAGAACCTTAACTTGCATCTTCGCGAACTCATAATCATAAATCGGACGACTACCATTATTGACAATCATCAACAAACGCTCCTCTGACATTGTCGAAGGATCACATTCTCTATGATTATATAGATGCCTTAATGCACGAGTTAAATTTGCGAATTCGGACCATCTATCAGGAAGATTGTTTCCGTTATTACTTCCTTCATAGTATAATTTATACAACGATCCCGAAAATGCATCCATTGAAGCTTCATCATAGCATCGCTTTCTTAAGATTCCAAATTCGATTGGATCTTCGTGAGAAGGAATAAATACCTCATGAACATTAATATACCGTTTATTTACGCCAACTCGCAATCTTTCTATTTGATTTACTAGCTCATTTAGTTCTTCTTGCTCTATGGAATCAATATCCACAACTTCCTTGTCATGGCTACATGCACGCAAATAATCTTCCAAATACCCAATCGGCAAATAAAAGGTCGATTCAGAAATGCTATTCACAAGACCCTTAGACCTTAAACTCGTTATTCCGTCTGGTATAGTTCCTTCAAAATTCTTAGGACCTTTTGAGAGTAAGAACATTGTGGAACGCTCTGCTTCAGATACAAACCGATTATTAATTATCTCACATAAATAATCTCGAATTACATCATATTCAGGCAGAGCAACCTTTTTATTGGTATACATATGAGAAGCTACAAACTTAGCATAATATGGAACGCCTCCTGTCTTCTGAAACAAAGGGGACAATAAATCCAAATACTGTTGTCTTAAGAAAGTTTCTTTAATCAAAGAGCATTCATGTTGCCAAAGAGAGGTGAAGTCCTCCTTTGATGTTGGAGTAATCGTCACATTTTCCAATCCACAATTAAGTTCTGGAGAGCCTACACTCGTGCATATTGCACTCCATGTTGAGATACCGGCAATCCAAAATTTCAGATTAGACTCTGGAGAAGTAGCAGCACCTCTTATTCTTGAAAAGTCAGACGGAGTATCAAATGCCTCTAAAAGGAGATAATCAATTTCATCAAGAAGCAACAACAAATATTTATTGTTCTTTGCGAGGCTGTTTGCAAGTGTAAATAGCACTTGCTTTTGATATTCAGGATTCCATTCTTCCATTTGTACTCGCATGTCGAGTTCATCGCAAGAAATATCCAAAGAACATCTTCTAGATATTTTCAGCTCCCCTTCTGGTAATAAATTATCCAAACACATTTTTGATGCAAGAAGCGAAGCCATAGATCTATATACAGCAGGAGTATTTTTCTTAACTCCACATTGAGTTTTTACATCAAAATACAAAGGGTAAGCCCCAATACTACTATTGTTAACCAAATATGTTTCCAAAGACTTCATTAAGCAAGTCTTACCAAAACGTCTGGCACCAATTATTCCTGCGTTTCCTTTTCTTTTGGCACATGAGATCAATGTCTCGATTTCTCTATTTCTACCAAACAAATCTTTTGTAGAGGTAATATCAATACCTACAATGAAAGGTTCCATATTATTGATTGTTAAAGTGAAAATTCTAAATCTAAATCTTTATGGTGAACAAACCACCAACGTCTAAACAAATCAACACTCAAACGATACACCTCTCTACCTTCATCTGTAAATGAATATAGTATCTTCTTATCTTTTAAACTCGCCAAAGCTCTTGTCATATTGAGTCGTCTTTCTTCATTTACAGAATACTTATCCCATAAGCGTTTAAGTTCATCCATACTTATGCCGCGTTCAATTTGAGTACTTTCTCTATTAAGATAGGAAATAGATGAAATCAATTGATGCTCGGCAATATTTTCCGGATCAACCTGATTATTATGGAAGTTAGTTTCATCCAAAGACTCCCAAGTATCTCCTTTGCCAGGTTGTACTTCACCAGTTAATACTCTAACCACATCATTAACCTCATTGAATCCTAAATGTCTATGTTTTCTAGCGACAGCATACTTACCACATGCTAAACATATCCATTGAATCCAATATGGCACACAACCAGATAAAGCGCGGATATAAGTTTTTGCCCTTTCGTCAAATATTATTTTAGGACATGCGTCAATTAATTCATTTGCATATTGCTCCTCAATTTCGTTAATAGGCATTGGCAATGTATTATTCATTTGCCCTGCGATGTACTCTTTTTCCTTCGGAAGCTCCTTTATATCGTAAGTACCAGAATAAACAAAGCAAGCTTTTCCTGTCAACGCCAAATTTCTTAATGTAGAAATAAATGTCGCGTCTATTAAACCCTCCTTGAGCATAAGTCGGACAAATGAGAATTCGTCTATTGTAACAAGCGGAATAACATTATTCTCGTTAAGGACATCAACAATCTTACAGAAATCGATCTGCGAAAGACATTCTGCAGGAGGAAGTCCATTTTCACCATAGGCAGCATCAACCTTATCGGCCAATTCATCTGTTAACTTATCGTAAATATTCGTTTCCAGAGCCCAAGTCCAAAACTGGGCAGAAGTCGAATTCTTATATGGGAACTCATTTAGATACCATTTGAAAGCTAAAATATGTTTTGAAGAGTCTTCTTTTAAAATCTGACTATCAATTCGATTTCTCAGATAATCCAAAATTGAAGACTTACCTGTGCGAGTTAGTCCATAAAGTATGTAGGTCAAAGAACGATCCTTTGATAGATAGTGGTCAATCAATGTTTTCAATTCTTTTTCACGTCCCTTGAATATATGTTCTTCCGGAGTATTCGATATGTTCCACGGGATATCTATTTCGTCCGATAATACGTCTTCGCTTTCAATTTCATATGTTGCCTCATATACTATTGGATTTAAATCTTTTCCTTGATATTTTGCAATCAAAAGAAACTTTACGTTAGCGGATTCCAAAGAAGAAAAATCTGATGAAACAAAACTCTCACCACTACAATCTCCTGAAGATAACTCTCCTTCATGTAAAACCTTATATTCTTTACCGTCAATTGTCGCAGTAACATAAAAAGACTCTGCTGTTGAATCTCCATTATTTGTTACAACAATACTGATTACGCCATTGCCATGTTCATCTTTAGTAATGAATGCAGGTTTACTTGATATGTTCAACATTGGCAATGTGCGAGCATCTCTCTCTTCTATTTGACGAGAGATTTCTTTTAACCAATTATTAATCAATATAGAGAAGAATGTGTTACCGTAATAAGTAGTAGTGTCTGCAATCGTTTTTTGTGCACCTAAAAGAGTTTGCTGAGCCCTAACTAATATACGAGTTCTTTCGTTTTCTTTACGTCCTGCGTAAGGTTTTAAGATTTCAATTACCTCTATCAAGGAATTAATAGAAATAATATCAGTATTCGTCATCAAATCCTTATATTCAAGAACTTTTCTCCACTTGTTGTCAAAGGAGCTAAGATCGAAAGAATAAAACTTCCATGATAAGCATATCTGAATAGCTTCGCTTAGGATTTTTTTACGTTCATTTCGATGAACGAACAAACTATGCATAAAATTTTCCAAATCGTCATCTACATCGATTGTTGATTGATTTATCTGATTCAATATATTGAAAGCTTGTTTTTTAAATCTTTCGCTGTCTGAACATTTTCCACGAAATGGACCAATACCACTTTTGTCGTTAATCAAAGAAATCCATACATCTTCTGCCGCAGAACCTACAACCAAATAAGTTCTTAAGAGAAGATTGAGATTTTCTGAGCTATCTCCTTTAAGACATATTTCTTGAAGTTTTCCCAATGAAATAATTTCCCAATCTGATTCAGGAGTTTTGTTACCTTCAATCTGGGATGTAACAAATGATAATTGTAAGTATTTTAATAAAAGTTCTCTAAGATTATCTTTTTCTCCAAGAGGTGTTGAAAATTTCCAGGGCTTCAACATAGTAGCTACACGCACTATCACGAAGAGCTTGCAACTCAATAAGTTCTGTAGAGTCATTCCCAATAAGATTCGCAAATCTAGCATACATACCATGCCCCTTCAGTCGAGCGTAATTAGCGACTGATATTTTGTACATTATTGTTGATGTCTGCTTTGAATTATAATAAGCTCCTGCAGCCTCTAAAAAAAGTTGAGCCTTATCCTCAAATGATACCGACTGGTCATTACGTTTGTTTTGGGCTCTACCAAACAGTTGTTCGGCAGGAATTATTTCATTCGAAGGAAGCAATTCCTGCCGTTTAGCCTCTTGACAAACATCCTCAAGAAGCATTTTGCTGATACTATCATTTGTGTCAACAGATCCGTTAATAGGTGTGGATGTATCGCTTGAAGAATCTGAATTATTGATATCATTGGAATTCATCCTTTGAATGGACTCTTTTAGCTTTGTGATAGCATTATTATTTGGTTTAACACTTTCTGCATATAATATTGCTTTTAATGCCTCTTCTCTATTATTACCTTTCTGATACAATCTTGCCATTGTTATATACAAATGGCCAATGCTATTTACATTAACGTCACTCTGTTGTTCAGTTAGAACAATAAGATATGCAAGGGATTGCAAAGCTTCAGTTGTATGATTTAATGCAATCTCTGTATTCACAATTCTATCAAGATAACTTCTTAAGTATTTAGGGGTTGGACGTTTTGTGTTTATAATCTGATAAGAACGTATCCAGTTCCTTCTCTAATTGCTTACACTTTGATTCGTTCAAGTTTGGCAATTTTTTGCTTAGGAAAGCCGTTACTTCATTTGAAAATAAAATTGTAGGCTTAACCAATTTACTTTGCGATGAATCATTATCTGTGTGAGAAGTCTCTATGTTTTTTAAAAATCTTGTTCTTTTACTATCTGGAATACTATCTAAATCGACCTTGCCCATTACTTTTAGTTGAAGGCCTCCATTCTCTAATATTTTTTCCGACTCGGTTTTATATAGTTCTACATTTGTTTGATGGATGGCTTTTATAGACTGGTCTTCAGGGATATTGGTTGATTCGTCATATTCTTCCGCTTCATCATCAAAAATATCAGGATTTGTTCCTACATACGAAAGGATAATTTTTTGGAAATTCTCTATTTCTATATAAGCTTCCTTTTTGGAGGTCATTTCATCCATCATGAACTTCAAAACAGCAAGCATTGTTTTTTTTCTTTTAGCTGTAACTCCTTTGCGATATACAAGAGCTTTTCTAAAAAGATTCATTACGTCATGGTATGATGTTTCAATTAATGAAAACATAGTTGAATTCTCATTAATCTTGTTGCAATATAAGCGAGAACCAGGAGCGCAACTCTTTTTCTTGAAATTGACAAAATTCCCACTTAACGTTTCCGATAATCCAGAATCAGTTGTTATATTTATACCATTATCATTAATGCCTACGATAGTTGCATTAGTAGGTATTAGCGTCCTATTGTTTATGGATAAAATTGGAAATATCTTTGATAATAATGCATCAAAGATATCAAGCAATTTCTGAGAAGACAATCTATCTACATCTCTGAAATTATTTTCTATCTCAGTTGCGGTTGAAATATTTTGAATACTATCTATGGAAGTTTGACGAACCGTTATTATAGTTTCGTCCATTTTTTTGATTGTTGCAAAAACCGGTGTCAGGTTAACGATTTCACCAGACACTTTATTTGTGTTAAAGGATATTTGAACCTTGTCGCCAACCTTATAGCTATTAGTTATAATATTGTACAGAGGAATATGACCGCAATTAGGACAAAAAAATGCGGATTTTGATATTTCTTTTCCACAATCTGGACATTTGACAAGTTTGTTCAATAACTCCGTATTTTTTGATTCTTTTATTTGGGCAATAGATGAACTTTGATCTTGCATCTGAATAGTATTTGATTGTTCTTTTGCAAATAAAAAAATGTTTTGAGCAATCCTTTGTAACCTAACTCCAGTCCATGTGATAGGTGGGTTATTAGCAGCTACTATCAAAATCTGTTTAGTCTCCTTTATTTGATGAAAACTAAAAATAACCCCGTATACTTCAAAATATAGGCATTTTTGGTTCTTATTATAATATAGTTTTGAATCATAGAAACTTGTTGCATTCTTTAGTACACAATCTGCAACTGCAGAAACCCTTGTTTTTATGAATTCATAAAACAATCTGGATTTATATTTTTCTGTCTTAATAGCAGCATTGAGTAAATTAATAGCAGACAGAAAATAAAAGAGTGAATTAGCATCTGTGACATTTATCTTATTGATTACGTCCATCGCCTCATCAACTACATTTTCGTCAATTGGTTGTATTTCGTCTCCAACCAATTGACTGTATAGTCTAAATATGTGTTCTGATATTTTGCTCATAACATTTATCAATTATTGCGTTCAGCCAAAAGTTCTCTAATGTTAACCTTAAGCAAATCTGAAATCTTTGCCAGCGTCTGCAAGTCTGGTTGTGAGGTATTCGTGCACCATTTGCTGACGGTAACAGGATCCTTGCCAAGTTGCTCTGCAAGCCACTTGTTTGTTTGACCTGCGTCTGCGAGAACTGCTTTCAGTCGATTTAGTTTTTGGAAATTTTCCATATTTAATAAATTAACGTTGAACACAAATTTACTAAATTACATCTTAATAAAAGAAATAATATGTAGTTTTCTTCAATTTGGAGTGGCATTTAACATTAACTACCGAAATACACAATAAATTGATGGTAAATTACAGGATGCGCTTTAATATTAACGTGTTTATCCACATATGTGTGAAAATATATCACATCCATCCTTGCTCACCCCTTAATAAAACATTTATCAACAGTGTTAAGATGGGTGTGGTAAAACGACTTCTATCCATGCGTAAGAGTCTCTTGTGCTAAATCAACTGCAATTTATGGTATTATTTTAAAAGATGTTGCTAATTTTGTAGTTTAGAATGTTTTGTATTTATTAAATGGTTCGATACAATGGGTAAAAGTCATCTGTTTTTAAAGAACGAATTTGGTATCTGCCTTAAGTTTAACCGAACAAGAGGCAGAGATGATGAAGAAGAAACTTCGGAAGACGAAAAGAATTATTGTCAGCAGAGAGAAAAGCTTCATCGTTGCCGTATTAATTTTGAGCAAGCCTTAGAAGAACGCCATAGCTTACGGAGACAAGATGTGGTAAGTGAACATTTTGATATGCTGTCTATTGATTTTTTGAAAATTGCAGATAGCACCTTAACAAGACAATATTGCCAAGTCTATGGATTATCCGAGCTTAATTATTCCAACATGAATCAGACTGTCCTATTTGCTATAGTTGACGAAGATCGATTTAATGATGTTTTTATAACTCAAATTGATTCTTTTTCAACGGAAGAAAATAATGACAGTACAGAATATAAGCCACTGACTTTGATGGCCGGTTTCAGTTATTGGGATAGTGATTCGATGAAGCCTTTTGGTATTATGGGCGATGATGCTCATGATGTACTTCTAGAGTTGGTGGAGAGTTCACCTAGAATAGCGATGAAACATCAAGCTATAGTGAAAGCAATGGAGGAGTATTTAGATCAGAAGCAGATTCTTTATAAAAGGATAGAATCTGGAATATACCAAATAAACTTCATTTCTAAAGATGATTTGGCTATTTTATTGGATAATTTTGATGTGATACAAAGTATTCAATCTTTGTACACTACTCGTGTACGTCCTAATACTTTTGGTGATTTGGAAAGGGTGTCAGATGCAACTTTAAATTTGCTAGAAGGAGCACCAATTATTGGTGTAATTGATACAGGTGTTCAAAGACTGGCCGTACTAGATCCCATATTGGAACATGATGGACTTGATTTAGTTGATAAGAATGCCCCGCATCCGTATGAGATTGATTTAAGGTCCGATTCAAGTCATGGTACAACTGTTGCAACATTAGCTGCATTCGGAAACAACTTCTATCGTAACATGGATGCTAACGTAGTTGATGCTGATGCCAAAATCTTTTCTATCAAAGTACAGAGAGGCGAAACTGGACTCGTGAACATCGCTGACATAAAAGAGGCTATCACTATGGCTCATCAAAACTATGGCATTCGTATCTTTAATCTTTCAATGTCCGTTCGTGGAAAATTTTATAATCAAGATATTTCTACTTATGCATATATACTTGATGAATTAGCTTACATATATGATTTGCTGATTTTTATTTCCGTTGGTAATCTTAGTGAAGAGGATATTAAGAATATGCAGATTGTTGCTGCTAATCCTAATACGAGTGAAAGAGTTAAGCGTTTTCTGAAATATCCGAATCATTATTATAATCCCTTCATTTCGATAGAAGAAACAGAGTGTCACGACGGCGAGTGTATGAATCTTTGTGAACCTAGTGAAAGCATGAACAATATGTCTGTTGGTGCTATTGCTGAAAGTTATAATATTAATCACGGTAATCATGGATTGAGTTTGGGGTGTGAGTTTCCTGCTTATTATTCGCGTAAATACCACATAGACTACAATTCGTTGATTAATGGCACTCGTTTCAAGAACAACCAAAAAAATAAGAATCTCTTTAAGCCAGATATTGTTATGCCTGGTGGTGACCAATTGGATGTTGAGTCACGCATGCTAGTTTTAGCACCGAGAATAGATGGAACAGGCCTGAAAATAGAACAAAACTCTGGAACGAGTTACGCAACTCCATTAGCAGCTAATATTGCAGCTAAGATTGTTAGTAAATATCCTAACCTAAATATGCAATCAGTGAAGGCTTTGATGATTAATAGTGCAGAACCGATTAAAAAGTATTATCTCGAAGAGACTATCGATGAATTGAAATTTTTGGATAATAATTCATATCCCTATGTTGATAGTAACGAGAAAACTCTTTTATCCAAAAAGTATAGTGCAGAACGATTATCCAAGTATATTTCTGGTCATGGTGTGCCTAACATTTCTAAGTGTATAGATTCAGACGATAATCGTTGTACGTTTGTTATTGAAGATACAATAGCTTTCGATAGTCACAAGGTTGTTAATCTGAATATCCCTAATTATTTACTTCAATACTCAAAGAAAGGTGTATTATTAACTTTAACTGCTACATTTTGCTATAAGTTTAATCCTAAACGAGCTGATGTATTATCTTATTGCCCAATTCATATTGCTTTTAACTTTGGGAATAGTATGAATCATGATGAACCAAGAAAGAATGCAGAGGAATATGCAAGTAAAAGAGCCTCTGACGATAAGGATAGAATGGCAATAAAGTCTAGCGTAGGTTCATGGTCTGATGATTTTTACCCTGTATCAAGTAAAATGTTCTCAAATGTACAGAAGATGAGTTTAAATATTAGCCGTGATGAAATAGAAAAGATTCGTAATCAGATATCTATTATTTTTCGATGCACAGGTCGTGAGTATTTAGAAGGCACAAATCATCCATTCTCATTTGTGCTGACGATTGAACAAAAACATTCTGCAGAATTGGATGGGAACAGTTTATACGATAGTTTGGAGCAAGTCAATATAGTGGAAGCTATTGCTCAGGCTGCTCTTGAAGCAGAACTATAATTTAAATTTAAACGATAAAAGGATTGGCATTAGCTAATCCTTTTATCGTTTAAGAGTTTTTTCCAAATATTAGTTCGAATAATATTGTCATTATATCCATCTAATATATTCCGTTTGATTGCATTAAGTAAAGCGCGTTTTATAACGTAGTAGGACAAATTTCTACATTCGCTATTGATAATGTTTTCTTTGACTTGTTCATCGTCAAAGACGAACCGATCTTTAATCGTATATTGGATAAGAGCATGTACCTGTTCAGAGTTTGGTAAATCCATCTTAATAGATAAATCAAACCTTCTAATAAGGGCTTCATCTATCATTTGTAATTGATTAGTAGCTGCAATGATGATAGTATCTTGACTTACAAAATCAAATAGTTGTAATATGGTATTTACAACCCGTTTCATTTCGCCATGATCTTGATCGTAATCTCTTATTTTCCCTAAGCTGTCAAATTCATCAAGCAAAACAATCGCTTTTTCCTGAACTGCAGTCTTAAATATTTGAGTGAGATTTTTGCTTGTTTCTCCCAGTCTCGATGAAATGATCGTACCCAAATTGACTATAATCAGTGGACGACTCAATTCGCCAGCCAATACATAGGCACTTAATGTCTTTCCACATCCTGATGGGCCATGAAGCAATATCTTATTGGATACTGGAATATCCATTTGGACAAGAGCCTCAGTTTGTTGTCTTTCCTTGATAAAATATTCAAATTCCTCACGAACATCTTGCGTACAAACTAAATCCTTCATTGTAAATGAAGACGTTACTGTCTGTAAAATATACTCGTCAGCTTTGTAGTCAAAATGCTTATTTAGTCGATATTCTTTTAGCTTTCCCAATGAATTCTCTCTATCAGAATCTTTAATGATAGATAGGATTTCAGTTGCAAATTTGCCTCTGTTATTTTGTTGAGAATATTCTACATACTGATACAACAAATCTCGCAAACGAGCATTGTCATTTGCTAAGGCAAATTTTGCTATTTGCTTGATGTAATCAGCCTGCTTCATAATGAATTTATTTTCTTTAATTTACAAAATTAGGCAATTTAGTCGAATTACCAAAATTTTGGAAGATTGAAAAGGATAATTTAACAAGAGATTAATTTCAACATCAACTTTATAGAATCTGTTTGCATTAACATCATATCGCAATTTATGAAAATAAGTATTTCCCTCATTTGTTTTATTGAAGTCTTTTCTTCTCAGTTTGATATGATTGGGTGTTTGATAATCTGCTCATCTATTTTAATCTTATGATTTCCAGTTGTTGTTCGCAAATTCTTTCTGATTGTATCAAGGGTGGAATTGTCAAACCATTCGTGGAATGTCTGCATAACGAATTGCGCTGTGACATCCCGGCTGATGTTATATTGGAAAGCAATGTTCCAAGCGAAGTTCTTTAGTGAAATTTGAGTAACAGTAGTGCGTCGTTTGATATGGATGTTTACGCTAAGAGCTTGTCGATTGGTGACAAAGTATCGGACACATTCGCAGATTTGGAAGATTTCTTCTTCGCTAAAGTCAAACTGCCTGAATGTATTTCGGGCGTATTGCAATACGGCTTGTAGTTTTTCATCTTCTTCTCTCTTTTTTTGCTGCAGATACTGTCGTTCCTCATGCTGGTACTCATAATGGAATAACTCCATTCGTTTCATTTGAATATCATCATTGCCAGCCATAGATATAGCAGTTGCTAAAGCGCAATCATCTTTAGTTTGTCTGTCGGATTGCACAGGTTTGTGGCAGAATAAAGAAACAAGGGATATTATATGTGCCGACAGAAAGATACATAAATGGTAAATGAGTTTTAGAGCAACATAACAAGCTACCATGACAAAAGGGAGAATGCTTAACCGCACTCCCAAAGCATCACTCACAGGGAATGATATTGTGGATGCCAGAAGCACCGTTATTACTTCTATTGCCCATGACTGGAATATATGTTGCCTTTGCTTCATAACTATTTTTATCTATGGTTGTTTTGCAAAGGTATAACGTATTTCCGTAAAAAACGAAAGCCAAAAATAAGCAGTAAAGAGGCAACAACTTCATTTTATGGTATTTGTGCAAACAAGAGCATAACAAGAGAAAATACCGATAAGAAAATGAAAACATCTGCAAATAAG
>ENA-OVFW01000119-OVFW01000119.1-human-gut-metagenome-genome-assembly--contig:-NODE-119-length-43819-cov-4.766680_pt1 | contig 43819 bp, 75 predicted proteins | sample MGYA00237765_ERZ505409 | MGnify/ENA primary metagenome ERZ505409 (study PRJEB26158, sample SAMN06016413) | human gut metagenome | biome: human gut; feature: ankylosing spondylitis patient; material... | reverse complement strand
AGCGGCACCATAGTAATTGGCAACGATTACGAATACGCTTACGCTGCTTAATTAACAGCAGCCGTCCAACCCGGAAGGACCACGAGCCGGGATTGGGCGTCGTTTAGTGGTGCACGTGCGCCGGCAAAGCTTTGCGCCGGCCATGAATCATGAAGCTCACCAGACCCCTGGGCGTGACGGCTTGCCCAGGGTGACGGGAACAGGGAGAGCAAGACTCCCGCAATAACCGTCTGCGCCCGGAGAAAGTCCCGTTAAAGTGCTTTCGGACAGGGGTTCAACTCCCCTCACCTCCACCAGTCCCACATCCTTTGATTTTCAAGGGATGTGGGATTTTTCCTTACTCTCTCAACGGTTTGCTGCGGGCATCATAGGCTATGTTAAAGCCTTTACTAACGTTTCCTTTACCGCTGTGTGCAATGATTTTACACGTAAATTGCACACGAAATTGCACACGAAAAACCGGCTCAATCGTCCGGCATTAGGCTACCAATATAATTTTCTATTTTCTGATCGTATTCAATTTCTTTTTCTTTGATGGTGTGCTGGTAGGTAGTCTTCAGCATGTTGTTTGTGGCGTGTCCAATGCGCTTCATGGAGTATTTATCCGGGACGCCGACGGCCAGCATAGCGGAGGCATTGACGTGGCGGAGGTCGTGGAAACGGAAGTGTGGGACACCGCTTTTCTCGCAGATACGGGAGAACCCGGAATAGATGGATTTCCCGGTCATGTTGACAATGCGGTCTCCGCTGCGGGGCTGCCGGTCCAGCAGTTCCCGGATATAGGCCGGGATATGGAGCGGTCTCGTCCCGCTGTATGTTTTTGTGCCTTTTTGGGTGGGGCCATCCTCTCCCAAAACGATTGCCCGACGGATTTTCAGAGTGTCGCCATCAATGTCCCGCCATTCTAGACCTAGTATCTCAGACTGCCGGAGGCCCAGCCAGACCGCCAGCATGATCGGCAGCTCGTACTTTGTGCCCCTGCACCCCTTCAGTATGGCCCGTATCTCTGCCTCTGATGGGATTTGTATTTCCGCTTTGACTTTACTTGGCAGCGTGGTCCGCAGCGTCACAGAGGGCCTGTACTCTTTCAGGACGGCGCTCAACAGGCCGTGGGCGTTCGCCACCGTCTTTGGGGAGTGGTCTTTCGCCAGCTGATTCACCCACCGCTGAATCTTTTCCTGGGTGAGATCGTTCAATTGGACACCGATGATGTCCTTCATGCGCTTTTTCGTGCGCTTGTAACCCAGGACGGTAGACGGGGACAGGATAGAGGATTTGCTTTCGATGTAACGGTCTACAGCGGCGCCAACGGTCATTTTCCATGGGGATCTGTTTTCCTCCATGATCTTTGTTTTCAGACCGGCGGCCCAGTATTCTGCCTCCTCCTTTGTGGGGAAGGTGCGCCCTACTCGTTTCCCGTCTACCAGCACCTGAATGCGCCAGTTTCCGGACGGGAGCTTCTTCGGCTCCGGCAGTCTCATAAATACACCTCCTAAGAGTACGCCGCCAGGGGAGACCTGACGGCGGTTTTTATTGGATCGACAGAGCATCTGTGAAAGTGCCTAACGCATATCTGATGTTCTCCGCCGTTGCAAGGCCGAATGGGTTTTCAGAAGAAACGGCCCGTTTGAAAAATGACAACAGTTGTTCGAGCGAAAGCCCCATACGTTGTCCTTTTTCCTCCAAGTGCTTTGCCATATAATAGTCCTGCACAGTTGCGCTATCACCTAACAGTGTATCAACTCGCCTTGTCCACATGAAAAAGGCAAGGCAATAACAAGCTAAGGATTTTTCATATTCTCCAATGCTCTGTAGAAATGTAGAAGCATTTGAAAGGACTACCGGATATTTTGCCCTATCGTTTTCCCGATAGCAGGTTTTCATATCCTCTTCCAGCAGACTCTTTATCAGATCTTCAGGAGGATCGTTCGGATTTTGGCTTTTCTTTTTAATAAGACGGTAGTGGGAGAAACCCAAGCTGTACCGCTTATTTAGATCAAAAATTTCATAGGGGACTAGAGCAGACTTTCCCTTTTCTGTAAGCTCGTATTTTCCTACAGGAAAAATCGATTCCAGTTCCTCGATCGGGACATTGTTTAAGAGCCGCTGTACCAATTCTCCTTTTTTCCCAGTTGTTTTTAGATCGTGTTCTGCCAAAACGGCCTTTAGATCGGGAATCGTTTTCAAGGAGATGTTGGTTTCTATATCGGATATTTCCAAGTACCCTCCATCCAAAAGGCGATGGAGAGCAGGTGACACGTTTCTTCCAAATTCGCTCTGACTATAATACGGTGGTATTTCATAGTCAGTCTGTTTCTTGGTCCAAAATCGAAGCGCCTCAGAATCTAAGTATGATATTTCAGCACCAACAGGACGATCATCATTTTGCCTCAGCATAGGAGGGGGATCGTCTCTAGCTGGCGGACTCTCCATCTCACGGTTTCTTCTCAAAAAGTCCAGTAAACCCATCAGAACATCCTCTGAATAATCGCCTTATAAATTTTGTCATCGATCTCCAACAGGGAACGCTTTCCATCCTTGAACATGACCGCCAGAGTGATGGTGCCTTTACTCTTAGCTGACAGACTGCTGGCCAGCATCCCGACAGGCCCCAGCAAGGCGCCGCCGACAATTCCGCGGGCTACGCCGGAAGCTGCGCTTTTGCTGGTTTCCTCGGTAATGACCTCGTAGGAGTCAATGGCGGCTTTATCCAGAAATACGTTTTCACTCCAACGGCTGCTGACCATGATCTGCGGTTGTCCGCCCAAGTTGCCGACCGGCTTTCCCATATAGTCACCGGCTATTACCATGTTTTTTGCCATTATGGTTCCCCCTCTGCAATTTATAATGGAATTGTAATAAGTAAGTACAAGATGTAGGTCAACACCAAAATATAGAAAAGTATATTAGCAATTTTCTCCAATTGATTATAAGAATAAGTAATGCTATACTAGAAATCACTGAAACAAATGTTCGATATTGGGAGAATACAAAATGACTGCATGGAATGTCTTACTCAAATGCGGAATTTGTGAATTGCCAGTTGATTTGAGAAAGGTTTGCAAAGGACTTGGAATTGGCCTTTTTTCATACAGTCAGGGGTATTCTATTATCCAAAAACTTGGACTTGTTCATCATACTATTGGAGCCGATGGTTTTTTGTTCCAAACAGATGGCGTATCAATTGCCTTTTATAACCAACAACAACCGTTAGCTCGCCGAAATTTCACCATTGCACATGAAATCGGGCACTTTGCTCTGGGCCATGCGTGCATAGAAGGCGCAGTCAGGCGTGAACCGGGAAACAAAAATGATCCCGAAGAAAAGGAAGCGAATCTTTTCAGTTCTATGTTATTGGCACCTACTTGTGTTTTGCGCGGGATGAAGGTTGATAGTGCCTATTCTATTGAGAATTTATGTGCAATCAGTTATCAGGCAGCAAATATTAGTTGGGATAAGCTGCAACGGCTTTGCGCTCTAGATGATGCATATATGGCCGAACGTGGATATTCTTACTTTTTTAGATCGTCAACCGAGTGGAAAGTCTACAAGCAGTTTGAGCCATTTATTAGAAATCATCTAGCGAACCATCAAATATCTCTTCGTCGTTGACAAATGGCATAACATCAATGACTTTTCTGATTGCATCCATTTGATCTTTTGTATAAGTCCGTTTAATTTTCTTGCCATCTCGCCCAATAATAATGGCTTCTTCAAGCTCGTCTCCAGGTGTGGAGACGGGCTTTCTTTTTTTCTCTCCAGTTAACTCTTCTACAGATACTCCAAAATAAACAGATAGTCTCTGGAGCACAGTGTCTCGTGGCTTCGCCCCGTTTTTCCATCCTGTTACAGTACCAGAAGATTTTACTCCGACTTCTGCAGCAACGACATTCGGTGCTTTTCCTATTTTGTCACACAAAGCGACATATCTACTCCAAAACATAAAAATCTCCTACCGAAAATTGTACATTACCACAAAACTAACAAAACTAATAAAATAAACTTTACAAACTAATAAAAATGAGATACAATAATCTGGAAGACAAAAGAGCACAAACAACCGGCCACCCGCCGGGCGGCTTTTATCAATGTATTGCTGACACTTACATAATAAATGTCGCAGCTCACTTTGTCAATGATTAAAACTAATATTTTTAAGAAATGGAGGGAGAAAATGAGTTTTCTGACTGCGAGAAAAAACGCTGGACTTACTCAAAAAGAAGTCGCAGATCAGATTGGAGTAGATCAGACAGCGGTTTCTTTTTGGGAGAATGGGAAGACGCTCCCGCGTGCGTCACTACTTTCAAAAATTGCGATGATCTATGGCGTGACGGTGGACGAGCTTCTTTCAGATCGGGGAGAAGGGTGAGGGGAGGTGAGAGGGCTGGATAGCAAAAAGAAAAGCGCCGAACAAGCGGCGCTCGGGGACGATCTTGACCGGAAAATTAGACGGTTTGACCGCCGGACAATAGAAATACTGGTCAGCGCACTTGTAAGCTTACTGACCAGTACATTTGTCCTTAGTTGCGCCGGGATCATTTGAAAAAGCCATTTACCCAGAGTGAAACAAGAGCGGTCAGGGCGGAAACAATGACCGGAACAACAACGCTTGTGAACAGGAACCGTTTGATTTCGGCGTTCCGGTGTTCTTTGTAGTGCCGCCCTTTATGGGTGAGTTTTACATGGAGCAGCGGCCCGCTTTCGGAAATGATCTCGATAAATCCATCATCTTCCAGAAGGTGCAGACATCCTAATAAATCCTCTGTTTGAATGCGGTTATGGAGATAGACGCCAATATCGAGGGTTGTCGTTTCTTCCGCAGTTTGACAGAGAAAATTGACTGATTTCAATATTTTTTCGCATTTTCCGTACAACATGCGCTTCACTCCTTTGATGGCATTATACCATGAGGAATTGACACGGTAAAGGAGGCCACCATGTATCAGTTTGATTTTATTCGTGAACTACAGGAAGCCGCAGAGCAGACCGGGGTACACTTCGACCCGGCAGAGAGGACCGAGGAGGAGCTGGGGCAGCTCTATGAGCTGTTCTGCCAGGACGCGCGGGCCTATCTGGCGGAGTTTGCCGGGAAGTATTTGAAATGAAAAATCCCGCCTGACCGTTACCAGCAGTCAGACGGGAGCGGGGGATGGAAATAAACTCGCAGTTTGATTGTACCATCCTCCAGAAGAAAAATCAATAGGAGGAACTTATGCCAAGAACAAAATTAGACCGGTTTTCACAGAAGCCGGAGACATACCGAAAGGCCGTCAAAAAATGTATTCAGGCGGCCATGCTGCGGGAAGATGTCCCCATGTTTAAATCTCTGGCAGACGATATGAACATGAACCCGCGGCAGCTGCGTGACCGGATCAACAAAATCGGGTTCCGGGATTACGAGTTGGTGAAGCTCGACAGAATCTTGAAATTCACGGATAAGGAGCGGGAGACGATATGGGGACGGTAATCACGATCATCGGCACGGCCACGGTGGCTGGATGGTTTATGCGCTTCCTTTCCTGGATGGAGGGAGAGCGGTGAAAGTCGGAGACGTACTGTACATGACGCCTACACTGGACACCAGCGCATTCATGAAAGAAAAAAACGGCCCTAGACGGTGCTGGGTGGTCTCCATCAACGAGCGGCACCATCATTTCACCGTGGAGTTCGATTTCCCCGAAGGCAGCTTCCGGGAAACCTACAAGGAGGAATAACGCATGGACAAACAAGAGTTGAAAAATATTTTGGACAAGCACCTTAAATGGATACGAGGCGAAAATGGCGGAAAACGGGCCAACCTGTTCGGGGCCAACCTGTTCGGGGCCAACCTGTCCGGGGCCAACCTGTCCAGGGCCAACCTGTTCGGGGCCGACTACATTGAAAAGGCAAAAAATTTATTTTATCCCATTGCCTGCCCGGAAATCGGCGCTTTTGTCGGCTGGAAAAAGGCAAGGGCCAAAACCAGCGGTCATGAGTGCATTGTAAAGCTGGAAATTACCGAAGATGCCGTGCGCAGTTCCGCAGCAGGCCGGGAGTGCCGCTGCTCAAAGGCAACCGTTTTGGAGATTCAGGATTTAGAGGGGAATGCATTGGAGCAGGCCGCCGTCAGTGATAGAGATAAGAACTTCCATTACATTCCCGGAACTGTGGTCTCCGTTTCGGATTTCGACGAAAACCGCTGGCACGAGTGCAGCACGGGCATCCATTTCTATATCACCCGCGAAGAAGCGGTGAGGCACATCCTATGAAGAAACTGACCCGGGAAGAGCGGCGCCGCCGGAGCCAGAGGCGGTTGCAGCTGATTACATATCTTCTGTTCCTATTACTTCTGCTGGCGTGGCTGGGAAGCTACCTGATTATGACGGTGGAAGCGGAACTACCCGCTATGCACAAGCCAGACCCCACCGCGGAAGACGGCAGCCTCCCTGGCGACAATACCACGGCCACCACTCGCTGTTATCTGACAGGGGAAGAGATGGAGGCCACCGAAAATGAGCTGATCGAAGCCGCTTTGCTGGCCCGGTCTCACAAGCTGGAGGACGTGACCATCACCTTCTACTGCTGCGAGGAACGGCCCCACATCTGTGGGACAGGCTCCGGCATCACAGCCAGCGGCAGGCGTGTAACGCCCTATGTGAGCTGCGCCGTGGATACGGACATTATACCGCTGGGCAGCACCATCATGATCGAGTACAACGGCGAGATGGCCTATCTGCGGGCGGATGATACCGGGACGGCAGTCAAGGAAGACCACATTGACATTGCCGTCAAGGAGCACCAGGAAGCCTTATCACTGGGAGTAAAAACGGCGGATATCTGGTGGTGCGAAGAATGAACGCACATGCGAAACGCCCAAGAGGCGAGTTAGGTCCCTGCCCAAGATGTGGCCTGTATTCCGGCCAGCGATTGGCAATCGAGGGCAACCCGGATATGTTCCTGGTGGCCTGCGACGCCTGCGGATGGCGAACTCGGAAATTTACTGATATCAACCATGCGACAAGGGCATGGAATTATTCAAGGGAGATCAAATGATGGAAGAAACATTTTATACCCAAGTCGATCAGGAGCACAATGTCTGGCAGTGTGAAACCTGCCGGGTTCTGGAACAGTTTGAAGCGGACGGCCCGCAGGAAAACGGCTGGAGTTTCTGTCCCTCTTGCGGCCGCAAGATCAAGTATCATGCATCGCTGTGATATCTGCGGGACTTTGTTCGATAAGCCGACGCTAGTTTCCTATTCAGAGATCATTGACTGGGATGGAAACAGGGAGAGCAGGCGAGAGGCGGTTTGCCCGATCTGCGGCGCCGGAGAACAGTATTTCACGGAGATTTTGGAGGGGGATGACGATGATACATAAAATCCCAGCATCAGGCATGAGCCGCGAGGGCTGGCTTCTGGAGAGAAAGAACAGCCTGGGCGGCAGCGACATGGGCGCTGTCTTGGGGCTGAACAAATATCGTTCCCCCTATGCCGTATGGGCGGAAAAGACCGGCCTTCTGCCGGAACAGCCGGACAACGAGGCTATGCGCCAGGGGAGAGACCTGGAGGACTATGTGGCACAACGATTTGAAGAAAAGTCCGGCAAAGCAGTGCAGCGAATGAACTACCTGCTTCGCAATGATGCTGCCCCTTATCTGCACGCAAACATAGACCGCAGGATCATAGGGGAAAAGTCAGGGCTGGAGTGCAAGACCGCATCTGCCCTCAGTCTCAAATCCTACACTGGCGGAGACTTCCCGGAAAGCTATTACGCCCAGTGTGTGACTTATCTGGCCGTTACTGGATGGAGCCGCTGGTATTTGGCTGCGTTGGTGCTCAATAAAGCCTTTTATATCTATCAGCTTACCACCATCCCGGGCGACATCTGCCCGGAATGGTGCGAGAGCAGCGTTTATATCTCCCCAGAAGAGATTGATGCCCTGAAGCGGTGCGCAAAGGATTTTTGGGAACTGCATGTAATGACGCAAGAGCCCCCAGAGCCGGACGGAGCGGAGAGTACCACAGAAACCATAGAAACGATCTACGCGGACTCTGACAATGGCTCTATTGAGCTGTTTGGCCGGGATGCCATGTTTCGGGATTATAAAGAGCTGCAATCAGAAAAGCACGAGATCGAGCGACGGATCGAGGTCATCAAGCAGACGTTCATGCAGGACATGGGAGAGGCGGAAAAGGCCACTTGCGGGAATTTCAGCGTTTTGTGGACGCCGCAGAGCCGCAGCACTTTCGATGTCAAAGCATTTTCCAAGGATCATCCGGACTTGGACTTATCGCAATATTTCAAAATCAGTAAATTCAGAAGATTTTCTATTAAGGAGGACAAGGGAGCATGAAAGAAGGACTCATCCAGGGCGCGCAGAGCGCCCAGGTGGCCAAGAAAGGCCCCGTCACCATGCAGGACTATATCAAGAAAATGCAGGGGGAGATCGCAAAGGCACTGCCTTCTGTGCTGACGCCGGAGCGGTTCACCAGGATCACGCTGTCCGCTCTGTCTACGAACCCCAAACTGGCGCAGACCACGCCCAAGAGCTTCCTTGGCGCCATGATGACGGCGGCACAGCTGGGCATGGAGCCCAACACCCCGCTGGGGCAGGCATACCTGATCCCATTCAAAAATCACGGCGTACTGGAGTGCCAGTTCCAGCTTGGATACAAGGGCCTGATTGACCTGGCCTATCGCTCCGGCGAGGTATCCACCATCCAGGCGCAGACTGTCTATGAAAACGACGAGTTTGAGTATGAGCTTGGGTTGGAGCCGAAGCTGCATCATGTTCCCGCGAAGGGGGAACGGGGAGAGCCCGTCTATTTCTACGCTGTTTTCCGCACGAAAGATGGCGGCTATGGCTTTGAGGTCATGAGCGTCGATGATGTTCGCACCCACGCCAAGAAGTACAGCAAGGCATACAGCAACGGTCCCTGGCAGACAAACTTTGAAGAGATGGCAAAGAAGACCGTCCTCAAAAAGGCGCTGAAATATGCTCCTCTTAAAACGGAGTTCATGCGGGGACTGACTTCTGACGAAACCATCAAGACAGAAATCTCCGAAGATATGTATTCTGTCCCTGATGAGACCGTGATCGAGGCAGAGGGATACGAGGTTGATGGCGACACCGGAGAAGTGATCGAAAGACCGGCGGATGGGCAGTAATGCCCTCCGCCAGGGAAACGATTTTCCATAGGAGATGCTCATGAGCACAACATATCTCAAACTCTTTGTGGACTGTCTGGAGAAGTACCAGAAACTCAATGATACCGAGTTCGGAAGACTGGTGAGAGCTGCCCTGCGCTATAAGGCAACGGGAGCAGAGCCGGACGACCTGGGCCGGGAGGCATTGCTGTGGGACGGTATGCGGCTGGACATAGACAGAGACAATGAGTCTTATCACACCGTTGTCGAAGCGAGGGCATCGGCTGGGAAAAAAGGCGCTGCGGTTCGATGGCAACGGCAGAAACAAGATGGCAAAAATAGCAAATGCCATTTTGCTAATGGCAAAAATGGCCAAGACAAAGAAGAAGACAAAGACAAAGAAAAAGATATTACACCCCCTACCCCCTCTGCAACGGAAGGGGCTGCTAAAAACTACTGGGGGTTTGACCAGTTTTGGGATGTTTATCCCAAAAAGTCAGCCAAGAAAGACGCTTTTGACGCTTGGAAACGGGTAGACCCGGATGAAGGGCTGGTAAAGCGGATTCTGGAGGCTGTGAAACAGCAAAAGCTGTGGCCGCAGTATTTCGGGGAGAACGCAAGGTATTTCCCAAGCCCGTCAAAGTGGCTGGATGGCGGGTGCTGGGATGACGAACCTTTAGCCGGGGAGGAGGACCCGTATGCCAAGTTTACCTGATGTCTCCGCCTGGCTACTCTACGACGATATGGCCCTGGACACCCGGAAAACGCTGTGGTTTGTGGCGGACGCCCAGGATGTGACAGCCCTGGACAACCAGAACGCCGTTTGCCTTGCCTACGGAGCGGGCTTTGAGAACTTCCGGGATGCTGAACCATTCTTGAGTGCCTTCCCATCTGTGTTTTTGGCTCTGTCCGACCGTGATACGGCCGAAGCCGTGGCGGACGCACTCAAAGAATACGCGCCATCTGTGGCTGTGCTGCTGCCAAAGGAAGGGGCCTTCGGGAAATGTTCCCGTATCCGGGACGTGCTGGCTTCCGGCGGCAGGAAGGCCGTGGACCACCTGCTGCTGGGGGCCGTGGAACAACCCATGGACGGTCTGTTGGACCTGGCGGACGTGGAGCGGAGAGACCCCAGCGCATCCGTCGCCGTCATGTCCGGTCTAAAAGCACTGGACCAGTCCATCGGAGGCTTTGCCCCGTCGGAGCTGTCCGTGTGGACCGGAAAACGCGGCAGCGGGAAATCCACGCTGCTGTCCCAGCTGCTTCTAAATGCCATCGACCAGGGGTTTCCGGTCTGCGCCTACTCCGGGGAGCTGTCGGCCTGGCGCTTCAAGCAGTGGGCTATGCTGCAGGCCGCCGGAGCCGGGCATATCGAGTCGAAGCGGGACCCGGTGTCCGGGAAGCTGTATTACTACACGCCGAAGGAAATCGCGGACCGGGTCGATGGCTGGTGGAAGGGAAAGTTTTTCCTGTACGACAACCGGGTGGCCGGTGCTGGGGACGAGGACAGCATCATTTCCGTGTTCGAGTATGCCGTTCGCCGGTTCGGCTGCTGTGTATTTCTTGTGGACAACCTGATGACCGCCCGGTTCAACGACCAGAGCGATAAGGACTTCTACCGGGCGCAGAGCCGGTTCACGGGGCGGCTGGTGGAGTTCGCCAAGAAAAACGAGGTGCATGTGCATCTGGTGGCACACCCCCGGAAGGGCGATAACGACAAAAAGAAGCTGCTGACCGCGGACGACATCGGCGGGTCGGCGGACATCACAAACCGGGCGGACAACGCCTTTTCGCTGGAACGGATGGAAGAAAAGGACATCGCGGCCTATGGGTATGACGCCGGGCTGAGCATCCTGAAAAATCGCTCCTACGGCTCAACGGCAAACATCCAGCTGGTCTATGATGCCCGGTGCCGCCGATACACAAAGAAGGGAGAAAGCGATGGAGTCTACGGCTGGGAACGCTGACTGGACCGCTTATGAGCGGGAGAAGAAAAAGCTCCAGGGATTGCCGCCGGACGAATACGAGGCAGCCCTGAAAGAGCTGGCAAGGAGGATGGGAATTTGATTTTTGAAATTCCGTATCCGCCCACCAAAAGGGGAAAAGCGGCCTGGAACAAGCGGTTTGGCCTGAATGCGTATTATGCCGGGAAACATTGGTCACAGCGGAAGCGGGACGCAGAAGAACTCCACTCTCTGGCGCTGTGGTCCATGAAAAAGGCACATATCCGAAAACAGTTCGTCAAAGGCCCTGTCGAAGTCATTTTTCGCTGGAACGACGGCCTGGACGTGGACAATCACGCCGCTATGGGCAAGGCGTTTTTAGACGCCATGAAAGGCTACATACTGCCGGACGACAACCGGGAATGGGTGCGGAAAGTTTCTCACGAATTTTGGGAAAACGAGAGTATACAGGTGGAGGTAAGGCCCTATGGGCGAACTTGAACAATATCTGGTCCCCATCCGGCGGTATTCAGCCAACCCCTGCATGGATTGCTGCTGCCCGATCAGCCAGTGTCCATGGCTGCGGGAGGGAAACCCGTGCCGGGTTGGACGGCCAAGAAACGGACGTTTGTTGTTGGGAGAGATCAATACGGCGTAAAGCATTGGGTGACTACATACGCCATCGAGCGCTGCCCGCTGGAACAAGGTAAAGGGAAGAAGGAAGAGCAGTGGAGGAAATAACGCTTTTTCAGGAGAAAAAAATCAGTGAGATCAAGCTAGATATCTATGGTGTACCTGATTTATCTAACTGGCCGCAGATTTTTGAAATCCAAAACACAGCACAGAAATGCTACTACACTATAAAGCAGCACGAGAAGGTCATGTGCTCGGTTTCTGGGGGCTATGACAGCGATATTGTTCTGGACTTGGTCATTCGGTGTGGAGGCCGGGCTAAAACAACATTTGTGTTTAACGACACAGGTCTGGAATATGACGCTACGAAAGAGCATTTGATGCGCCTCAAAGAGCGTTATGGCATCCAGATCAAGCGACTTTTTCCCCAAAAGGCAATCCCGAGTTGTTGCCGAGATTATGGGGTTCCGTTCTGGTCCAAGTATGTGTCCAGCATGATTTATCGGCTCCAGAAACACGGGTTCCAATGGGAGGATAAGCCGCTGGAAGTGTTGCTCGACAGATATCCTGGATGCCGCTCAGCGCTCAGGTGGTGGTGCAATGATTTCAAGACAGCTAACGGGAGAGAATCTAGGTTTAACATTGCGTATGTCAAAGGTCTGAAGGAGTTTATCCGGCAGAACCCACCAGATTTTAGGATTTCAGCCAAGTGCTGCGAGTATTCAAAAAAGGTGCCCGCACACAAGGAACTTTTAATTGGAGATTACGACCTTAACATCACTGGTATCCGTAAAAAAGAGGGTGGAACACGGAGCAGCGCCTATAAATCGTGTTATGACGAGATTTTTTGTGGCCCCGACAACTACCGCCCAATCTTTTGGTGGGGAGATGCGGAAAAAGAGGCATATCGGAAATGGGCCGGAATCATCAGGTCAGACTGCTACGAATTGTGGGGTATGAAGCGTACAGGTTGTGCTGGCTGCCCGTTTGGAAAAGATTTTGAACAGGAGATTGATCTTGTCCATGAGTTTGAACCCAAGCGGTATAGAGCAATGGAGGCTGTCTTCGGGCAGTCATACGAGTACACAAGGCAGTTTTTAGCCTATAGGGAACAGATGAAAAGCCTGCAAAGAAATGCCGATCAAATAAGGCTGGAGGGATTTTATGAATGATGTCAAGCGCGCCCTGCTGGGCGACCACGAGGCGGCGAAGCGGCTGACGGATGCGGGGGTGCTGCTGCCGTGCCCGTTCTGCGGCGGAGAAGTCTACGAAAACCAATGGGTAGATTGCAAATATGAGAGCATCCGAGTTGTCATGCAATGCAAGAGGTGTACCGTACAAACGCCGATTTCTGTCAGTGTTAGGCGCGCCCGCCTTGCCTGGAACACCCGCGCGCCGATTCTGAGCGCGGAGGAGATGGAGATGCTGGAGGGGATCAAGATGGAAGTGGAGATGGTGATGAAAAGGATGGAGGTCCTGAACGATGCGGATTGAGCGCAAGCGCTATGTGGTCATGCGGAAAAACAGAACAGAGGTATGGTGCGGTCTAGCAAAGGCTTTTAGTTTTCGTCCCATATCCGAAATAAAAGACGTATCCGTCAAGACATATCGTTCTGAGGCGCAGGCTAGAAGCGGCTGTTCTTCATGGGACAGAGACTTTGAAGTTGTTCCGGTAATCGAGATGATTGCGACTGAGGAGGCGCTGAAAGATGCGTAAAGGCCTAGTTATTGTAATTGGCTTGATTGTTGGCTACGCAATAAGTTGGGCATTTACAGTCGGGATTATCAAGCTCATTACAATGTGCTTTTCCATCCGGTTTTCTTTGCCTACCGCCACTGGAATATGGCTGATTCTGTGGCTGCTGAAATTTGTTTTTCATAAATCGGAAGGGAGGCGCTGAAAGATGGCAAGGCCGATTGACGGAGACGCACTTAAAAGATGGTGCGAGAAAATCATTGACCAAGCGTGCCATCCAGCAACCGTGCAGATCGGGGAGGTATTCCTGGACAAGGTACGCTCTATGCCCACCCTCACCCTGCCGAACGAGTGGGTGAGCGCGGAAAATGCCATGCCGGCAGAACATAAGTCCGTGTTGTGTATCGTGAGCGGGAAGCCGAGGCCGAACATCACACTGGAGGAGGCGTATCAGCTTGGATCGTGGAATAAGGCTGACGGCTGGATCATCGATGAATATCTGGACTGGGAAGATGCTGTTGTCTTGTGGTGGATGCCCCTTCCGGAGCCGCCGGGAAAGGAGGGGTGAGGATGGACGTGAAAGAGGCAATCACTCAACTTACAGGACTGAAGAAATATTGTGAAGGGATGGCGGAATGCGACGAATCTGGAAGCTATGTTTTTGACCTTGATGTTCAGGCGCTTGATATGGCAATCACCGCACTGTCCCCGCCGAACGAGCCGCTAACCATCGAGCAGCTGCGGGAGATGGGAGGACAACCGTATTGGCATGTTGGGTTACGGGAAGAAAGTCCTCCGCCACATTGGAATATCCTTGATCCGTTTTATGCAAAGCATATCGAGGATTACAGATACGGCGAGAACTGGCTCGCCTACCGCCGCCCGCCGGAGGGAGAGGAGGATGCCAATGCTTGAATGCTACAATTTTGAGGAGTGCGAATACAATGCGCAGCCAAAGTGCTGCCTGCCTAATGGAATGGAGTGCCCGCATGGCGTGAAGGCCCATAAACCAACCAACGCCGACCACGAGAAGCTGATTGAGCGGTTAAAGAACGCCGCAGGAGGACCAGAAGACATTAAGATGTGCCAAGACGCCGCCACCGCCCTCTCCACGCTCCAGGCCGAAAACGAGAAGCTGCGGGCCGAGTTGGAACAGGTGAAGCGGTGTATCGAAATTGTAGAAAATCAAAGAGACTCTGCAATCAAGGAACTAGAAAATTATATGGTACAAGATGTTTTAGACGGAAATGAGCCGTGCGCAATCTGTGCGAAAGCATCCGATACGCCATGCGAATATTGCAATCCAAAGTGGCGCGGCCAGAAGGAGGACTGAATATGAAAATAACAATTGATATGGAAAATTTGCAAAGTATTATCGAGGAATCCGCAAAAATCAATACAAAAAACGCCGTCGAGCAGGCAATTATGGACGTTGCTCACGCAAAAGTTGATTCTGTTCTTTGCGGCAAAATTGAGGGAATTGTTAACGATTCGATTGTTGGATATGTCAACAACTATCTTAAAACAACAAAGATTCACATTGGCGGAGGCTGGAACAGCGACAATGTTGAAGAATACACAGCCGAAGAATATCTCAAAAAGCAAATCAAAGACGTGTTTGAGAGTCAGTCCTTTACTGTGAAGCAGAAAGATAGATGGGGTAGTATGAAAGAAGAAAAAGTGTCTTTCCAAGAATATCTCCAGAATTATCTTAACATTGAGGCGGAAGTAAAACCGTATATGGACAAGATGGCAAAGTGCATCAGGGACGATGTAAACAAGAAGGTAAAGACCCTGTTTGATGATGCCATGAGATCTACACTTGCAGAAAATGTCTTTGCGATTGTATCTGCGTCCGATACATATCGTTCCGTCAGTAACAGCTTAAAGATGTTGGGGAATTGAGATGGATGAGTTTGAAAACAGTTGGGAAAATTGCGAATACTGCGAAGAAACATACAAAGAGTGGGATACTGGATATACGGAGTATGGATGTTCGCTTTTTGGTGGGGAATGCGTAGAGTGTTGCCCACTGTCATTCAAATACAAGGTGGAGGACTGACATGAAGCGGTTGACATACTTTGACGGCGGGAAATGGCGGCTCAAAATTGGCGACAAAGAATATTCCGGGGCGTGGGTTGACCGCCTCGCAGCCTACGAGGAGACGGGCCTGGAGCCGGAGGCAGTAGAGCACCTGAAACTTGCAAGCATGGGCAAGGCTATTGCAGAAATCAAAGAGTTTGATGGTGTCCCCATTGACCGCCTCCGCGAACTGGCCCAGGCGGACAGAGATGGGAAACTCCCAAAGTACACCATAGGCGATACAGTTTATGACCGTTTTGGAGACGCCTGGGAGGTCAGAACGGAAGAACTCCATCTACTTGACGGAAATCCAAACTGGATATACAGATGTGGCCATGCGGGGACGGATGATTACTGCGCTCTGTGGGAATTTAAGATTCTGCCCCGCGAGGAAGCCGAGGCCGCGCTAAGGAGGGAGCAGGATGGAGAATAAAACTATACCGCCGATGTATCCCACTGAATTTGTCGAACGGGAATTAGGGATTAGAACTGACTGCTATAACCACAGCTGCCCATTCAGGGTGAATGATACCAGCAGCGCCAGCCGCTGCGAGTGTACGGCCTGCCCGAATCGGTGTACGGGCGATTTCTCCATTGCGTGGAACCGGACGCTGACAGATGAAGAGTTGGAAATCATTGAACGGATTGTGGACGATCACGAACGGAGGTGGAGCGAATGAAGGAGTACATCGAGAGGGCGGTCGCTGTCAAGAAATTTGAGAACTATCGCCGTGATTGCGAAGAAGAAAACGACGAAAGAGCTGCACAGATTTTTGAGGATTGCATATCCGAGCTTGTGGCTATCTCCGCCGCAGACGTTGTGGAGGTGAGGAACGGGAGATGGGAAAAGTTTTCAACCGCAAGCGGGATTATTTCAAGAGTTAGGTGCTCTGTTTGTGCTGGAACACAGCCGTTAACATTTGAGAGCATGCCATACTGTCCGACCTGCGGCGCCCGCATGGGCAAGGAGGCGACAAATAATGAAAGATAGACTTGGAAATTTACTCAACATTGGTGACAGATGTGTTTGTTATAACACGATGAGGACTGGCAGTAGCACTACGAGGCTTGTGCAGTACGAAGCTGAAATCATTGGTTTTACAAAAAAGAACGTCCGAGTTAAATGTGTGGATTGTTGCTACTCTTATCGAATCGGTGATGAATTTCTTTGCGGCGCAGATAACATTTTCAAATTAAGAGGTGACGAGCATGAGGCTGATTGATGCTGATACGTTAATACAGAAAAAGCGCAAAGGAACAATCGGGAACATAAGTGGAGACTTTGTTGCCGGATTTGATATAGATACATCTCCCACCATCGACGCCGTGCCTGTGGTCAGGTGCCGGGAGTGCATATACTACAAAATCTGCGACGAATGGGAAACTGGCAAGCGGATGCTATGCGAAATCCATCATCACTCATACTTAGACCACGACGGAGACGAACATTTTTGCTCTTGGGGCCAGCGAAGGGAGGCCGAGCATGATAAACACCCATCCGACCCGCTGTAATATCTGCGGCGGGCGTGTGACCTATGGTTCTAATGCCCGTGTCTATGGACGGGAGTACGGAAGCGGATATTGCTACCTCTGTGAGCAGTGCGGGGCCTATGTAGGGACGCATAAGCCCCGCCCACGGGAAGCCCTGGGTCTGTTGGCTGACGAACCGATGCGGACAGGGAAAAAGATGTGTCACGCTCTCTTTGACCCGCTCTGGCAGGGAAAGCCAAAGGCCCACAAGAAGCGCAACGACCTTTACCGCTGGCTGGCCCATGAGATGGAAATACCAATCGAGGATTGCCATTTCGGGTACTTCGACATTGACCAACTCCGGCGGGCGTACATCATTCTGAGAGGCGTACAGGACAAGCAGATGCGGTATGACAACTGCGGGAGAATCCATTTTGAGGAGGCCGCCCATGAGGTTTCGGAGTAAGACGGGCGAAGTCGCACTTACCATTGAACAGGCATTAGAGCAGTTTTGCGATAGCAAAAAAGATTGCGACTATTGCGAGCTTCGGGAACCCGTGCAGCAATACGCAGGGACAAAGAGGCCGTGTCATGAATACGTAAGAGCCAACCCTCACGAAGCCGCTCGCCTGATGGGCTATGAGGTGGTGGAGGATGATGAACCACGCACTTGTTTTAACTGCATTGGGTGTGAAATTGAGAAGGACTTTGACCCACAGGAAGGGTGCAAAAATTGGGTGAAAAGGAAGGAGGCCAACATGGACAAGCCGAGAATTTGTGAGGTGCTGGGGTTCGATGTGGGAGAACAATTCTACATTGCAGATTCGTACTGCAATCCATATCACATTACCCCGGAAGGGCTCATAGAAGACAAAGATGGGGACGTTCAAGACTGCATTGCATTAGACCTTATCAACTACCCCGACCGCATCATCCGCAAGCCCCGCTGGACGCAGCAGGAGGTGGAGGACGCAAAGAATATCAAGAGGATGTTCTGTTCTGGAACATTTCCAAATTTTACACATATCCAAAAAGACGAACTGGGGCGGCCTGCAATGGTAGATTGCCCTATGCGAGATAATAATGGGTGGTTCTTTGTTGGCCTGGAGAAAGGGATGTTCCCCTCTCTCCGTCCCGACGAAACCGTCACCCTTGACGAGATCATCGGAGGTGCCCAATGAGAGAAATCCTTTTCAAAGCCAAGCGGCTGGATAATGGTGCGTGGGTGGAAGGAAGTCTGATTACATACAAGGACGGCACAGCATTTATCTGTTGCGAGGACTATATTCCAGATGTCCTAAACAAGTACGAGGTCGACCCCTCCACGGTCTGCCAGTACACCGGTCTGACCGACAAGAACGGGAAGAAGATTTTTGATGGGGATGTTGTAAGACGAGAAACCGATTACTACGGAAAGCATAAAGTTTATGACGAACCAGTTGTATGGGAAGATGACATAGAAAAGGGTTTTTTGGGAGAACCGTACACAAGCGGATATTGCATTCACGGCGGTAATTGGGAAGTCATCGGTTCCATCCACGACGGGGAGGGGGGCAATCATGCTTAAGCTAAAGAACTGCCCGCATTGCGGCGGAGAAGTAATGCTCTGTAAACTGAATACTATGGTTTCTGTTGCAGAGTTTTCTATCGTATGCACAGAGTGCGGACTAGAAACGCGCATTTATGCAAACCCGATGGCGAATTGCTGCTTTGATATGGGCGAAGCGGTCAGGAGCATCACCGAAAAATGGAACAGGCGAGACGGGGAGGGCGGACAGCATGAGGGAGGTAGACAATGACCGAAACCGAAGTGATCTCTATTGATCGTCACGGCCAGCGGAAGGAGTATCCGTCGATCAAATCTGCAGCAGAGGATGTTGGTGTTCGCCCCTGCCAGATTTCCACCGCCTGCGTTACTGCCCACCGCTGCGCGGGACGCTATTGGATCAAGAAGGAGGATATGGATGGGTGAGTTCCCGGAAAGGCTGAGAAAGTTGCGGGAGTCCATGCGGCCAGTTCGGAGTATGACAGTTACATCACAACTGATGGGGTTAAGCCCGGATGCGCTTCGGAAATATGAGCGAGGAGAGGTCGAACCGAAGATGACAGCTTTAAAATTGATTGCGGCATATTATCACATTAGTTTGGACGAGCTGTGTAAAATGGAGGACGAGTAACTCTTCATGGTCTCACAAAGAATATCAGATATTCATAAAGTTTTATGAGCAAAAAGCGCCATCTATGCGACAATGGAGCATGAGGGAGTGACTTCCCCATGCTCCTTCTTTTTCCTCCCCTTTCGGGCTGTGACCAACCACGGCCCAAAGGACAACCCACTCCCCCGGCAGGGTATCTAGTAAGCAGATACTAAACAGAAAGGAGAGCCTCTCTCGTATGTTTCCTGCCGGGGGACTCCCTTCAAATATGCCGCAGCACGATGCAGCCCACGATCAGGGCCGGAGGGTCGCGCCCTCCATGCGGCGCCAAATAGGGCGTGCCCGTCTCGCTGAAAAGATGGGAGGGACGGGTATGGGGAATTTTTGATTGAGGTGGTGATATGCCGAATGAGCGAAACCTTATACCGATGGAAAAGAGAAGCCCGGAAGAAGCCCGAGAGATGGGGCGGAAAGGGGGCCGTGCATCCGGCGAAGCCCGCCGACGCAAGAAAAGCCTAAGAGAAGCGGCGGAATTGTACCTCTCTCTGCCGGTTTCGGACAAGCGGAAGTGGAACAAGCTGTCAGAGGATGGTGTCCCGCCGGAAGATGTGAACAACCAGATGGCGATCATCGCCGGGCTGTCCATCAAGGCCGCTAAAGGAGACGCCAAGGCGGCAAAGGTGCTGTTTGACCTACTGCCCACCGATGGGGCAGACCCGCTGGAACAGGCGGAGGACGATCCCATCACCAAGAGCTTGAAGGAGGAGGCGGAAAATGGCCTTCTCTGATAAGCAAAGGCAGATCATGCGGTTCCCATACACCAGCTACGACGCACTGATCTGCGATGGCGCAGTCCGTTCGGGCAAGACCTCCATCATGTCCCTGTCCTTCTTCCTGTGGGCGATGGGAAATTTCAACAACTGTGCATTTGCGTTCTGTGGGAAATCTGTGGGCGCTGTGGAACGAAACATCGTTGTGCCGCTGCTGTCCGTGGTCTACCTCCGGCAGAATTTCGATATCCGATACAACCGGGGCGATCATGTGATCGTTGCCCGGAGGGGGAATCGGGAAAATCGGATTTACCTATTCGGTGGTAAGGACGAGAGCTCGTACACTCTGGTGCAGGGCGTGACGCTGGCCGGAGTGCTGCTGGACGAAGTGGCCTTGATGCCCCGCTCTTTCGTGGAGCAAGCGCTGGCCAGGTGCTCCGTCAAGGGGAGCAAGCTGTGGTTCAACTGTAACCCGGAGAATCCCCAGCACTGGTTCCGGCAGGAGTGGATACTGAAACCGGAGAAGCATAACGCTCTCCATCTACATTTCTTGATGGATGATAACCCGTCTCTGGACGAGGAAACCAAGGCGCGGTATCGCTCCATGTACAGCGGCCTCTTTTACGAGCGGTACATCCTGGGCCGCTGGGTCATGTCTGAGGGCCTGATCTATGACATGTTTGACCCGACGGAAAACGTGTATCGAGAGCGGCCTGCCGGGATGTATGACCGTTCTCAGCGCTATATCGCTTGTGACTACGGCACTACCAATCCGACGGTGTTTCTGGATATTTATGACGACGGAGAACGCATCCGGGTAGACCGGGAATACCGCTGGGACAGCCGGAAAGAGCGCCGGCAGAAAACAGATCAGGAGTATGCCGACGACTTCTTGGAATTCATGGGCGGCACGGATGCCACGGTGCTGGTGGACCCGTCCGCAGCGTCCTTCATTGTGGCGCTGCGGCAGCGAGGTGTATACGTCCGGGAGGCGGACAATGATGTGCTGGATGGGATACGCAAAACCGGAGTCCTGCTGAACCGACGGGAAATCCTGATCCATGAGCGGTGCTCCGGCCTGATTGATGAGCTTGGGACTTACTTATGGGACGAAAAGGCGTCCCTGAGAGGTGAGGAGAAGCCGGTCAAGCAGCAGGACCACGGGCCGGACGCCCTGCGCTATTTTGTGAATGATTTACCTGATTGGAGGTTTGAAGGTGTCCAGACGGCATAAGACCCGCCCTGCGGGGAATCAACCGAATACAGAGGCGGTCAGCGTCCAGGACGCGTTCTCCAATCCCCTGTTCCGCCTGGGGTGGGGCAGTCAGTCCCCCTTGGAGGCCACAGAATACCCCTTAACCCGGATGACCGACAACTACGCCCTGCTCAATTCGCTTTACCGGGACAACTGGGTGGTGCAGAACGTGGTCGGCCTGATGGTGGATGACATGCTGCGTGAGTGGTACAAGCTAAAGGGCAGCTATACTCCGGAGGCCCTGGACGCCCTGAGCAAGGTGGAACGGGACACAAGACTGCGGGAACGGATCAACGAGGGCCTGCGCTGGGGGCGTTTGTATGGCGGCGCTGCCGGTCTCATCATGATCGATGGGCAGGACGACCTCTCCAAGCCCCTGGACATGGATATGATTTACCCTGGCAGCTTCAAGGGCCTGTACATCCTGGACCGCTGGCAGGGCATCACGCCCAACATGGAGTTGGTCTTTGAGGGGGGAGACCCGGTCCCCGAAAGCTACTCTATCACCGACGCCCGGGGTCACACGGTGGTCAATGTCCATCACTCGCGGGTAGTTCGGTTCACCGGCCGGGACCTGCCGTTTCTGGAGCGGGTGGCGGAGATGTACTGGGGCGAGTCCGAGGTGGAGGCCCTGTACAAGGACGTGGTGGCCCATGACAACGTGAGTGCCAACATGGCCGCGCTGACGTTCCAGGCCAATATCAACACCATGGAAGTCAAGGGACTGGAGCAGCTGTTCTCGATCGGCTCCAGTCAAGCCCAGCGGCGGTTCTGGAATGTGATGCAGGCCCAGAGCGTGCTACGCTCCAACTTCGGCACGCAGCTTGTGGAACAGGGCAATCAGATCAGGAATACGCAGTACACCTTCACTGGTCTGCAAGAGGTCTACGAGTCCATGTGCCTGAACCTGTGCGGTGCCTCTCATTACCCTATGACAAAGCTGTTTGGGCGCTCCCCGGCGGGCATGAACGCCACCGGGGAGAGCGACCTGAAAAACTACTACGACTATGTGGGCAGCCAACGGGAGGCAAAGGTGAGGCCGGTCCTGCAAAAGCTCCTGCCCGTGCTGGCGTTGAGTGCGTGGGGAGAGGCGCCGGATGATCTGGAGGTTACCTTCCCGCCACTGTGGGCACCCACGGCGACGGAGACAGCGGAGATCGCACTGAAAAAGGCGCAGGCCATTCGGGATACTTTCCAGGCCGGATTGTTCCAGGCAGACACCGCCATGAAGGAGCTGAAAAAGCTGGAAGAGGAGACCGGAATGTTCGGCAGTATCAGCGACGAGGAAGTAAATGCCGCTGCCGGGAAGAACTACCAGGATGTGACAGCCCTGCGGGACCCTCTGATGGGGCTGGGATATGGTGAGATGAATGCCGACACTGAACCGGGCGCCGAATGAGCGGGAACAGCAGAAGCTGATCGAGATTTTCCTCAAAGCGGAAACCGACATCATCAATGAGATCGGGCGGCTCCGGTCCATGGGCAATGTGGATTACCATGCTGTGGCCGCGCTTGAACGGGTGCAGGCCATTCTCCGCAAGATGGAGTCCGACTCGTGGGAATATGTGCCCCGCATGATCGAGCAGATGTTTTACGTTCGGGTGCCGGAGGCCCGGCGCATCGCGGGAGAGACCCCGGCCAAGCACTTTATGGGCTATATCAATGCCATGTCGCTCACGGGTGAGCAGACGGCCATTGTGGACACGCTGGTGCAGAACCTGATGGGGGAGATCACCGATGCGGCCATGACGGCCATGGCGACCGTGCAGAGCGCCGTTGTGGGCCGCACAGAGCCGGATGTGTACCGGCGGGTGGGGCTGGAGCAGGTAGCCAATATGCAGGCCGCAGGGCGCGGGGCGAACATCACCGTGCCCGGATTTGTGGAGGCGCTGCGGCGGGAGGGCATCACGGCCTTTGTGGACAGGGCGGGGCGCAACTGGTCTTTACATACCTACTGCTCCATGGTGACCCGCACCACATCCCGGCAGGCGGAAGTGATGGCGGTGCTGACGGCGGACCCGGAGCAGGACCTGTACCAGATTTCAAGGCACGGCACCACCTGCGGCCTGTGCGCCCCCTATGAGGGCAGGGTGTATTCCAAGAGCGGCGCCGACCCGGACTTCCCGCCGCTGGCGGACGCATTTGGGAAAGTGGACCCGGATGGGCCGAACAGTCTGACGAACACCTATCTGAACATCCATCCGAATTGCCTTCATGTTCTGATCCCGTGGACGCCCATGGGCCGGACGCCGGAGGAAATTCAGAAGATCAGGGATTTTTCCAATCCGGCCAGGAACCCGTACAGCGTGGACCCGCGGACCGAGAGACAAATCAAAGCCTACCGGAACAAGGAGGCGGCTCGGCGGAGCTGGCTGGCGGATTACCGCCAGTGGGAGCGGTACCGCATGACGCTGGGGGACAAGGTGCCCAAGACCTTCGAGACGTTCCAGCGGCACAAAAAAGAGGACGACGCAAAGTACAAGACTTGGATGAAGGAGTACAGGGAGGCAAACCGTGAATCTGACACCGACAGCAATTAAAGCCATTGAGTCCATCCTGTCTAAAGGGGACCGGGCGGAGGTCATTCCGACCAAAGAGGGGCCGAAGGTTATAAAAGTCGTCCGAAAAGAAGTGAAATTCGCTTTAAAATAGGCTGTGTTTGTGGTATAATATAGTTGCTGGCTAGGGTAGCTCCCGAAAAGCGGCCCGCCTTGCCGCCTGCCAGCAATCCAATATAAGGCGAATTACGAAAGGCGGTAATTCAATATGGGAAGGTTTGTTGACCTAACCGGGAAGCGGTTTGGACGCTGGACGGTGATTGGGCGTGCAGAAAGCCGAATGTCTGCCGGGAAACCTGTTGTTTTCTGGAAGTGCAAATGCGACTGCGGAACAGAAAGAGATGTTAGCGGCAATTCCTTGAGGTGTGGACTTTCCGAATCGTGTGGGTGCTTACATAAAGAAAAAGTAAAGTCCTTATGCGAATCCAGAAGATTAAAAAACAGATTTTTTATAGATGGAAATGTTGTACACGTCCAGACAAAACAAGGAGAATTTCTTTGTGATAAACAAGATTGGTCCGATTTATCCAAATACTATTGGCAAATCGGAAAAGACGGGTACCCAGTTTCTTGTATAAACAAAAAGTTCAAAAAGTTTCATGTTTTGATATTGGATTGTCCGAAAGGATTTGAACGGGATCATATAAACGGAAACCGGACTGACAACAGAAGAGAAAATCTTAGGGTTATCCCGGCTAGTGCGAATCGCTTTAATAAAGGAATGAACAGCCGGAATAAAAGTGGGCATACCGGCGTGTTTTGGTATGAACGGTATAAAAAATATCAAGTTTCAATTAAAGCGAGAGGGAAAACCGTTCATCTTGGGTATTATGAGGACTATGATGAAGCTGTCAGGGTAAGAGAAGAAGCGGAAATGCAGTATTTTGGAGAATACAGAAGAAAATAAACATCATTCCCGCCTCTAAGCGGTGAGGTGGAAGAGCCGAGCGTGGCTGTCGATCAACATCGACGGTCACGCTCTTTTTTCGTTTTGAGGTGATTTTATGGATTATCTACAACTCTTACAAAAAGCGCTTGCGGAAGAAATACAGGCAACAAGGTTATACCTTGCTTGTATGGCGGCTGCTCCACAATCAGATATCCCGGTGTTGCTAGAAATAAACACAGATGAGACAGACCACATTGCGCTCATATCTACGCTTATTTCTAATCATACAGGTCAGGATGTGGATTACGAAACTATGGTCCCGGGGGTGGAGTGATGGCGGTTGCATACTACGGGGACCGGATATCGCCTCACATGACGGACACGCCAGAGGGCTTTTTAATCTGTCACGATGTCCCCATTGCCCGGACAGGGCCGCAGGACTATCTGGCCCGGGAGATGATGCTGGATGGAGACCCGGAGCGGATCGTGACGGTCCAGCGGCACCCGGAGGACGTGTTCGAGGCGGCCACCCTGGCCTCCTTTGAGGGAAAGCCAGTCACCGACGGCCATCCCCCAGAGAATGTGGGGCCGGAGAACTATTCGGCGTACACGAAAGGACACGTCCAGAACGTCCGCCGGTCCGGGGACTACATCGTGGCGGACCTGTATATCAACGACGCCAACCTGGCGGAGGAAGTCCGGAACAACGTCAAGCGGGAAGTCTCCTGCGGGTATCTCTGCAGCTATGTGCCGGACGGAGCCGGATACCGGCAGAGCAACATTCGCGGCAATCACGTGGCCGTCGTGCCGAAAGGCCGGGCGGGGGCCGCGGTTGCAATACAAGACACCGCCCCGGAGGCGGAGAAAGGTGGAAACAAACACATGAACGAATTCTGGAAGTCTGTCCTCCACGCCTTTGGAATGGCGGCGAAGGACGCCAGCCCGGAAGAGCTGGACAAGATGGTGGAGACCACGGCTACCGCGCTGGACGCTGAGCCCGCTGAAAAGGCGCAGGAAGCGGAACCCGCGGAGAGCAAGACCGCCGAAGATGAAATGGTCGAGAAGGCCCCCAAGGGCGACGACCTGGGCAGCAAGCTGGACCGGATCATTTCCATGCTGGAGGCCAAGAGCCGCGGCGGCGAGGGCGAGCACCGGCTTCACGACGAGAGCGACATTGACGAGGAGATCAAGCGCCTGCTGGGCAAGGAAGAGGAGGGCAAGTCCATCACCATCCCTGTGGAGAATGACGCCTGTATGGACGATGCCACCAAGGACGCCGCTGTGGCTGTCCTGCGGAAAGTTCGCCCCGCTGTGGCCGCTATTGAGGACAAGCACGCCCGGGCGAAGGTCACCGATGCCCTGCTGTCCGCCGTGCGTGGCAAGGACGTGATGGGTGAGATCGCCAAGGCCGCGCAGGACAGCGCAAGGGCCGCCGCTGAAAAGACAAGCAAAAACACTTATGAAACCATGTGCGCGGAGTCCGAGGCCGCCTATGCCGCACGGAATCCCCACAAGAAGAAGGAGGACTAATCATGGCACTGAATCCCCAGGTGATCGGCACCAGTATGCCCCACGGCTTTGCTGGTTGCTATGCGCGTCAGCCGGACATGATCGTCGAGACCCGCCCCTGCGGCGGCAATGACAAGATCGTGTTCGGAACCCCTGTGAAGTACGATGCGAACGGCAATGTGGTAGCATTTGCCGGAACCGGTACCACCGCCGCGCAGTTTGCCGGTGTGGCTGCCGCGGAGATCAAGAGCGCTCTGACCTATCTGGACCCGGGCAACGGACAGTTTGCTCCCGGCGAGGCGGTGGGTGTGTTCCAGCGGGGCAGCATCAATGTGAAGTGTTACGGCACCACAGCCCCCAAGCTGGGCGGCGCGGTGTATGTGCTGCTGAACACCACGGAGACCGCGGGGCTGTCCAACGTGCCTGCCGGTTCTTTTACGGCGATGGAGGACGGCACCACAACCGCCAACACCGTGCAGCTGACAAATTGCCAGTGGGGCGGTCCCGCTGATGCAAACGGCGTGGCTGAGCTGGTCATCCTGACCCGCGCCAACGCCTGAAAGGAGGACTAACACATGAGCTTTACCAATGTTGGAACCACCAACGCCGGGGTGTTCACCGCCCGGACCCAGGGCGCAGTGACCGGCGTGCCCACCATGGACGCAAACGGCATTCAGTCCGGAAACGCGTTCCTGGTCTCCGAGCTGGAGAAGCGGGACCCGCTGATTCGCAAGCCCCTGACCAGCGTTACCTATCCCCGCGACATCGTGATCCAGTCCGGCGGCGGCTGGGTGGATTATGTGTCCGCCATGACGGTGGCCTATGGCATGACCGGAGGCGCGGGCGCATCTCCTGTGACAGCAGGCAGTGCCAACGGCATCCCCATCGTGCAGGCCAGTGTGGACAAGGGCGTGTTCAAGGCCCACACCTTCGCGGCGGCCCTGCGGGTCATGTGGCAGGATATGCAGCGGGCCAACTACATCGGCCGGTCCCTGGACAATCTGCTGCAGGACGGCGTGCGAATGTCCTATGACAAGCACGTGGATCAGAACACCTATACCGGAATCACTGAGTATGGCACCACGGGCCTTGTGAACAGCCCCCTGGCGACAGAGACCACCGCCGCAGCCACCGGCACCAGTTCCGGAACGGAGTGGAGCACCAAGACGCCCGATCAGATTCTGAACGACGTGAACACTGCCCTGCTGACGGTTTGGGCGGCCAACGGCTACGACCTCTCCGCCATCCCCAACCACATCCTGCTGCCCTATGAGCAGTATAACTACATCATGACCACCAAGGTAACCGACCTGGCCACTGAGACCATCTTCGACTTCCTGATGAAGAACAACGTGGCGGCCAAGAACGGCGGCGACCTGTTTATCGGCGCAACGGCCTGGTGTAAGGGTGCGGGCTCCGCCGATGCAGACCGCATGGTGGTGTACGTGAACCACGAGCGGTTTGTGAAGGAGGACGAGCTGGTGCCCCTGAGCCGGATCATGTCTCAGCCCAATGTGGAAAACGTCTGCTACGACACCGCTTACATGGCGAACCTCTCTGAGGTGGAAATCTTCTATCCCACCTCCATCCTGTATGTGGACGGAATTTGAGGTGGCTGTATGTTTGTGCTGAGCAAACGGAACATCATTCTTCCCGCGCCGGATGGCTCCGCGGCTGTCCGGCTGCGGACGGGCATGATGGAGACCGTGCCGGACTGGGCGGCGGAAACGCCTTACTTTAAGGCGTTGGTGAGGGACGGGAAGATCGTGCCCTCCGGAACCTCCGACAGGGAGACCCAGACGGCGGCGGACAAGAAAGTCAAGACCCGCCGGGGTAAGGAAGTAACGGAAGAGTGAAAACAGGGCCTCCCGCCGGGCCGGGCGCCCAAGCCCGCAAAGCGGGTGCGCAAGCGGGCCCGGTGGGAAGACGACGAGCAAGGAAATGCAGGGAGTTTTCCCCGGCAGGGGGAAACAGACCGGAATGGACTTTGTGAGGAGGAAGCTGCGGGTATGTGGTGTTGGAAACCTCAGTTTTTTGGTGTAAAGGCCGCTGCGGCCAATATCGCCTGCGGGCAGGGAAATTACACGGTGGAGGACTTCCGCACAGACTACCCGCAGTTTTTCAACAAAGAGGGGGACTTCCTGGGCTCTCTCCCCATGCTGGAACAGATCATCCAGATGGCGAATGGGAGCATCCAGCCGGACCGGTGGCTGGACGGCTGGCGGTATGCCGTGGGGCTCTGCGTGGCCCACTACGTCACCTTGTCTCTGCGAGGCTACGCCGCCAGCAACGAAACACCGGAGCAGGCGGCGGCCTCCGGGGCATTGGTGGGCGTGGTGAAGTCCGCCACTCTGGGCGACGCCTCCGTCACCTACGACACCGCCGCCATCACGGCGGGCACTGAGGACTGGGGCGACCTGAACTCCACTACCTACGGGCAGATTTTGGCAAACCGGGCGAAGCTGATCGGCATGGCGGGAAGCTATGTGATCTAGGGGGTGTGGTATGAACTGGCAGGATTGGTACACCGACACCATGAGCGTTTACCGGGTGCGGGAGGTCCTGGACGGCAATTTGACCCGGCATGAGCGGGCGCTGGTGTCCGGAAACATCCCCTGCCGCATCTACCAGAGCGACAACAGGATCGTTAACATGACCGAGACAGCGGCCAGCCTGAAGGAGTCCGACCACCTGGCCTGCGACATCTCTGTGGATGTGCGGGCCGGGGACGAGCTGGTGATTACCAGAGGCGGCAGGCTGGGAAAGCCGGGGCCGGTCATCCGGGCCTTTGCCGGGGAGCCGAATCTCTACTATGAGCCGTTCGGGGCCATCATCCCGGGGCTGGCCCATCAGGAAATCCGGCTGTTACAGCAGGAGCGTGTGACATGACACTGGAAGAGCGGATTGCACAGCTGCGGGATGTGGAGGCGCGGTTTCCCGGGGAGCTGACCGCCGTTGCGAAGGGAGCCACCATCCGGGCCGTGGAAAAGGCCGCGGAGCTGACGCCGCCCACGCTGGACGATCTCTCCGGCACCAATACCCGGTCCGGTGGGATGAAACAGCACTGGGCGTCGGATTCCAAGGTGACCCCTGTCAAGCGCGGCAGGAGCTACGTAACGCATTTGAACAACGATAAGCAGTACGCCTCCTATGTCAACGACGGCCACCGGATGGACCGGCATTTCGTGCCGGGATTGGTCATCAACCCGGAGAGCGGGATGCTGGAGTACAACCAGGACGGAAAAGGCGGCATCGTGGTGGGCACGAAGACCCAGTATGTGGAGGGGCTGTTCATGGCAGAGGCGGCCCATGAGGAATACCATCGGGTAGTTCGTGCGGAAGCGGAACGGCTGCGGAGGATGCTGGAATGAACTTCACGATTTCCACAATCGCAAAGAGCCTGGCTGGCTATCTGGCCCCGTCGTTTCCCGGCGTGACCTTCTACGAGGACCCGAACCAGCAGGACAGTAAACCGCCGATGATGTTTTTGCAGCAGCGGTACGCCCACATCGAGCCCCGGCGGAACAACGGGTATTATTTGCGGCGGATCGGGCTGGACCTGACGTATCTGGTGGACTACAACCTGCCCAACCTGCAGCAGATGTACCAGCAGGCGGCGGAGACGCTGGACCTGCTGATGAAGACCTTTCCGTACTCCGACGAGACGGACGCTGCCCTGCTGCGGACCTGTGACCGGGAGTGGCGGATCGATCTGGATGCCCTCCACTACAAGTTCGAGCTGCGGGTGTGGGTCACCATTCCGGAGGACAGCGTGAAGATGGAGACCATGGACTACGACGAAAGGCTGAAAGATGGCTAAGAAATACAGGCGGGAGGTCCTGCTGCGGGACCCCCGATTTGCAAGATACCAAAAGGACTTCCTGGGAGTGGTCCTTTCCAAATCCGAATACACCATAGCCGAGGCCGAAAAGGCGGTCAAGGCATTTTTCAAACAAAAAGGAGCGTGATTTGTATGGCTGGCGGCACCTGGCAGAGCCAGAACAAGATTCGGCCCGGCGTCTACATCCGGTTTACTTCCAACCGGGACCTGGGGCTGACGGTCAGCGACCGGGGCACGGTGGCGATTCCGGCGGCCCTCTCCTGGGGCCCGGTGGAGACGGTACAGACCATTGCGGCCGGGGCGGACATGGTTCCGTACACGGGGTATGACATCACCGACCCCAAAAACAGGTTTCTGAACGAGATGTTCAAGGGCACCAACCGGACAGCGGCGCCCAACAAGGTCCTGTTGTACCGCCTGGGGGCGACGGGGCAGAAGCAGGCCACGGCGGAGATCGCTCCGCTGACAGCGACGGCCAGATATCCCGGCGTCCGGGGCAATGACATCACGATTGTCATCACGGAACTAACAGACCCGGCGGACACCTTCACCGTCTCCACGGTGGTGGGCGGTGTGATCGAGGACCAGCAGACGGCCAAGACCGTGGAGGACCTGAAGGCCAACGACTGGGTGACGTTCTCTGGAACCGGCGCCCTGGCGGCGAGCGTGGGCGCGCCCCTCACCGGCGGCGCGGACGGCGCTCCGGCCTCCAGCGATTATACGGACTTCCTGACGGCCATTGAGCCGTACAAGTTCGATGTGCTGGCATACGATGGCTCGGACTCTACTGTGGAGGATGCCTTCCAGGCATTCATCAAGCGGATCGCCGACGAGGAGGGCGCACAGTCCCAGCTGGTGGCGGCGGGCCTGACCAACCCGGACTCCCGGTACATCATCAACGTGAACTCCGGCGTGGTGCTCTCTGACGGAACCACCCTGACGCCCCAGCAGGTTGTCTGGTGGGCAGCGGGCGCCCAGGCCGGGACCCGGTACAACGAGTCTCTGACCTACGCCGCGTACCCCGGTGCGGTGGATGTGACGCCGAAGCGGACCAATTCCGGGTATGAGCAGGCTTTGCGGAACGGGGAGTTCGTGCTGTTCGCGGACGACGGCGTGGTGAAGGTGGAGCAGGACATCAACTCTCTGGTGACCTATACCACGGACATCACCGAGCCCTACCACAAGAACCGGGTCATGCGGTTGCTGAACACCATCGCCAATGACATCTATGAGCAGTTCTCCGACGGGTTCATCGGCGTGGTGAACAACAACGAGGCGGGCCGGATGCAGTTCAAGAGCGCCATTGTAGGCTATCTGCTGGACATCCAGGCAAACAGCGGCATCCAGAACTTCGACGCGGAGGATGTGACCGTGGAGGCGGGCGAGGCCATCGACGCCATCGTGGTCAATCTGGCGATTCAGCCGGTGGATTCCGTGGAGAAGATTTACGTCACCATCTCGGTGAACTGAGGGAGGTGTGATACATGGAGTATTTACTTGCAAAGGACACCCTGAACGGCGCGGAGGGGTCCATCGTCGTAACCCGTGACAGCAAAAACTATGTGGTGGCCGGGATGCGGAACATCACCACCAACGCCGAGATGCAGTCCAGCGACATGCGGGTGATCGGCACCCGGACCATTCAGGACAAGCCCAACGGCGCCAAGCTGACAGGCACCGGGAACATCTACTACGGCACCAACCTGTGGACGGACATGGTGCTGGAGTACATCCAGACCGGCGTGATGCCGGAGTTCGACATCCAGATCACCAACCATGACCCCACCACGTCCGTGGGCGCTCAGGTGATGGCCTACTACGGCTGCCACCTGACCGGCACCATCCCGCTGAGCATCCTCAATGACGAGGAGGCCATGCTGAACTACGACTTCAACTTCGCTTACACCCGGGTGGCACGGCTGCAATCGTTCAACGACCCGGCACAGCTGGGGAATTAAGGAGGAAACATGATTAATTTGTCTGCGTTCCTGCATCCTGTGACGGTGCAGGAGGAGAAGGAGATCGTCATTTCCAGACGGTTTTTGGATGAGGACGGCAACCCCGCAAAGTTCAAGATTCGGTCCATTACCCAGGACGAGGCGGACGCGCTGCTGAAGCAGTCCACCCGGACCGTGAAGAAACGGGACGGCAGCCTGGAGCGCACAGTGGACGACCAGGACTTCAACCGGCGCTTGATTGTGGCGGCCACGCTGGTGCCGGACTTCAAGTCCACGGAGCTGTGCGGCGCCTATGGGGTACTGGACCCGTTGATGGTCCCCGGCAAGATGCTGTTTTCCGGGGAGTTCAGCAATCTTCTCCGGGAGATTCTGGACCTGTCCGGCCTTGGCGGTTCCGTGGAGGACGAGGCAAAAAACTGATCGCCGGGGACGCCTGGGACGTTGACACGCTGGTGGCCTACTACTGCTTTGTCAACCTCGGGTGGGCCCCCGGGCAGTATGACGCCCTGCCCCGGCGGGAAAAAGCCCTGGTGCGGGTCTTTGCCCTGCGGAGCATGGAGGAGAACAAACAGCTGCAGGACAGCTTGAAAAAGAGGTGAGACCGTGGCGGTCATTCAGGACACCTTGCGTCTGAACGACGAATACTCCCGTGTTTTGCGGGACTACATCAACAATCTGACTCGGGCCGGGAGTGCCGCCCGGAGCGGCAGCGACAGCAACCGCCTGTATGGCGACAGCGCGGCCAATGCCGCCCGGCAGACCTCCGGGCTGGTGAGTGAGCTGCGCGGTCTGGCGGGGGCGTATCTTGGCATCCAGGGCGTGCGGGCGCTGACGGGGCTTTCGGACTCCATGACGAGCATCACGGCCCGGCTGGACATGATGAACGACGGCTTGCAGACCACGGAAGAGCTGAACCGGATGATCTATGAGTCCGCCCAGCGGTCTCGGGGCTCCTACCAGCAGACGGCCAATCTGGTGGCGAAGCTGGGCACTTTGGCCGGGGACGCTTTTTCCAGCAACCGGGAGATCATCGCCTTTGCGGAGCAGCTGAACAAGCAGATGGCCCTGTCCGGCACCACCACCCAGGAGGCCCAGGCGGCCATGCTGCAGCTGACCCAGGGCCTGGCCTCCGGCACCCTGCGGGGTGAGGAGCTGAACTCCGTACTGGAGCAGACGCCCATGATCGCCCAGAGCATTGCCAAGTACATGGGCGTGAACACCGGGGAGATGCGGGAGCTGGCCTCCGAGGGGGCCATCACCGCGGGCGTGGTGAAGAGCGCTATGTTCGCCATGGCGGACGAGATCAACGCCAAGTTTGAACAGATGCCCATGACCTGGGGGCAGGTGTGGACCTCCATGCAGAACACGGCCATCCAGGCATTGCAGCCGGTGCTGAACGCGGTGAACTGGCTGGCGAACAATCTGTCCATCATCGGGCCGATTGTGGCTGGGCTGGCGGCGTCCTTTGTGGTGTTCCAGGTGGCGGCCCACTGGACGCAGATCGCGGCCGCGGCGGCGGGGGCCTATCATTTTGTGGTGAACCTGCTGACGATTGGGTTTGGCGTTCTGCGGGGCAGCACGGCTGCGGCTTCAGCGGCGGTGATGACCTTCAACAGCGCGCTGTTTGCATCCCCGATCACCTGGATCATCATGCTGGTGGGGGTGCTGATCGGACTGCTGTACGCAGGCGTGGCGGCGTTCAACAAGCTGACCGGATCGTCGGTCTCCGCCACAGGCATCATCACGGGAACGCTGGCAACGCTGGCGGCGTTTGTGTTCAACAGTGTGCTGGTCCCGATTCAACGGGGGTTCGCGTCCTTCGCAAATTTCCTTGGAAATGTATTCGACAATCCGGTGGCGTCGGTGAAGCTTCTGTTTTATGACATGGCCCTGACAGTCCTGGGCTTTATCCAGAATGTGGCGCAGGGGCTGGAAAACCTGATCAACAAAATCCCGGGCGTCGAGGTAAATCTCACATCCGGCATCGACATCCTTTACAACAAGATCGCACAAGGCGCTCAGACCATCAGAAGCGAATCCGGCTGGAAGGAGTATATCAAGGCGTGGGACTACAAGGACCTGGCGGACGCCTTTTCCGGCGGCTACAACTGGGGAAGCAATCTGTTTTCTGGCTCTTCTCAGACTTCTGCGCTGGACTATACCAACACTCCGACCTATTCTCAGGTTTCTGGAATCGCCGACAGCGTGAAGGGCATCGAGAAGTCCGTGAACATGAGCGAGGAGGACATCAAGGCCCTGGTGGACGTGGCGGAGCGGCGGTATGTGAACAACATCAATCTGACGGCCCAGACGCCGGTCATCACCATCAACGGGGCCAACACCGGCCGCACGGCGGCGGACCGGCAGAATTTGGCAAACGCCATCCGGGACATCCTGATCGAGCAGGTGTCCTCCGGGTCCGCCAGGACCACGGCGCGGGCGTTTTGAAAACAGAAAAGCGGCACCCTGCGGCGCCGCGTTTCTCACTGAGCCTTTTTCAATTCGCTGATCTGCTCTTTCAAGAGCTCCGCGAGAGCGTCGAACTTTGGTTTGTTTCAATCCACATTATTTCAATGACAGCATCATTATACAGGAGGCGGGCATGAGCGTCAACAACTTTGGATTGTTTTTTACAAGGGACGGGGCGGTCATCCGCCTGCCGGTGAACCCCGAGAAGCTGCCGGTAGCACGGGACACGGAAAACGGGGATTACAATGTCCTGGGCATCGGGCAGATCATGGTGCCCCGGACGCCGAGCCTGAAAGAGGTGACGATCTCATCCTTTTTCCCGGGCAGGCCCTTTTCCGGGGTGCTGACGTCCGGTGGGTTTCAACCGCCGGAATTCTACATCCGGTTCTTTGAAGCGGCCATGAATGACAAGGCCCCCATCCTGTACACGCCGGTGCGGTACTATGAGAACGGAGAGCCGTTTATGACCGGAGACCCTGGCCTGCAGGTGCTGGTCACCCAGTTCAATACGGAAGAGCGGGGCGGGGAGACCGGAGATTTTTACTACGACCTGACATTGACTGAGTACCGGGATTACACACCGGGCGTCATTCAGGTGCAGCCCCAGGGCGGCGGAACGCCTGCGGTGGCGACCACGGAGCCGTCCCGGGACATTCCGCAGGGACAGCTTGTGGTGGGGACCACGTGCATTGCAAACGGTCCCTATTACTACACCAGCTACGGCGACGAGCCCCACGGGAACGGCAACGGCCGGACGGTGGTGGTGTCCCGCATCGTGGACGCCGCCCGGGCCTATCCCATCCATGTGACCACCGAGAGCGGCGGGGCCCTGGGATGGATGAAGAGGGAGGCGCTGCAGGTGGTGAGCAACACATGAAATGCGAGCTGCTGATCGCAAACAAGCGCAGCGGGAAGGTTTGGGACGTGGTGAACTGCACCCAGACCGCCTCCTGGACCACCAACCGGACCGGAAGCCCGGGGACCTTCAAGTTCACCCTGAACAAGTGCGCGGACATTGCCTTTCTGGAGGGCGACGTGGTGCGGTTCTCCGTGGATGGGGAATTGCAGTTCTACGGCTGGGTATTCACGAAGGTCAAAAACCGCTGGGACGAGATCGAGGTCACCTGCTATGACCGGCTGCGGTATTTGAAAGCGAATGCCTCCTATGCGTTCTACGGCCAGAAGGCGGGGGACATGATCCGGCAGATCGCGGCGGATTTTCAGCTGGATGTGGGCGCTGTGGCGGACACCGGACACGCCATCCCATCCTTCATCAAGGAGGACGAGACGGTGCTGGACATGATCGGGGAGGCGGTGCAGCAGACCCTGCTCAACACCGGGAACATCTATGTGTTTTTCGATGACGGGAACGGTTTGGCGCTGCAAAGGCCGGAGGACATGATCTCCCCGGTGGTGATCGGGGAGCGGTCCCTGCTGACGGAGTACGAGTACAAGACCGACATCGACGAGCAGACGTACAACTCCGTGAAGCTGGCCCGGCCCAACGAGGACACCGGACGGTGGGAGGTGGTGATCGCGGAGGACTCCGCCAACATCGGACAGTGGGGGCTTTTGCAGCTGTATCAGACCGTGGACGAGGACGTGAACGACGCGCAGATGCGCGCCCAAGCGCAGGCGTCCCTGGCGTACTACAACCGGCGGATGCGGACGGTCAAGGTGAATTCTCTGGGCGTCCCGGGCCTGCGGGCGGGACAGATGGTCTTGATGAAAGTCCCCGGGTTGGGCGACATCAACCTGAACCAGTATGTGCTGCTGGAGCAGGTGACCCACACCTGGGAGAACGACGTACACACCATGGAATTTGAGACGATGGCGATTTGATATGGAACTGAGAGATGTTTTGCAACAGATGATCCAGGAGAACACCCGGGCGGGGCAGCCCACGGACCTGCGGATCGGGACCGTGACGAAGGCGGACCCGCTGGAGATCACCATCAACACCCAGATGGCCCCGCTGCGGGCGGGGGTGCTGCTGCTGACGGAGTGTGTGGTGGAGAAGAAGATTCCCATTTTGCAGCACACCCACGAGATACACGATACGGCCACCGGCGGGGGAGACTGCGAGCCGGCGCTGCTGGAGAGCCAGATTATCTGCCGGGAGTTCGGGAAGACCCTGCCGGTGGAAAACGGCTATATCATCCTGAATCGCGCATTAGCGGTGGGGGATGAAGTGATTTTACTGCGGGTGCAGAACGGACAGAGGTTCATCGTTCTGTCCCGGGTGTTCAAGGAGGCGGGCTGATGCCGACATTACCGACGAGTTCGATTGACATTTCCGCCGGCGTGACCTTCCAGCAGCAGCCCTCCCGGACGTGGTACATCAACAGGGAGACCCGGAGAATACAGGGAGAGGTGGACGGACTGGCAGCTGTCCGGCAGGCGGTGGAGATCATTCTGAACGTGGAGCGGTTCCGCTGGCAGATTTACCGGCCCTACTCCGGGATGCAGTGGGAGGGGCTGATCGGCCAGGACCCGGGGTATGTGGCGTCCGAATTGCAGCGCCGGATCACCGCGGCCCTGACCATGGACGACCGGGTGCGGGGGATTTCCGACTTTACCTATTCTGTAAAAAGAGAGGTGCTGACGGCCACATTGACAGTCAGCACCGTGTACGGAGATGTACAGACCTCGGTTGAAGTGAACATCACTTGATCGACTTTACCCAGGACACCTAGCAATTTCAATCCACATCCGATTCGGATGACACAATTATTTTAGATCGGATCAAGGCGGTTGTCAATCATGATTGATTTTAAATCACAGACATACCAGAACATCCTTCAGGCTATGCTGGACCGGGTGCCGGACACCTACGACAAGCGGGACACGGCGCCCATCCCCACGGCCCTGGGCCCGGCGGCGTTTGTCATCGAGGGATTCTACCTGACATTGAATCAGGTCCAGCGGCAGGCGTTTGTGCAGACGGCCTCCGGGCAGTCCCTGGACTACCTGGCGGTGATCGCGGGCCTGACGAGATACCCCGCTTCTGCCGCGGTTCGGCTGGGCGTGTTCAACGCCGCTGTGGCGATTGGCGCACGGTTTTCCACCATCAACGGGGAGAACTCCATCAACTTCATTGTGACGGCCGCAGACACCCCGGAGGACCCGGAGGAGGGATTCCACTATTACCAGCTGACGGCGGAGACAGCGGGCGCCATCGGCAATGAGTACACCGGACCGATTCTACCCATCACCGCCATTCCCAGCCTTACCAGCGCCCAGATCACGGACATTCTGGTGCCGGGGGACGACGCGGAGACGGATGAATCGTTTCGGGAGCGGATCGTCGAGGCCCTGAACGAGCGGCCCTTCGGCGGCAATATTGCGGCGTACAAGCAATATGTGGGCGGCCTGGACGGCGTGGGCAGCGTGCAGGTGTACCCCACCTGGAACGGCGGCGGGACGGTGAAGCTGTCTGTCCTGGGGGCGGACTGGCTTCCTGCTTCGTCTACCCTGGTGGAGAATGTACAGAAGGCCGTGGACCCGCCCCCCAACCAGGGGCTGGGGCTGGGCATGGCGCCTATCGGGGCGCAGGTGACGGTGGTGGCTCCCACAGAGCTGACGGTGAACGTCTCCGCCACGGTGACGCTGGCCTCCGGCTATGAGATTGGGCAGGTGCAGCAGCCCATTGAGGACGCCATCGAGGCGTATCTGCTGACAGTGCGGCAGGCGTGGGACACCAACACCAGCGCCACCAGCGTGGTGTATGAGGCCAACGTGTACCTTGCGAGAATTACCGCGGCCATTGTAGGCGTTACCGGCGTGGTGAATGCCACGAATGTGCAGCTGAATGGCGGGACAGCGGATTTGATTCTGACAGAGAGCGGCACCACCCAGCAGGTGCCGGTTTTGGGGACGGTGAGTCTGAGTGCCGGAACTTGATTATGAGATGTTGAAACTCCTCCCGCCCTGGTACCGGGAGATTCTGGACTACCGGGAAATCTGCCGGACGGAGGAGGCGCAGCTGGAAGCTCTGGCGGGGGAGATCACGTCCGTGGCGGACAATTTCTTCTTCCAGACCATGGACCTGTCCGCGATTGAGATGTGGGAGCGGATTTTCAGCATTGTACCCAATCCTCAGACGGAGGATGCGGAGTTCCGGCGATACCGGGTACTGAACCGCATCACCACGAAGCCGCCGTACACACTGGGGTTTCTGTATCAGAAGCTGGACGAGCTGATCGGGCCGGGGCTGTGGGAAGTCCATGTGGACTATCCCAACTACACCCTGTACATCGAGAGCAGCGCCCAGAATCAGAACTATGCCACGGAGGTGGCCTTCACCATCAACCGGATCAAGCCCGCCCACATCGTCTATGTGAACACGCCCTTCATCCGGAGCGGGCTTCTCCTGAGCGAGCAGATCGAGCGGCTCATTCGGACGTACAACTACAAGCTGGGTTCGTGGGCGCTGGGGCAACTGCCCTTTGCCACGGACGGCGAAAACGAGGTGGTAAAAATGCCGGAGACACCCTCCATCCAGCAGGCCTTGCTGACGGGCGTTGCAAATTTTGTCAGTACGGACGTGGCCAGCGCCCGGATCAACGGGACAATCTCTATCACGGCGCTGAACAAGAGCGTCAGCGGGAACATCCTGACCATCACATACACGGTGGCGGCGGCCCAGACTGCGGAGATCACGTCCGCGGAGCTGCTGGACGGGGAGGGGAATGTGCTGACGTCCTCCCAGGTCTATGTGCCTGTGGGCGATTCTGTTGTGATGAAGCATACCATCCCTGTTGCGGAAGGAGTGTTAAGCAATGCCTGACTTTATTACTGTACCACTCCCGGCAGATCTGCCCACGGACTGGGAGGCCAATGATATTGTAGCTCCTAATGGGGCAGATGTCGGACTGTCTGAACAGCACGGCTACAACTATTTGATGGAACAGGTGAACAACGCGCAGACAGCCATCTCCCAGACTGCCCAGGCAGTGGAGACTGAAACTTTACAGGCAGTTGTGCAGGTAACCTACAACGGAGGTGGCAACTGATGGCGACTTATTATCGGTGGAGACAGAGTAATATCCAATATAAACAGGTTGAGAGCCTCGCGGGTTCACTACAAATCACAGTATATTCTGGGCTGTCCAGTAGTGAAACATTTTATTGGGCTTCTAGTATTAACATTTCTAATGGTTCGATTCAATTAGTTGGAAAAGAAAGCCTTACTGTATACGATGGATATGCCGGAATTCAGAGAGGTGCGGGCTATATCGAAACACCAGATGGTGCGGTTTATCGAATTATAAAGACCGCTAATCTTCGTTTAGAGAAAGCTTCCGGTAGTAACAGCTATATAACGACCCTCTATTACGTGAACTCATCTGGCGACAATAGCATCTATTCCGTATCTACTGAGGCAGCACAGGGGTCGTTTGTTGGATATGTATATGCCATAAATTCCAATGCCCACCCTAATGGCGGAATATCAGGGTCCTATTACTACGATCAACGTACAACCATTATATCTCCAACTGCACCCGCTGGGATCACATATCCGGCGACCATCACCGCGCTCAGCGTGTCTATCTCCTGGACGGCGGCGACAAGTAACATATCTAATTTCCCGGTCGCTTCGTACGAGGTGAGCTATTCCACCAACGGTGGTACCAGTTGGACAGTAGCGGGAACGACAGAGAGCACTAGCTACTCATTTGACATCCCGGCGGGCACTACGTCCGTCATGTTCCGGGTGCGGGCACGGGACACGAACAACCAGTATGGAGACTATGTGACCGGCACGGCCTCGCAGGTGCTCATTGCCCCCACCCTGACCGTGCCGCAGATGGTCATGCAGGGCCAGAGCGCCACAATCTCCTGGAGCGAGGTAGAGGGCGCGGACAGCTACACCCTCCAGCGGAAATCCAGCGAGGACGCAGACTGGACGCAGGTATACAGCGGCGCAGACCTGAGCTACACGGAGACCGTGGGCACCTGGACGAGCCTCCAGTACCGGGTACAGGCAGTCTTTGACGATACGCCGGGCGGCTGGGCAACCTCCGGGGAGATCCAGATCGTGAGCGCAAGCGCCCTGGTGATCTCCGGATCTGACGGCGACCTGGGGACGCTGACCAACGATGTGCAGTACTCTGTCTCCTCTGACGGGAGCAATGCCCTGACGGTGACAGAGAGCGTCAACGGCACGGAGACGAGGACGTTCACGGCCACCAATGGCGCCACAAACAAAATCCATGTGGTGGACCTGCCGACCGGCTACGGCACCATTAAGATCACGGCCTCTACCAACCCCGGCAGCGGTGTGGTGACGGTGACGCGCAACTGGACGTACTCCAAGACGGCGCCGACGTTCGCGAATGCGGGGAGCACGGCACAGCTGCAACAGAATGGGAAGAACATTTTCCCGCTGACGCTGTTGGAGTGTGTACGCGGCGGAGAAAATCTGGCTCCTGGCGGGTTTGGGTTGGGCACAGTTGCTGTTAACATTTCGGGCCTGAATGATGCCACAAAAAACGGATGGTACATGAATGGCGCAGGAGGGGAGGCCGTACACGCTCCGGACAATGTTCCTGGTTGGCTTGTACTGGTGTGCGCATACGCTGATGAGATTGTGTTTCAAACTGCATATCGCTACGGGAGTGACGAGGGCCTGATAAGTGCTCGGCGAGCCCATCACTATCTTTTTGGAGGGTGGCAGCCTTGGGAGTGGATCAATCCCCCCACTCTGTTGGGAGTCGAGTACCGCACCGTGGAGAGGTACAACAGCAAGCCAGTGTATGCCAAAGCAGTGAACTTTGGAGCGTTGCCTGCAAATTCAAGTAAGAGTGTGGCTCACGGAATTTCGGATATGGCTACATGCTTCGAGATAGTTGGATCTTATGGAATCCAGAATCTGGTTGGAGAAGCAGCTATTACAACTGCAGGTGCCAATACAGAAAATATAACAATTGCCACCGATAGAAATCTTTCAGCAGAAAGTGCTATTGTGCTTATGAAGTACACCAAAACCACAGATTAAGGGGGTTCGCATGAAGATCATCAAATACCAGCTGGCGACAGAAGTCAACCACGGCACTCCCGAGGAACCGGACATCGAGACGGTGCTCTCCGGTGTTACGATGCCCTACACGGAGGCAAATTACGCCATCGCACAAGCTGAAGCCTATCAAGGGCAGATCACAGTGGAGGATGATGGACGACCAGAGCCGAAACCTGAACCGGAGTATGTGACCTATGAGGAGCTTGCAGAAGCGATTAGAGAGGGCGTGAACGCGGTATGACGGACAAGCAGTTTGTACTTACCACCATGCGGGATAGCGGGCTTGCGAGGGCACAGACCCTCCAGGCCCAGGCCCCGGACATGACGGGGACGGAGCTGTATGCAGAAGAGGACTACATACCAAACTTTCAGGCGTCGTGTGCCTTGAAGAACATGCTGGAGCGGGAAGCGGGCTTTGTGTGCCGCTCCACCGCTGGCCGTGTTGTGCGCCTCCTCCAGCCCTATGACAGCACCATCTACACCCAGGAGCCGGAGGATCTGCCCGCACAGTGGGGATTTGTATGGAGTACAGACCCGGCCAAGGCCCTGCCGTTTATCGCACTCGCTACCAGCCCGTACAATACCGGCGACTGCTGCACCTATGACGGCCATGTCTGGCGCTCCGGCCAGGACGGCAATGTCTGGGAGCCCGGCAGCGTTGGAGTTGACTGGGAAGACTTGGGGGAGGTGTCCATGTGACGGGAATTGTGCAGATTGTTGTAGCCTGCTTGGGGTCATCCGGACTGACAGCCATTGTTCTTGCGTTATTGCAAAGGAAATGGGCATGTCAAGATCGCCAGGACGCTATCGTGGCTGGACTGAAGGTGTTGACTGTTGACCGGGTGCGGTATTTGGGCAGAAGTTATATCAACGCACACAGCATCAGCCTGGAAGATAAGGAGAATTTGCAGGATATGTACCGGGCATATAAGTCGCTAGGCGGAAATGGGCACCTAGAAACTGTTATGGCTGAGATTGAGCGCCTACCGGTACAAGATGAGTAATCAACCGGCAATGCCGGAAATTTGAAAGGAGATACATATGAAGACCATCGAAGAGATCATCCTGGACTACACCAAGGGCGAGAAGGACCTGACGGAGACCAACGAGGCCCTGAAGGAGGCGGGCAGCAACCTGCTCCTGAACCCCGACCGGAACAAGCTGACGGAGGAAGAGAAGCGCAGCACCACCGTGGGATATTACCCAGACCAGGCCACCGGCTACGGCCTGATGGATCACGGCGTGGGCTGCATGGAGAAGGTCCATGTGGTGAACGGCAAGACCGTCGACGTGAATATGGGCGCTGAGGCCGCCTATGTGTACATCGCAGGGAAGAGGTACGAGCTGAAGGGTGATACCCTGGCAGAGCCGGAGGGCTGATATGGAGACACTGCAAAAGCGTCTGGCAAACCTTCTGACGGTGAAATCCATCGTCACCATCGTTTTGACGGCGGTGTTCGCCTACCTGACCTGCACCGGCGGAGTAACCGCTGAACAGTTCCTCACCGTGTTCACGGTAGTCATCGCCTTCTACTTCGGTACACAGGCGGAGAAGCGGACGCAGCAGCGTGGTGATACCCAGTGAGCTACATTCTGAAAGAGCAGCTGGCGGCGTCCGGGAACTATGGCGGTTCCCGGAACGCCAGCCAAATCCGGTATCTGGTGTACCACTACACCGGAAATGACGGGGACACGGCGGCGAACAATGCCACTTATTTCCAGCGGAAAATTGTCAAGGCCAGCGCCCACTACTTTGTGGACGATACAACGGTGTATCGGTCCGTCCCCGAGCTGAAGATTGCGTGGTCCGTCGGCGGCAGCAAGTACGCCAATGCTGACAAGACTGGCGGCGGCACCATGTACGGTGTTATCACCAACACCAACTCCATCAGCATTGAGATGTGCGACACCATCCGGAACGGTGTTTATCAGGCCAGCGAGGCCACGCTTGCCAACGCAGCGGAGCTGGGGCGGGAGCTGATGGAGAAGTATGGCATCCCCATTGAGAACGTGTACCGTCACTTTGATGTGACAGGGAAGCACTGCCCAAGCTATCTTATCAATGCTCAGAAATGGGCGGAGTTCAAGAAGAGATTGGAGGATGACATGGACATTGAAGCACTGACAGATGGCCAGCTGATCCGGCTGGCTGAGCGGATACAGGCGGCGCTGGGCAAGCGGCCGCTGGGGGAGACCTTGGCACCGGAGCTGCAGGAAGCTGTTGCGGCCGGGATCACGGACGGTAGCAATCCGAATGCGTTTTGCACGAGAGCCCAGGCGGCCGTGATGGTCAAACGGGCGAAGTAATTGCACACGAAATTGCACACGGTCGTATATACTACATTGAGGCTCTAATATTATAGCGATTTCATTATGGGGTTCAACTCCCCTCACCTCCACCAAAAGAAAATGCGACTTGTCGAAACAAGTCGCATTTTCTTTTGG
>ENA-OVFW01000114-OVFW01000114.1-human-gut-metagenome-genome-assembly--contig:-NODE-114-length-44210-cov-5.594112_pt1 | contig 44210 bp, 32 predicted proteins | sample MGYA00237765_ERZ505409 | MGnify/ENA primary metagenome ERZ505409 (study PRJEB26158, sample SAMN06016413) | human gut metagenome | biome: human gut; feature: ankylosing spondylitis patient; material... | reverse complement strand
TGGCAGTGCATTGAGACGTGATAAGGAGACTTATTTTTCTTCTCTTTCCAAATTATTTGTAATTCAGAAAGAAGAAGGTAAAAAGTTGAACCTTTGGATAGACGGGCAACCGAAGATCCATGCAATGTTCAGAAGTGAGAAGAAACCGACAACTGTTATTGTGAATGGTAATAACTTCCCTGTTGTTTACAAAAACGCTCATGTGAAAGTGAAATATCAATAAATCTTCAATAGCATTGAGTAAATAATTTCTCCTCTTCGTATTTGTTTATCACATATAACAGATACAAAGGGGAGACTTTTTTTATAAGAAGGAATGTGCTCTTTTGGAGATTTTTATGTATGTTTGTCACATGTTTAATATGAAAGGAAGCGGTTGTAAGTGAAGAACACGATTAAATATCTGATTCTTTTAATCATATACTTGGTTTGTGGTGTAAATCTGCAAGCCCAGAATTATACATTTCGTAATGTAGTCATGTCCGATGGACTGTCCGGGCTATTGGTGAACGCCATTTATAAAGACTCGGAAGGTTTTGTATGGCTAGGAACAGATAATTGTCTTGATCGTTTTGATGGTGTGAAAGTTCGCCATTATGAATTTCGAGGCGTGGATTCCGGAAGAAAGAAACGGGTGAACTGCATCACGGAAACAGCCGACAATCAGCTTTGGGTAGGAAACGGTATCGGACTTTGGCGTCTGAATCGTGCGAACGGCCAGTTGGAGAGAATTGTTCCCGAAAAGATAGATTTTGCTGTAAATACCTTACTTCCGGATGGAGATATTCTCTATATCGGTACGGAGAAAGGATTGTTCATCCAAGAGGACGGGCAATTGCTCCAAGTATTGACCGACCGGAATATGCTGGCTGCCTGTAATCGAATTATGGATCTCTGTCTGAATGAAGATAAAAGTGCGTTATGGCTGGCTACAGTGCAAGGTTTATTCTCTTATTCATTGAAAGATGGTAAGATTGATTCCTGGCATTTCCAGGAGAATGTTCCCGAGGCCGATTACTTCCGCTGCCTGACTCGTATTGGAGAAACCCTTTATCTAGGTACAATGAGCCAGGGAGTCGTTCGTTTCGATATAAACAAAAAGAGCTTTTCGCATACAGTATCTTTAGGCTGTGATGTCATTTCCGACATATCCAGTGATGGAAAGGAGACTGTATATATAGCAACAGATGGCAATGGCGTTCATTTCCTTTCGCATAAAGCCCAACAAGTGACACGTCGTTTTTGTCACGATGTAAGTGATAAAGAAGGTATTCGCAGTAATTCCATTTATTCACTATTGGTGGATGACAGAGGTGCTGTTTGGGTGGGGCACTTTCAGGCAGGTTTAGATTACTCACTTTATCAGAATGGTCTTTTCCAAACTTATGCTTATCCTCCTCTGTTTAACTCTGCCAATCTTTCCATTCGTTCTTATGTCAACAGAGGACACGAAAAGGTCATCGGTTCACGTGATGGTTTGTATTATATAAATGAAACTACCGGAGTCGTAAAGAGTTTTGTGAAACCTGTTTTGACTTCAGATTTGATATTGACAATTTGCTTTTATGAAGGCGAATATTATATCGGTACGTATGGCGGAGGTATGATGGTGTTGAATCCGGAGACGTTATCTCTAAAATATTTTGCCCAGGGAGGAGATGGAGATGCAGAGCTGTTTCAGAAAGGACATATCTTTTGTGTGCGACCGGATGAGAAAGGAAATCTCTGGATAGGTACTTCACAGGGATTGTTCTGTTATAATAAACAGGCAAAACAGATCAAACACTTTACCAGCGCCAATTCCCAATTGCCGGAAGGTAACGTTTATGAAGTTAGTTTTGACTCTACCGGCAAAGGATGGATTGCCACGGAAACCGGTATGTGTATATATGATCCTGCTTCTCAAAGTTTACGATCTAATGTGTTCCCTGAAGGATTTGTGCATAGGGATAAGGTGCGTACCATTTATGAAGATACAGGACACAACCTTTATTTTATTCGTGAAAAGGGAAGTCTGTTTACCTCTACTTTAACGATGGATCGTTTTCGGAACCGTTCCGTCTTTTCCACGCTTCCTGACAATTCGCTGATGTCGATTGTGGAAGATAACCAAGGTTGGTTGTGGGTGGCTTGCAATGATGGATTGTTACGCATAAAGGAAGAAGGAGAAGAGTACGATGCCTTCACTTTCAATGATGGAGTACCGGGACCCACTTTTACGAATGGGGCTGCTTATAAAGATGAAAAAGGAATATTATGGTTCGGCAACACCAAAGGGTTGATTTATGTCGATCCGAAGCGGGTGGATGAAGTGCGTGGTAAAGTCCGTCCGATTGTGTTTACGGATATATTGGCTAATGGCATTTCTTTTACCAACCCGTCTTTAAAATATAATCAGAATAATCTGACTTTCTGCTTTACGGATTTTGCTTATGGTCTGCCTTCTGCCTTACTGTACGAATATCAGTTGGAAGGAGTGGATAAAGACTGGAAACTATTGGCTGCGCAGAATGAGGTTTCCTATTATGGATTATCTTCCGGAACTTATACGTTCCGTGTGCGCCTTCCGGGAAATGAACAGTCGGAAGCTGTTTATCAAGTGGCGGTGCGTCCTATGATACCTTGGTGGGGATGGGCACTTTCTGTTTTATTAGTTGTAGGTATTATTGTTTTTATACGATATTATGTGTGGAATCGTATGCGACGCCTGCTTACTTCTCCTGCTTCGGCAATCTCCGCGTCCATAGAGAAGACACAGCAGAAAGACCGAACGATAGAACAAGTGGAAGTGATTTCTGAAGAGTCTTCTATCGCTGCAACCGAAGAAAAGTATAAAACCAACAGGCTGACCGAAGAAGAATGTAAAGAACTCCATAAGAAACTGGTTGCTTATGTGGAGAAAGAAAAGCCATATATTAATCCTGATTTGAAAATGGGCGACCTGGCTTCTGCTTTGGATACTTCTTCGCATTCATTATCGTATCTTTTGAATCAATATCTCAATCAGTCTTATTATGACTTTATAAACGAATACCGCGTCACTCAATTTAAGAAAATGGTGGTAGATAGTCAATATTCCCGCTATACATTAACGGCACTGGCAGAACTTTGCGGCTTCAGTTCTCGTGCTTCTTTTTTCCGTTCATTCAAAAAGAGTACGGGAGTCACTCCGAATGAATATATTCGTAGTATAGGTGGAACAGCCAAAGAAGAGTAACTTTTCGACTTATTATCACTGAAATCTATTTTATACTCATATCCCTTTCACCCTTCACACCGCCCTATTCATCGGGGGTTAGAGGGTGAAGGACCTCCCTTCACCAAGTGGATTTTCCTTTTACTAGTCTTTTCCTTGTAATCTATTAATAGATAAGTTCTTCTTCTCCCTATATAAACTTCTTTTGCTCCTATTGCAAAGTTGTTTTTTATAGGGAGTAATCTATAAACGCAAGCTTTGTTTTTGTAAATGAAACTTGCGTTTATAAAAACAAAGCTTGCAATTATATAATTGAAGCTTTCATTTATAGTTTACCTTTAATCAAACGTAACTTTGCAATAAGTGCAAAGCAAGTTTATCTTTAATGAAACGGAACTTATCTATTAATGTTCGTACTTCATTAATAGCTTTGATGTGACAATGAAACGATCAAATAATAAAATTGAAGAGGGGAAGAGGATGGGAGCAAACGAGCGTAAGTGGAGCAAAGATACGTTGATTTGAGTGATTTGAGTCTCATTTTATAAAGTGATACTCTCTTTTTTGTAAACGTAATATATTGATAATTAGAGTTGTATGTTTAAATGAGTCTACCTAGATTCATTGAGATTGATCTGCTTTATTTTCTGGCTGTTATATCCAAAATCACCTCTATATTTGCATCGTGATCAAAACCGAAAAAGATAGTATTATGGAGACAACAGCTAACACTTCCGACAACATTATCACCCGTTCTTATGAAGAATATTATCAGGTGATTCTTACCTATATTACTTATCGTATCACTCATCGCTACGAAGCGGAGGATCTAACCCAGGATGTATTTGTACGTCTGCTGGACTACAAGCAAATGCTCCGTCCGGACACTGTGAAATATTTCTTGTTCACCATTGCCCGCAATATTGTGATCGACTATATCCGTCGTTATTATAAGAAACAGGAGATAGACAGCTACATCTATGATACTATGTCCACTTCTACCAATGAAACCGAAGAAAAAATTATCGGTGATGATTTAATGACAATGGAACGGACTCGCTTGGCTGCTATGCCCGAACAACGTCGGTTAATTTATACATTGAACCGCTTCGAAAATAAAACGTCTCCGGAAATCGCAAATGAACTGAATTTAAGCTGTAGGACGGTGGAAAACCATCTGTTTCTGGGACGTCGTGAAATGCGCGAGTTTTTCCGGAATTGTATATAATCTTATTCATTAATAAATAACCCTTTGTGCTTATGGAAAAGGAGTCAGAATTTACAAAGAGGTACTTGTATACCTCACCTTATTTTAGAGAACAAAAATTTAATACTATTTTTAAACCTCAAATTTAATTTTATGAATGATATCTTAAAATGTTCGCCGAAAAGATTTTTATTTTCAATGGTGGTTGCTTCTGCCTTATTGACAGGAATACCCCAGAAGACTTATGCAGAAGTTGACAGGTCACAATCTGTGATGCAGACTGTGACTGTGAAGGGAACTGTGTTGGATGCAAATAATGAACCAATAATTGGTGCTAGTGTGCTGATGAAAGGAACTACTAATGGTACAATCACGGATATAGATGGAAACTTTACACTTAGCAATGTCAATCCGGGGACTTTGGTTGTTTCTTATATTGGATATAAAACAAGAGAAATTAATGTGAATGGTAGCGCACCTGTGAAAATTATATTGCAGGAAGATTCTGAAGTCTTGGATGAAGTGGTGGTTGTAGGCTATGGTACCCAAAAAAAATCTTCATTAACAGGTGCTGTTACGGTTGTAGGAGCTAAAATGCTTCAGGAAAAAGGAGGACTGTCTAGTCCATTGGAAGCTTTACAGGGGCAGGTGCCAGGTGTCATGATTACTCGTAGTTCCTCTGCTCCGGGAGATGAGAGTTGGGGATTGAGTTTGCGCGGTTCAGTGTCTGTGAATAGCACAGAACCATTAATTATCATTGATGGTGTGGCGTATGAGAGTGTGAACGAACTTCGGCTGTTGAATCCCAATGATATTGAATCAATGAACTTTTTGAAAGACGGTGCGGCTGCAATCTATGGTTCACGCGCTGCCGGTGGTGTTGTTTTAATTACTACAAAGAAAGGTGCTGAAGGTAAAGTAAAGGTAGAGTATAGTGGTAGTGCTACTTTGAAGACTGTTGGTTTGATGGCCTCTGCTATGAATATCGACCAATGGGCAGATGGTGTAATGACAGCATTGACTAATGATAAAAAGACATCTGACGTATGGTATACTTATGCCGAATTAGCGAAGAAATATAAAGGTTCTTATCTTGATATGCGTTACAGTCCTAATCCATTCGGCTCAACCAATTTTACTGATGTTGCTGATTTTGTATTTACGGATGATGTAAATTGGTTGGATACGCTTTTTGGCGATACATGGAGTACAGAACATAGTTTAAGTGTTTCCGGTGGTTCGGAGAAATCATCTTATCGTATTTCCATGAGTTATCTTTATGATGGTTCTACCTTACAATTTGGTAATAACAACAACCAGCGTTATAACTTTCGTATGAACAATACATATAAGTTTACTAAGAACCTGAAATTAGATTCTTCTATTTCGTATAATCGTCAGGAACAAGTTGCGCCAACGCAGATTGAATCAGCTTTGTCTGCCACTTTACCTATGCCCGGTCTTCCTTTTGAATCATTGAATGGAAAACCATATGCTTGGGGAACATGGGGATCTCCTGCAGCTGTTGTACGTGATGGAGGCGACAATAAACTCTCTGTTTCTGCTATTTCATTAAGCGAAACTTTGAATTATCAGATTTTTGATTGGCTGTCAGCTAATGCCAATGTAGGATATAGTACAAGTACGGCAGCTCGTAATAAAACAACAAACGCTGTTACTTTTTATAATTATATGGGTGATGTAGAGGTACGGACAGACCCAAGCCAGGCAAACTCAACTTATACACAGACAAGTTCACGAACGGATTTTTACTCTGTCTCCGGATATTTGGCGGCTAATAAGACATTTGCTCAAAAACATAAGCTGAATTTGACGTTGGGCGCGCAGTATGAATTTAAAGAATACACTTATTTCGGTGTAATGGTTAAAGATATTCAGAACGGTATGGAAATAGTAAACGGTTCGGGGGATGTGACTCTGACTGGTGATGAGAAGAAGTATCAGAATGCAAACCTCTCTTATTTCGGACGTTTCAACTATGATTATGATGGACGTTATTTGTTGGAATTGAATGGACGTTATGACGGTTCTTCTAAATTCTTACCTGAAAACCGTTGGGATTTCTTTTATGGCGTTTCACTTGGATGGCGTATAAAAGAAGAATCTTTCTTGCAGAAAGTCGATTGGTTAAGTGATTTGAAATTACGTCTTTCCTATGCCGAAGTGGGTAATCAGAGTGGTATTGGAAATTATGATGGCGTACAGCTCTATAATCTGGTTGCGGCTGGAGATGATGGTGCATATATTGGTTCCAATAAGCTTTCTTATATTAAAACAAATGGAACTCTGGCCTCCACTACACGTAGTTGGGAACGTATTAAGAATTATAATATAGGTGTTGACTTTGGTTTTTTAAATGGAACTCTAACCGGTTCTGTTGAAGCGTTTATGAAGCATAATAATAATATGTTAGTGAATGTTACTTTTCCGGGGACGTTAGGTGATTCTGCTCCGAAAGCTAATGCCGGAAAGTTTGAAGGTTGGGGATATGAAGGTCAGCTTAATTATCGTAACCGGATTGGAGACGTAAATTATCATGTAGGTGGTACTTTTACTTTTGCCCGTAATGAATTAGTCGACTATGGTGGTACAACTGTGTTGAAATCAGGATATGTACAAACACAGCAAGGCTATCCACTAAATTCAATTTTCGGTCTGCGTTACGGAGGTAAAATTCAAAACGAGGAACAGCTGGCTGCTTACAAGACTAAGTATTATAATAATAATGGTATTGGTATGCCATCTAACTTGCGTGTAGGTGACAATATGTATTGCGATGAGAATGGAGATGGTGTGTTGGATGAAAAAGATTATATCTATTTGGGTAGTGATACTCCTGAAATATCTTATTCTTTCAACTTTGGCGCAGATTATAAAGGATTTGATATAAATGTCGTTTTTCAAGGAGCTGCCAATCGATTTGTTTATCGTCCGATTGATAACTGGACTGTTCCATTCCGTAGTAATTATACCAATACAAGCACTGCTTCTCTTGGTAACACATGGAGTCAAAATAACCGGGATGCTTACTACGCTCCATATACTAATGAAAGTAATATCAATAATTATAATTATCAGGCATCTTCTTTGACAGCGCAAGATGGCCGTTACCTTCGTTTGAAGAATGTGACAATCGGTTATACGTTTCCTGCCAAGCTTTTGAATAAAACAAAAGCGATTTCAGGTGCCCGTATATATGTGACAGGAGCAGATTTATGGGAGACCACCAAAATTAAAGATGGATGGGATCCGGAAGCATCGGCTCGAGATACCAATAATACTACTCAAGCTGCTAAGGGAGTGAAACGTTATCCGTTCACTCGTAACTTTACCATTGGAGCTAATTTAACCTTTTAAATAATTGATAATATGAAACTAAAACAATATATAAAAGCTGCATGTCTTTTTTCCTTCATGGCGGTAACAACTTCCTGCATGAATTTAGAACCATTGTCGGATTTGGGTGATAATCTGGTGTGGAACAATGCTACCAATTTCCAGTTATTTGCCAATCAATTTTATAGTTGGCCTCATGACTTCAACCGTGCTGTATCAGACGAGCCTCATAGTGATTTTCGTTCAGATTTAGTGGCGGGTTCATCTATGAATGTGTATAGCCAGGGTACAAATGCGATTCCTGCTACAGATGCTAATTACACTAGACTATATAAACGTATCTATTATACTAACCTGTTGTTGAAGAATGCTGAAAGTTTTGCTGTACCTGCAGATATTGCAGTGCCTGTTGCTGAAGCAAAATTCTTCCGTGCATATAGTCATTTTGAGTTGGTGCAGCTTTATGGAGACGCCATCGTTCTTACGCAACCTTTAGACTTGGACTCTGAAATATTGTATGGGAAGCGTAATGATCGCGGTGAAGTGATAGATCAGGTAATTAAAGATTTGAAGGAGGCAGCCGGCAGTTTACCCGAAACGTCTTCCGAAGCCGGACGATTGAATAAATATATCGCTTATGCCATGTTGTCACGGGTAGCATTATATGAAGGTACCTGGCAAAAATTTCATACAAATGGAAAAGATGCTACTTCAAATACTACTCGCAGCACGGAACTGTTGACTATTGCCAGGGATGCAGCTAATGAGGTTATTAAAGGTGGTAAATATAAAATCTTCTATAATGAAAAATTAGCGAATGAGAGTTATCGTTATATGTTTACGTTAGAAGATGGAGCACAATGCAATCCGGCCAACCTTTCAAAGAGTGATAATACAGAATATATCTTTGTGAAACGTCATCGTAATGGAGATAAAACAGCATGGAATCTGACTCACGGTATGGTGGCAAATGCTTGTTATGTGACTCGTAAGTTGGCGAATATGTACCTTTGTTCTGACGGGTTGCCTATAGGGAAATCATCCAAGTTTCAACAATATGCCGGAGTAACTGATGAATTCCAAAATAGAGATAACCGTATGGGAAATAATATGCTGTATCATGGGCAACAGTATTGGAATAACGATGGAAAATGGCGTACAACCTGGACAGATGCAGATTTGACAAGTAGCCTGACCGCTAATGTACGTTCTGGTAGTGGCTATCAAAATCGTAAGTGGGGCACAGAACGTCAGTTGGAAGATTATTACGAATCTTATGACTTCCCGGTTATTCGTTATGCGGAAGTGTTGCTGAATTATGCCGAAGCTGTTTATGAACTAAATGGTACTATAACGGATCCGGAATTAGATTATTCTTTAAATCTGGTTCGTCTTCGTGTCAATCCGGATATGCCAAAATTGAGTAGCAAATTGGTTTCGGCAAACAATCTTTCAATGCGTGAAGAAATCCGTAGGGAGCGTACTGTTGAACTTGTACTGGAAGGTTTTCGCATTGATGATCTGAAACGTTGGGCTACTGCACCTGTTGAGATGCCGCAAGATCAGCTTGGAGTGCAAGTTACAGGGACTTGGTTTGAAACCAACTGGACTGATCATAAACGTTCGCTTAGTAGTGACGGCTGCCTTATACTCTATAGTGATCGTACCTGGAATGATAAACTTTATCTTTATCCGCTACCTTCTGACCAGTTGCAGTTGAATCCACAATTGGAACAGAATCCGGGATGGAAAAACTAAGATGTATTATTGTAATAATGAATAAAAGAAAAAACGTATGAAACAGATATTAAAATATGGGTTAGGTTGTCTGTTTATGACAGCGGTCGTTTCCACATTTCTGTCATGTGATGATAATGACGAGGTATCCCCACTATCTAAAGCGATTTATCCTAAATCGGTAGAAATGATTATTTCAGAAGATTTACAACAACTTATTTATGTGGATGACACGAAAGTGAAAGTCTTGCCCTTAGTAAAAGGAGAGAAAATAGAGTTGGGCTATAATATAACTCCTGATGATGTTACTTATAAAGAGGTAAATTGGACTTCCAGTAATGCAAACGTAGCTACAGTAGATGCTAATGGAACAGTAAATGCTATTAGTGGTGACGGTACAGGTGTAGCGGTGATTCAAGTTGCCCCCAGTGTTTATTATTCGGGTAGCGATGTGGCTAGTGCTTTGAAAGTGCTGGTTGTGAATTCACTGATTAGTGCGGAGAGTATTACGATTACTTCAAGTGCAGATAATGTATATGCAGGAGAAACTGTACAGTTGACAGCTGGGATTTTACCATCTGACGCGACTTATAAAACTGTGAAGTGGTCAAGTTCTGACGAAACTGTTGCTACAGTAGATAAGAATGGAGTTGTTACAGGTTTGGACAGCGGTAAAGGTGCAGCTGTGCCCGTTACTATTACTGCAACTTCTTTAGATGATGCAAATGTGATCGCAACTAAAGAGATTATCGTGAACTCAATTGTACAACCGGAGGAGGTAACTATTGACCAAAATTACTCATCGACTAATGGCTATGAATTTGCTATTGCAGAAAAGAGTGTTGCTTTGAACTTTACAACAGTGCCGGAGAATTGTACCAAGTCATTGATAGAGTGGACATCAAGTGATGAAACTATTGCTACGGTGAAGGCAGGTGTTGTTACTTTCAATGCGAATGGAGTGTTTGGCAAGGTTACTATAACTGCCACCTGTCCGGAAACAGGTAATTCTTCGTCTATAGAGTTGAATTTGGCAGAAGGATTAATACGGGAGCTTTTCCGTAATGAGAATTATACATGGGCTAATGCTTCAAATGCGGAATCACATACATGGAATAAAGATGGAGGCTATATAACGATCAATACAAAATTAACCGGTGGTAAATGCCGTGGAGATTTGATTTGTAAGAGTACAACCTCTTGGTTACATTCTGGCAATTATCCTATTTTCGCAGTTCGCATGGATGATGTGAAAGATTATGAGGGAGTAACTGCACGTAATATAACTCTTGACGCATCCGGGATGTGTGATGGTACTAAATATTCCGGTGGTCTAGACGGAAATAACAATAAATGGCTGAATGATTATAAATGTAGCGATGGAAGTCATGTGTTTATTTATGATATGGCCAGTCAGAAATGGGGTACAGGTGGTTTACTCCCGGCAACTGCTGTTGCATCGTTTACAACTCTTCAATTCAAATATGCTGATATTGTATCGTCTACAGCTGTAAGTTATAATGTTTACTGGGTTCAGACGTTCAAAACATTACAGGATGTGCAAGCATATATTAAGTCAGAAGGGCTGACTTATGAAGTGATAAAATAATAGAATAATAAATTAAGGCTCAAAATAGATTCTTTATGAATAAAAATACAATTAAGATAATGGGTTTCGCACTGCTGATAGCAGTGCAGACCTCCTGCCGTGAGAATGAGTTCGGAGTAGTGGATTTGACACTTCCGGAAGGAGTATATGTTCCGGTAGAAGCTGAATATACTTACAATCATCCTTGTGCGATGTTTAATCAGGCAGATTTTGATAGGGTAAAGAAAATGCTGAATGATGGGACTGCACCTCAAAAAGTAAAGGATGAGTTTGAAAATCTGAAAAACTCCAGTTATGTATCAGCTTCTTCCTATACCCCGCAACCACAGACAAAGATTGTTCGTGGTGATGTAACTGGAACGGGATTTAGTAGTGAAAACTACAGCTATGCTATGGAGGATGCTGCAGCTGCTTATCAGATGGCGCTTTTATGGAAACTTACCGGTACTGAACAGTATGCAAAGAATGTGGTTAACATTTTGAATCAATGGGCTGCAACCTGTACGGAAGTGACTTCAAATGATGCTAATCATAAATTAGCGGCAGGTGCGCAAGGATATACTTTTGCTAATGCGGCAGAAATAATGCAAACCTATGATGGTTGGACGGAAGCAGATAAAACAACTTTTAAAACGTGGATGGTGAAAGTATTCGCTTCTAAAAATAAAGATTTTCTGGATAATCATCAAGGTAGTAACAATTGTGCTTTACATTACTGGTCGAATTGGGATTTAGTTAATATGTGCTCCTATTTGTCTATTGGTATTTTAACTGAAGATGATGATATGGTTAACTATATTGTGAACTACTTTTATAATGGTGTTGGCAATGGAGCTCTAAATAATTTAATCCAGGGTACTCATGTTGATCCACTGTCTGGTGAAGAGATATGTCAGAATCAGGAAAGCGGACGCGACCAGGGGCATGCTCAAATGTCGGCAGCCGTAACAGCTAATCTTTGTCAGATAGCTTATACATTCTATCAGGATAATAAAGACATTTCCCGACTAGATTTCTTCGCGGCTAATAATAACGCAGTTATGAAAATGGGTGAATATGTAGCACTTAGCAATGCAACGGATGGAGTGAAAAATGACAATTCGGATGGTACATGGCTGATTGATATAACAAAAATACCTTTTAAAGAGTATCAGTACTGTACAAATTGTACATGTAAAGATAAAAATCACGGACAAGATCATAAGGTAGTATCTGACGATGGTCGTGGGGAAGTTCGTCCCGGATGGGAAATTTTCTATACTCACTATGCAAAGATTAAGGGATTGAGCAGTGGTTATAAGTATGCTCAAATACTGGCGGATAAAATGCGTCCTGAAGGTGGGGCAGGAGAGACTGCTAATCGCTACGGTTCTAATAGTGGCGCTTTTGACCAATTGGGCTGGGCTACGTTAATGTTATATCGTGAATAAAATGGGTATGAGTTTTTAGATAAATAGAAAAAAGTTGGAAAGGGATTAGGTATTTACCTAATCCCTTTCGTATATATAAGTAAATAGGTCAGTAAATAGATTGTTTTGAAATCAGAGATAGGATTCAGTTTTAAAAGTGCTTGGTTTTTATATAAGGTAGAAAGAACCTGTTTTTAGGAATAACGAATCTAGTTTTGAATGAAATTGATTAGTAAGGTATATGCGTAAAAAGATTCTGTTTTTAGCAGGAATGATGGCTTGCAGTTCATTGGCAGGCGCACAAGAAATTTCTAAGATCTGGGTGGCTGATAAGGGGAATGGCACTTATCAGAACCCGGTTCTCCATGCTGACTATTCGGATCCGGATGTCTGTGCGGCCGGAGATGATTTCTATATGACAGCATCCAGTTTTAACTGTATTCCTGGAATTCCTATTCTTCATTCCAATGATTTGGTTAATTGGTCGTTAGTAAACTATGCATTACCGGTTCAGGAGCCGGAAACCTTCTTCGATAAGGCACAGCATGGCAAAGGCGTATGGGCACCGGCCATTCGTTTTCATAACGGAGAATTTTATATTTACTGGGGGGATCCGGATTATGGAATCTATATGATTAAAACCAAAGACCCGAAAGGAAAATGGAGCAAACCGGTATTGGTGAAAGCAGGGAAAGGAATGATTGATGCAACTCCTTTGTGGGACGAAGACGGGAAAGTATATCTGATACATGCTTATGCCGGAAGCCGTAGTGGAGTGAACAGTATCCTCGTCATTTGCGAACTGAATGCGGAAGGAACAGAAGTTATTTCCGATCCGGTGATGGTGTTCGACGGAAATGATGGAAAGAATCATACCGTAGAAGGACCGAAGCTCTATAAACGCAACGGATACTATTATATTTTTGCTCCGGCAGGAGGGGTAGCAACCGGTTGGCAATTGGTGCTTCGCTCAAAGAACATCTATGGCCCTTACGAATCGAAAATCGTGATGGCACAAGGAAAGACAACGATAAACGGCCCCCATCAGGGCGGCTGGGTAGACACCAACACAGGAGAATCCTGGTTCGTCCATTTTCAAGATAAAGGCGCTTACGGACGTGTGATTCATCTGAATCCGATGATGTGGATAAATGACTGGCCTGTAATCGGAGTGGACAAGGATAAAGACGGTTGCGGTGAACCTGTAACGACCTATAAGAAACCGAATGTGGGAAAGACCTATCCGATCGCTACTCCGCCGGAGAGTGACGAATTCAATACCCGGCATTTGGGATTACAATGGCAATGGCATGCCAATAAAAAAGACACCTACGGGTTTACTACTGATTTGGGATTTATCCGTCTTTATGCAGGCAGCCTTTCGAAAGAGTTTGTGAACTTCTGGGAAGTTCCTAACCTGTTGATGCAAAAGTTTCCGGCTGAAGAATTTACAGCTACGACCAAGCTGACATTTACTGCCAAGCAGGATGGAGAACAAGCCGGAATCATTGTGATGGGGTGGGATTACAGTTATCTTTCTATCCGCAAAGCTGGAGATAAGTTTATTCTGCAACAAGCAGTTTGCAAGGATGCGGAACAGCAGAACCCTGAACAGATAAAAGAATTGGCAAATATTCCGGTAAAATATTTGAAGATGCCGGGAGTAGCAGATAATGAATGGCAAACAGTTTATTTACAGGTAAAGGTTCGTAAAGGAGCTGTTTGTACATTTGCTTATAGTCTGGACGGGAAGAAATATACGACAGTGGGAGAGTCTTTCACAGCCCGTCAAGGCAAATGGATTGGAGCCAAAGTCGGACTATTCTGTGTGACTCCGAATGAAGGCAATCGGGGATGGGCAGATGTCGATTGGTTTCGGATGGATAAGTAATTGACCAATCAATAATTGACAAAGAGAAATAAAGATTAAGAATTAACTCGAAGATATCAGATTAAGATGAAAAAGATTGTAGTAGGTTTGGCTGTGATGTTAGGTTTCTGTACGTGTGCTCATCAGCCGTCCGGTACATTGGATGTGAATAGGGCATTGGACTATTGTGCAGAGCAGACACAACGTACGCTTGCGGAACTGAAAACAGACTCCGGCATCGACTATACAATGATGCCACGTAATATCATGGCGGACGAACAACACTGGAATTGCCGGAAAGCGACGAAGGAAGAATGGTGTGCCGGCTTCTGGCCCGGAGTATTGTGGTATGATTACGAATATACGAAAGATAAACAGATTCAGAAAGAAGCGGAGAAGTTCACGAACTCACTGGAGTTCCTTTCCAAGACTCCGGCTTTCGACCATGATTTGGGCTTCCTCGTGTTCTGTAGCTACGGAAATGGTTACCGCCTGACCAAGAATCCGGCTTACAAACAAGTGATTCTTGATACAGCCGATACGTTGGCTACTCTGTTCAATCCTATCGTAGGAACCATCCTTTCATGGCCTCGTGAAGTGGAACCCCGCAACTGGCCGCACAACACCATCATGGATAACATGATTAACCTCGAAATGCTTTTCTGGGCAGCGAAGAATGGTGGAAATCCTTATTTGTATGATATTGCCGTTTCTCATGCCGATAAAACGATGAAATGCCAGTTCCGTCCCGACTATACATCTTACCATGTAGCGGTATACGACACCATTACAGGTAATCTGATAAAAGGAGTAACCCACCAAGGTTATGCTGACAGCACCATGTGGGCGCGTGGTCAGGCATGGGCAATCTATGGATACACGGTAGTTTATCGTGAAACGAAAGATCCTAAGTATCTTGATTTCGCGCAGAAAGTGACCGATGTCTATCTCGAACGTCTGCCGGAAGACAAGGTTCCTTATTGGGATTTCAGTGCACCGGGAATACCGGATGCTCCGCGTGACGCTTCTGCTGCGGCAGTGGTGGCCTCTGCTTTGCTTGAACTATCCACTTACCTCCCGAATGGAACCGGAAAACGTTATAAAGATGCAGCTATTGAAATGCTGGCAAGCCTGAACTCTGACAGCTATCAGAGTGGTAAAAGCAAACCGTCATTCCTGTTGCATAGTGTAGGACACTGGCCCGCTCATTCGGAAATAGATGCTTCTATTATTTATGCAGATTATTATTATATCGAAGCCTTGTTGAGGCTGAAACGTCTGCAAGAAGGACACGGGGTATTGGGATAACAGTATTACCGGGCTTATGAATACGGTAATATCAAAGTATCGGTAGAACTAATAAAGTGAATAGTCCGATTAGAATAGGTGATAGCGTAAAAAAGGAAAAGCTCTGCAAGAACGAAGGTTCTATACAGAGCTTTTTTACTGGTTAGGGTTAGGCTTATTATTATTTTACCTTGATGATGTCATAATTCAAATTGCTGACAGCTTCTTGCAAGCTATCGTTCACCAAACGAAGAGTGGTGTCGTTAACAACCACGAAATACATCGGAGCTTCACCATCTTTCGGAGTTAACTTAACAGCAGTAACAGGTTTTTTGTTCACAACCTTGTGTACAGTCTCTTGTTTTCCTTTCGAAGTGAAAGTCTTGTTTTGTCCTTGACCTTCAGCGTCGAGGTAAGTCATATCCAGTGTGTACACTGTATCTACACCGTCAGTTGCAGCATTTAAGGTCAGTACATAGTCAATACCCGGACCGTCGGCAGCAGGAAGAGTACCTTCATAAACTTCAGTCAATTCGGTAATCGGAGTCATAGCAATAGCTAGACTGTCTGCTTGTGCCTCTGCGGCTTTGTTTGCTTTTGATTGGCATGATGCCAAAGCAGCTACGACTGCTGCTAACATAATTACTTTTTTCATCATTAAGTGCTTTAAGTTAATATAAATATAGTGAGCCATTGCTCGTTTTTTGCTATCCTATTCCTGTTCCTCGTCCCGTTTGATGACAAGCAGTTTGTCTACTCGTCCGCGGTCCATGTCCACCACTTCGAATTGCAGATTCTTGTAGGTGAAGATGTCTCCAGCTTTCGGGATGCGACCAATCAGGAACATGGCCAATCCACCCAGAGTGGTGAAGTCTTCCGATTCCAGATCTTCGTAGGATAGGATACCCATTTCCTCCATGAAGTCGTCGATATTCATTGAAGCTTCCACCAGCATTGAACCATCCTGCCTTGTGACGATTTCTTCTTCTTCCATTTCATCCTCTTCAAGGATGTCTCCGAAGATACTTTCGGTCAGGTCGTGCAGTGTGATAATGCCTTCTGTGCTGCCATACTCGTTAACAACAACTCCGAACTTGTTTTTGTTCTTCTTAAATAGCTCTAAAACTTTATTTGCATACAAACTTTCCGGAATAAAGAGGGGAGGACGGGCAATTTCGCGCAGGTTAAACACCTTTTTGTTGCCTACCATCAGGATAATATCCTTTACGGAAACCACGCCGATAATCTCATCTTTCCGTTCGTCTACCAATAGATATTTGCTGTAATGTTCTTCTTCAATAATCTTCATCACTTTTTCCTGTGTATCATCGGGATGAAGGATAATAAGATCTCTGCGATGTGTCATCAGTTCGTTGGCGCGTTTATCAGAGAAACGGAATACGTCGCGTATCATTTCCGTTTCCTCTTTGTCAATCACACCCTGCTCCGAACTTTGATGCAGAATCATTTTGATTTCTTCCTGTGTCATGGGGCGTTCTTCGCTTTTCAGACCGATAAGTTTGTTCAGTAACCGGGTAGAGACGCTTAGCAACCACACAAAAGGATAAGAAACCTTCGTCAGCAGAATCATGACCGGGCTGAACAAAGTGGCGTACCGCTCCGGATTACTAAGAGCAATGGATTTAGGAACCAGCTCTCCGATAATCAGAGAAAGATAGGTGATGATTGCTACGGTAGTAATCATTGCCAGGTTGCGTGCGTATGCTTCTGCGCCCGGAATGAGAGAAAAGAAAGGTACGAGGTCGTCGGCAATAGCCACACCACCATACGCACCGGATACGATACCGATCAGCGTGATACCAATCTGAATGGTAGACAAGAACTTTTCCGGTTCTTCCAATTGTTTTAAAACTCCTCGGGCTGATTTGTTACCTTTTGCGACAAGTGTTTCAAGACGTGCTTTGCTGGATGATACCAGTGCAATTTCATACATGGCAAAAATGCCATTCAGTACAAGTAAGAAAACGATAATAAGAAATTCCATAAATGGATTAAAATGGTTATTGCTTCGAAATTATATAAAAAAAGAATACTCTCTCTATATATTAATGATAATTAGGTAAAATTGTTTGCTTCGCTATGTCGGTATTTTACAAAACGGAGGAGAATATGGGATATATCAAAGCATTTGAATATAGGTTGTATTGATAAATATTCAGGCACGGAATTATACAAAATTCCGTGCCTGGTAGTAGTCATACGAAAGTCTTGTTTATTACTTCTTGGCGTAGCTGTCTGCTTTGGCTTTTGTACGTTCAATGCGCTTTTGAGTGTCCGGATGTGAAGAGAACATTCTTTGTGCATAGGATGCTTTAGGAGCATCTTTTGCAAGTTCTGCCAATTTACTCAAGGCATTTGCCATTGCATAAGGGTCGATGCCGTTTTTTACGCAGAATTCAACACCATAATCATCGGCTTCATTTTCTTGCTTTTGTGAGAATTGTGCACCGGCAAGAGCTTCTGCCATGGCTCCCAGTTCGGAGTCTGTCAGTTTGGCTACTTTGTCGTTGGCTGCACCTGCCGCGTTCTTCACAGCTGAACGTAGGTAGGCATTTTTCATAGCGTCTTTGGAATCTGTGTGAACCACATGACCGATTTCATGACCTACCACTGCCATTACTTCTTCGTCCGTCATAACATCCATCAGACCGGCGCAGATACGTACACTACCGTCACCGCAGGCAAAGGCGTTTACGTCTATTACTTCATATACGCCAAAGTTAAGTTTCAGTCCGTCCACTTCTTTGATATGTCCCGTCAGTTTCTCCAGACGCTTGCCATATTCAGTATCAGGTTTTGTCAATGGATTATGAGTGTCCATCCATGCCATATATTCCTTACTCATATTAGCAATGTCCGCATCAGATAATGTAACGGCTGATACTACATCTTTACCTGCTTGTAAGGCTTTTCCTAAATTAATCTTCTTGCCGAATTGTGCAGAAGCTGTCATTCCCATGCCTAATAATACAAAGGCAATCATTGCAATTTTTCTTTTCATATTCTTTTCTAGTTTGATGTTTTATGTATAAATTAATATTCAAATGTTATGCCTAATGTGGGGAGCAAAGTCCCGCTCGATTGTTTGAGGCGTTTCATTTTATAGTGTTGGCTGTCGGTAGGAGCTTCCGGATTCTCGATGATGCCGGTGCTCATCAGCACATCCTGCTGTTTCAGTTTGCTGGCTGTGATATTCTGCAAATCAAGATAGAATCCCAGCATGCAATGTTTCAGATAAAATGTCTTGTCGATACGGAGGTCTACTTGTGCAAAGGCCGGAAGACGTTCCTTATTATATTTCGAATAGTCGTAATATGCTTTGCCTTGTGCATCCCAGGCGGATACCAAAGATGATTTTTCTTCATTGTATGGCGTGTAAGGAGCACCACCGATGCAACTGACTTTCATGCCGACACTCCATTGGTGGGGCAGATTGTAAGTTCCCCGTAAATTGAAAATATATCGGTTGTCCCATGCAGATGCGATGTATTCGCTCTCTTTGTCGTTGCGGTATTCACTTTTAAAGATGGTGAAGGAGGAAGCCAGATTCAGTTTCTTGGCGATCAGCCACTTTACCAGAATCTCCGCGCCATACGAACGTCCTTGAGCGGTAGAAGTCAGCAATTCATTGCCAATCACTCCATAGTCATTTCCTTTGCAGGTAAGAGGAATACCGTCTACAATGGAGAGCGGAATTTTGTCATAGTCTTTATAGAATCCTTCAACGGAGACTTCGAACGTATCTCCTTTGCGCCAACTAATGCCCAGACTTTCCTGGCTGACTTTCATATAGCGCAGATTGTATTTGTTGACATACATTCCGTTATTATCTTTAAAACCGAGTGCCGTGTAAGGAGGCAACTGATAATAAAGTCCTGCATTTCCGCTTACGAACCAGTGCTCGGCAAGTTGGTAGGAAAGCGATATGCGGGGAGAAAGCTGGTCGGAGAGTGACTTCATGGCCGACGAATAATTGTTGGCATCAGCTCTCAATCCCAGGGAAGCTGTGAAACGTTCGTCCATCGAAGAGTAGCTGATAGTGCCGAAAAGTCCCCAACGCATCATTCCCAAATAGGTATGGTAATCAAACGTTTGTGCCTGATTGGTATATGCCTTTTGAAAGGTGGTATTGGTATATTGACTATAATCCAGATTCACTCCGAGATTGACTTTCCAGTTGCGGAAAAAAGAATTGTTTTCGAAGCGGAACTTCGTTTCCTGTTCGGTAGAACGGAGGCGGAGCATCAGATTCTCCGGAATGCTTTCATCATTCTGCCGGTATTTGGTATTGCGGTTGTTCAGGTAACTGTGACTGACTACCACCGATTGCACATGCGGCCCTGCATAGTGACGATATACAGCACCTAAGGTAAACGTTTCCTGCTTGATTTTTGGCAGGTAACTAAGGATATATTCATTGTCCTCGCTATCTGCTTTCGTGTTCAATCGCATATTGTCGATTCCTCCAAGCCCCAATACCGTCAATTCGTTTTGTTCGTTGAACCGGGTTTTCAATTTGAATTGCGCATCGGTGAAAGTCGGCAGGAAAGGCAGGTCGAGCATATCAAACAGGAATTGCAGATAAGATTGACGCACAGATACCAGATAGGAGGTTTTCTTTCCAATATGTCCGTTGGAGGCCAGAGAGACTTCGGATGCTCCGAGGGTAGCTTTTAGTGAGTTATGCTCCATGTCTCCGTCGCGCAATTTGAAATCAAGCACGGAGCTAAGCGCGTTCCCTCTGTCAGTGGGAAAAGCACCGGTATAGAAATTTACTTCACGGATCAGGTCGGCATTAAGGATTCCCACCGGACCGCCGGATGCTCCTTGCGTGCTGAAGTGATTGATATTGGGTATTTCCACTCCGTCCAGATAGAAACGGTTTTCAGAAGGAGAACCACCGCGTACAATCAGGTCATTGCGGTAGCCGATAGGCGAGAAGGCAACTCCCGGATAAGACTGAACAATATGCGAAATGTCCCGATTGGCTCCCGGACTCTTTTCTATTTCCTGCAATCCGATGATACGCAGGCTGACCGGACTTTCCAGATCGCGCCGGAAAGGAGAAGCGGTGACGGTTACTCCTGTGAGTTCGGTCAGGTTCTCTTCCATTTCTATCGAAATGTTCAGATCTTTGGTAGATAAGATATATTCGGGAGTAGTGACACTCTTGTAGCCGATGGCTGTCGCTTGGAGGCGGTAGATGCCGGGAGGCACTTGTTCGATGGTGAAATGACCTTCCGCATTGGTGACACCACCTTTATTCAGCCCAAGAACCATTACGTTAATGAATTCTAATGGCTGACGGCTGTTTTTCTCAATCACCGTTCCCTTTATTTGATGTACAGGTTGAGCCTGTAATAGGGAAAGCAGGATGTTAGAAAATAGTAGCAGTGTCAATAGTTTTTTCATGTGATTGCCAATTGTCGCTGCGAAAGTACGAAAAAAGTATTAAATAATGATACCTTCCGTGAATAAAAATAGAATCACTTCTGATTTGGTTCGTTTTACCTGCTGATAAAGTTAGTTGGGTTTTGTTTCACATTTCATTTTTATATCTTATTTTTGTGGGACATATTAAAACAGATTCCTTATGAAGACTGTAAAATTGATCACTTGTAATGATGCGATGAAGGCACATATCCTTCAGGGAGCATTGGAGAATGAAGGCATCGAGTCTATTCTGCACAATGAGAATTTCTCTACTTTGTATAAAAGTTGCGTAAGTAATATTGCAGGGGTGGATATATTGGTGGCAGATGAAGACTACGAGAATGCTGTCCAAGTGTTGAAGGATAACGATAGTTGGCCGGAAGAGTTAACGCTTTGTCCGTACTGCGGTTCATCGGACATCCAGTTGGTTTTGAGAAAAGAAAAGCGTTGGCGTGCTATGGGGGCTGCTATCATTTCTGCATTAATGGTCATTCCCCTGGGAGACAACCACTGGAACTATACCTGTAAACAGTGTCATAAAACCTTTGAAATGCCGGTTGCTAAATTTAATCCTGCTGCAGAGCCAGAGGAATAATTATATCTAACTATTTATAACACACAATGGAAAAGAAAAAAAATCTATTAATTGCTCTTCTTTTAATTTGGGTAGCTCCCTCTTTTGCTGCCAAAGTAGATACCTTGTTAATTAAAAGTCCTTCCATGAATAAGGAAGTGCAAGTGGTCGTTGTTACGCCGGATGCTGCATCAGGAAAGAAATCGGTGGCTTGTCCTACTATTTATTTGTTGCACGGTTATGGTGGAAATGCTAAAACATGGATTGATATTAAACCGAATCTTCCCCAAATTGCGGATGAAAAAGGAATCATATTCGTTTGTCCGGACGGAAAGACCAGTTGGTACTGGGATAGTCCGGTCAACCCGTCTTTCCGCTATGAAACTTTTATTTCGTCGGAACTGGTGAAGTATATTGACGAACATTACAAGACGATTGCCGACCGTAAGGGACGCGCCATCACCGGATTGAGTATGGGTGGACACGGAGCGATGTGGAATGCAATCCGTCATAAAGATACGTTTGGTGCCAGTGGAAGTACAAGCGGAGGGATGGATATTCGCCCGTTCCCGAAAAACTGGGACATGGCTAAACAGTTGGGAGAATATGAATCGAATAAGGAGGTATGGGATAATCACACCGTTATCAATCAGATTGATAAGATAGAGAATGGCGATTTGGCTATTATTGTCGATTGTGGAGAAGGTGATTTCTTCCTGAATGTGAACAAGGATTTACATAACCGCCTGTTGGAAAGAAAGATCGATCATGATTTTATTACCCGCCCGGGAGGACATACAGGGCAGTATTGGAATAACTCCATTGATTATCAGATTCTATTCTTCGATAAGTTTTTCAAGAAATAAAACCGGGAATACTTGACTTTGGCTTTTCAATGTTGTATCTTTGGTACAGAATCATAAAATAGATTGAGGTTAAACTACGATAGAAGGAGGGAGCGGAAGCTTTCTCCTTTTTTGTTGTATCCTTGGGAGTCGTGAGCTTTATCCCGGTTTATAAAAGGGATGAAACCGGAGATTAACGTGTTTTATACCGGAGCTTTATAAAAATTAGACGGTGCGTTGCGACTCATTAAACGCTGCGTTAGGAGAAGTTAGAGCCTTTGTTAGGTAAAATCAGAGCCTTTGTTTCGGAATAAACAAAGTTGAGGCATGAAAAGTACCTTTATAGGTTAAGAATCTATAATTCTGCTCTTGACAGAAATAGAGTGATTATACTACTTTAAAAGAGAATTCGATGTTCGGAATGAAAGATTATTCGAAAGAAACCGAAATGTTGCGTGTGTATGGATAATAGCTGGCCTGTCCTCCGGCATAGGTCGTCTGACAAATTATCCTGGATGGATTTCCTTTTTTATCGAACCCATACGAATAGACTGTCTTTTCGTCGTTACTTCCTGCAGGACAACTGCGTATGGTGAAATGGTGCGGGTCCTTACCCAATAACCCAGCATAAAGAGCTTCAATATGGAATGTCAGAGGGTGTATTTCTAATAAACCGAGGCAGGGCAGATGGTATGTCGAACTTTCTTCTCCCGGTTCATAAATGAACTTGTTTTCAAGGCCGTTCATCTTGGAACTGATAGAGGTTATATCTCCGTTCTCGTATGTAAGTGATGTTGATGAATATTCTGTATCGTCAATATTCTCGACAATTCCGGTTAAGTATCCTTCTGCAGAGTAAGAAAATTGATAAATACGATTTTGTGAAGACAAACTGTATACACATTGACTGGCATAGCCTTCGCTATTTAATGTATATACTAAAGTGAGATAGTCAGTGGTAACTGTTACCTGATTATCAGAGTAGCTCAAGTTTACTTCGTTACTGATTTCTTCTTCGAAATAACGTTGTTTTATAATATGTTGAATCAGGCGCTCGCCATCGAACATAAACTTCTCTGTTCTATCTACAGGATTTGAATCGCTCTTGACGGTTTCATTGAAAATCATAGCCCATTGCCCTTTATCCTCTACTGTGCCCTTTTCGTCATCATCCGAACAACTGAATGTCAGTATTGCCAGCAATAAAATAGCTATTTTTTTCATCCTTTCTTATTTTAATCGTAATCCGTTACTACTAAAACGTCTACTTGCCGGACTTATTACGCTTTTCTCTATCTTGAATTGCGCTTTTGTCGTCTCTTCGGTTTCCTCGTCCTTGGGTGGATAACTTCCATCTATTACACCGAGAGCTACTTTCAACAGTCTCTCATCTTTATTGCCGAATGGCAGAAACTCGCTATAATTGGTTATTCCATCAATGATTGTCTCACTGACTTTAAGATCTGTAGCAGGTGATATAGAGCCGTAGGTATCATGATTAGAATCATAAACCGTGCAGACTGCCGGGTTGATTGACCATAGAAATTCTTCATTAATGAATTGCTCCGTTGCTACATTTTGTCCTTTAGTAGCACCACCAATGGCTACGACGGGATAACTATCTTTTAGATAAAGGCTTCTGATTAACATTTCCGGAGCTCCAGCTGTTGTGCTACTCGTAATGACAAACAGACCGGGGAGGTTTAAGTTAGTTCCTCCCTTTAATACTTCACCATCAAAGTGGATGGTAGCATCCTTGTCTCTGTTTTTATCATTATATTCGAGATAAGCCATTGGGGCATTTGAGTCATATCGTTCCCCTGAAGTTAAAATTGTACCTAACAATTGAACACAATCCAATGAACCTCCGGCGTTGTAACGTAGGTCAAGTATAACATATTTCACACCTGCTGTTTTGAATTCTTGTGAAACTTGGCGTAGTTCGTTATTGTATTTTTCTGGATCACTGCTGGTTCCGGCTGTGAAGCTATTGTACATGAGATAACCGACTTCGATTTCTTGACCATTCTCTTTTGCCGGAAGTACTGTATACTTATGTACCGGATTATCTTCAACGACTCGTGCTGCAGGTAGTTTTAGGGTTTTACCGTTAGGCACTACTTTGTACACATATTCTGTTTCTCCTTCTCCTCCTTCTTCCGTATCGGCTTTTGTTTTATCTTCCTCTTCTACCACAGGAACTTCTTTCCATACCCCCATCACCAAATCTCGGGCTGGGATTCCTTGTAGCAGTTGAGTCTCATATTTTTTGCTGATATAAGAAGTGTCCACTTTCATAATCCAGTCTCCACGCACCAATCCGGCGTCTGCCGCTGGTGAACCGGGAATTACATAAGTAATCAGAGCATTATAAGCTGTATCGATATCCGCACTTCTAACCAGTGAATAATCAAATCCATAAGTAGGTAGCGGAGTCTCCATCACAGAGTCCACAAACGAATAACTGTCGTTTTTTGATTTCACTTTAGATAAAAACGAAGCAGGCTCTAGAAACAGATTCACATCATCGTAGGAAGGTAGATCTTGATACCACAGATAGTTCTGTTGCATGATGTCGTACATCCATGTATCCAGTGCAGTTTGATGGGCATACTCCGGCCAGCGGTCGACACCACAGGAGAAGAAACCACTGATAGATACGAGGATCAGGGCAGGTATGAGGATTATCTTTCTTAATTTCGTCATCATAAAAAGCTTTTTACTGTGCAAATGTAGGAAATACTTTGCTTATCTACCACATTTATGGTATAAAAATGCCTTCAATGTGTGATTGGGTGTTAGAGAATCTTGCCTTATCTTTGTGACATCAAAGTTTTCGATAGGTATTAGCTAAAATATAGAAAGTTATTAATAGACGGATTTTTATTCATGGAGATAGCTGCATTATTGTCAGGAGGTGTCGACAGTTCGGTTGTTGTACATCTCCTTTGTGAGAAAGGATATAAGCCTACTCTTTTTTACATTAAGATAGGTATGGACGGAGCGGAATATATGGACTGTTCGGCAGAGGAGGATATTGAATTATCTACTGCAACGGCACGTAAATACGGTTTGTCTTTGGAAGTGGTGGACCTGCATCAGGAGTATTGGGAGAATGTGGCGGCGTATGCCATTGATAAAATTCGGCAGGGATTGACACCGAATCCGGACGTGATGTGTAATAAGCTTATCAAATTCGGCTGCTTTGAACAGCGTGTCGGGAAAGATTTCGACTTTACGGCAACCGGTCACTATGCCACCACCTTACAACGTGATGGTAAAACTTGGCTGGGCACGGCAAAAGATCCCGTGAAAGATCAGACAGACTTTCTCGCCCAGATTGATTACCTGCAAGTTTCCAAGCTCATGTTTCCCATTGGAGGGTTGATGAAGCAGGAGGTACGTGAGATTGCAAATCGTGCCGGATTGCCTAGTGCCAAAAGGAAAGACAGTCAGGGGATTTGTTTTCTTGGAAAGATAAACTACAATGATTTCGTTCGTCGTTTTTTAGGAGAAAAGGAAGGGGCGATTGTTGAACTGGAAACCGGAAAGAAAGTGGGTACACATCGCGGTTATTGGTTCCACACAATTGGTCAGCGGAAAGGGCTCGGATTGAGTGGTGGTCCCTGGTTTGTAGTCAAGAAGGATATTGAGGAAAATACTATCTACGTATCTCGTGGCTACGGTGTAGAGACACAATACGGTAATGAATTCAGGATGCATGATTTCCATTTCATTACTGATAATCCTTGGAAAGGTCAGGAGAAGGAGGTAGACATTACTTTCAAGATTCGTCACACTCCCGAATTTACAAAAGGAAAACTGATACAGGAAGGGGAGAAGCAGTTTCACATCTTGTCGTCCGAAAAGTTGCAAGGCATTGCTCCGGGACAGTTTGGGGTGATTTATGATGAAGAAGTAAAAGTTTGTGTGGGGAGCGGTGAAATCATCTGTTAAATAGTTTATTTTGATTGGTGAAGATTGGATTATCAGGAGATTTTTCACTACTTTTGTTTCGTAGAATATAAATAAAGGAGGATTGCTTATGACAACGATGGAATTGAAAAGTCTGAAAATGGACTTGGTGGAGGAACTCCTGAGTTTGAATGACAAAGAGATGCTCAATCGAGTGAAGAACTATTTGAAACGACTGAAAAAAATGGAAGCTGAAAAAGAAGAGGAAGAAATCACGAAAGAAGAAGTTCTAGCAGGGATTGACGCCGGACTGAAAGAGGTAAAACTTTCAATGGAAGGTAAGTTGGAGGTAAAGACTGCAAGAGAGTTCATTAATGAATTATGAAATTATAGTTAAGCCGACATTTCAGCGGGAGGCTAAAAGGCTGGCGAAACACTATTCCTCTTTTAAGGAGGATTTTGTTTCATTGATTGATGATTTAGAACAGAATCCTCTGCTAGGAACGGACTTGGGACATGGACTGCGCAAAGTTCGTATGAAAATAACTTCAAAAGGAAAAGGTAAAAGTGGAGGAGCAAGGGTTATAACATTTACTTTAGTCGTTTCTCAACAAGATGCAGTTTTGAATCTTCTCTATATTTATGATAAAGCAGATAGAGCGTCTATATCAGAAAAGGAAATAGAACAACTTCTGAAACAGAATGGATTGAAATAGAATAGAGAAAGGCATTGTTCACTAGTTTGTGCTAATAGGATGTGTAGGGTAGTTCTTATAAGGCGGCATCTCAGATGTAGTATTCCGCTAAATCCACAATCCCAGCCCTCATCGCATATTTAGTAGCTTCATGTACATTATTTACTCCCAATTTGCGAAAGATATTCTTACGATGACTGTTTATCGTATGGAAACTAAGATTTTTCTCTGCTGCAATCTCTTTCGTCGTTTTTCCCAATGCAATTTCTTTTAGGATATTCTTCTCTGTTTGTGTCAATAGATGATCGTCTACGCTTGAGGCAGCCAGCGGAGAAGAAGCGCCCGAAAGCAACAGATTGCTGACATGATTGCAAATATACCGTTGTTTGCGGGTGGCACATTGAATGGCAGTCATGATTTCTTCTTTCGAGTTATCTTTCATCACTACCCCGAAAGCCATACTGCTGAACAGTACCTGGCGGAGAAAGTTCAGGCTAAGTTCGTCAGAGAATAGAATCCAGTCGGCTTCCTTGAATCTTTCCTGCAAGACAATCAATTCATCCGCCCCGGCAAAATTGAACAGTGTATAATCCAATACAATCACCGCTTGCGGATGCAATCGTAGCTGCTGAATCAGTTCAGCCTTGTTATCAGCTTCTAAAAGGAGGGATACTTCCTTTTGTTTACTTAGCAGGAACATCATTCCTGCCTTACTGATATCCTGATTGTCTGCGATGATAAATTCTCTCATAAGCAACGATGAATAAAAAAAACTCCGCTACAAATGTACGCATTTTGCGCGATTTGTAGCGGAGTTATGATAAGATTCTTGTATCCGGATTACCAGGAACGTCCTTTGAAGATATTTGACTGGTCAAGTGGAACGATATTTCCGTTCAATGTCAGGTTATTGTTGCTGAAGTTTGGGCTGATGCTAACCGAAGCTGTATTGTTTCCGCTGCTCATATTGATAAATACTTGAGCGGAGATGCCGATACCCTGAACGCTGAATGAGCAGTTCACATTTCCTTTTTTGTCGATATTCATCTTCATATCCGAAGAATTACCATCTACTGTAACACCACCGATTCCGTTAGGACCTGGGTAAGGAGTGTTGAAAGCAGTCTGTACGGTAGCTCTGTTGCCGTTCATCAAGACGAAGTTGGTGTTTGAAGTAACAAAAGCACTCATACCGTTGCGGAAGACAACTTGATTAGCTTCCAATACAAATTGCTTGTTCTTCAAAGCCTGTACAGCTTGTTGATAGGCTGCCATGTCCTGCACCTCTTCTTCGGCACGGAGTTTTGCTCTTTCTGCATCTCTTTGAGCTTTTCTTTCTGCGCGGCGTGCTGCTGCGTTACTTTCTTGTGCATACATCATTGTGCTTGCACTTACTAATACTAATGCTACTAATGCAATAAACTTTTTCATAACTTTTTTTTGTTTAGGTTTAATACGTTGTTCGTTTATTGCAAAAACAAAGTGTATGCCAGATTGTTCACGAACGTCTTGCAATTTTATATCCGATGGCTGCCACAGTGATACTCATTAAGGGGCTGATAATGTTGAAAAAACAATAAGGTAGATACACAAGTGTGGGTACACTCAAGATAGTAGCTTGTGTCATTCCGCAACTATTCCACGGAATCAATACAGATGTAACGGTTACTGCATCTTCCGTCGTACGGCTTAGTAAGCAACTTTCATACCCTTTCTTGGCATAAATATCACGAAACATATTTCCCGTCAGAATGATACTGATGTATTGGTCGGCAGTAGTCAGATTAAGAAACAGGCCGGAGCAGACTGTCGCTCCAACCACGCTGACTGTTTTCTTCATGAAGCGGACGAAGATGGAAGTGATACTTCCCAGCATACCGCTTGCTGTCATTGCCCCGCCAAAACACATGGCACACAGAATCAGCCAAATTGTATTCATCATTCCCGCCATCCCACGTGTGGCGATTAAATCTGTCAGAACGGCATTGTCTGTATGTAAATTTGTCGCTCCATAGACGGTCATCATCAGTCCTTTGAACAAAGAATGGAATCCGGAAACGGCAACTCCGGAAATCTCTTGCAACAACTCCGGCTGAAATATCAAAGCAAAGACACCAGCCAGCAGAGTGGATAGGAACAGCGTAACGATAGAGGGTACTTTCCGTGCTATCAGTATTCCGGTTACAACAGGGACTATTAACAACCACGGAGTGATATGAAACTTTTCGTTCAAAGCGGTTGCCACCTCCGCAATATGTTGTGTATTGCTGGCATCATGGGAAAGTCCTGCCACTGTGAAAATAATCAGTGTGATGATAAGAGACGGTACCGTAGTAATCATCATATAACGAATGTGACGGAACAGGGGAGTGTCTGTGATGGAAGACGCCAGGATAGTGGTTTCGGATAAAGGAGATATTTTATCCCCGAAGTATGCCCCCGAAATGATAGCTCCGGCAATCCATCCATCTTCAAAGCCTTGCGCCTTTCCGATACCCATCAATGCAATACCGATAGTGGCAATAGTGGTCCACGAACTTCCGGTCATTACAGAAATCAACGCGCAGATGATGCAGGTCGATGCCAGGAAGAAACTGGGATGGATAATTTGCATCCCGTAATAGATTAAGGTCGGCACTACTCCGCTAATCATCCAAATGCCACTCAACGCACCGATTATCAACAGAATGATGATGGCTGTTGCCACTCCGGCAATATTGTTAGTGATGGCGAGCTCGTAATCTTTCCAGGGAATCTTATAAAACACCATACCGATCAGGATACAAATGGCTGTAGTGGTAAGCAATGACACTTGACTTCCGCCGCTTAAGGCGTCACTGCCAAAGGTACGGATAGTGGCAAACAATAATAACACCAGTACAACAATCGGTATCAATGATACGAGGGGAGAGGGGGCTTTCTTCATCTTGATTCTTATAACCTTTTATTTATTTTCCGGCTACTGCTTGTTGATAGCCGCGCAAAGATACAACAAAAAAGAATGAAATCTTTTGCTTCAAAACATCAGGTAATAAAAATTATTAGATGTTTATATTTGATTGGAATATGTAGGAGACGGCTCAACTGGCAAAAGTCTTGCGTCTGATCCACCAGTAACGGATGAAAAGCACCCCTGTCAGGATGAGGGCGATGGATAATCCGGTATAGAAAACAGAAATGAACGTTTCGGGCAGGAGGTGGAAGCTACGGATGGTGATTCCCAGGGAAATCATGAATATCATTGTAATCCAGCTTTTCACATCGAAAAAGGAGAACGGACAATTCCGGCGTTCTTTCTTTTGCTCGATTCGCTGGGTATGTTTATAGTAGAGCCTTCTGAAAACCAATACGAAGAATAATAAGAAAACCACGGTGGCTTCTCCTATTTTGAACATCCAATCTTGGGAAGTGTTTAACCAGGTCACAATTCCTATTCGCAGAATATTGGCACCGGCTATAATCCAGACGGCACCGGCTGTGATAAGTAAGATTTGTCTGTTAACTCCGTATTTCATTGGCGTTTTTTTATAATAAACGGTTTGAGTGTTCGTTTTGTTGACTCATTTCTTGTAGAAAATCGTAATTAATAATGAAATCCCGGTTAAAACAACTCCGGTACTGATAATTCCGTGCCAGCCATACAGTTGCCAAAAGCTGCCTGCCAGAAATGTTCCCATAGAACCACCGATAAAGTAAGTAGTCATGAAAACTGTATTAATACGGTTCGAAGCACGCGGATTCAGTTCGAAGATACTTGTCTGGTTACTTAGCTGAATACATTGCATTCCTATGTCAATGATGATGATACCGACGATGATACCGACAAAGGTGTTTTCACCGACGAAAAACAACAACCAGGCAAAGAGAATCAAACCGCAGCCGATAAAGTTGAAGCGGCGTACACCTACCCGTTTTACGTATCTTCCTACAAAAGAAGCAGTCAATGCACCGGCTACTCCGCAAAGTCCCAGCATACCGATTACATCGCTGTTGGCGAAGAACGGAGCTTGTCCCATTTTAAAAGCCAGACAGGACCACATGGCAAGGAGGGAACCGAAATTCAGTGCTGCCCGAATCGAATAAATGCGTAGTTGCGGATATTCTTTCACTAAGGCTAACAGAGATTTCATCAGGTCGCTATATTTTCCCTGGAAGTTGGTCTGAATATCGGGAAGGACTTTTAATACAACAATCGCGCAGATAAACATCATGCCTGCAGCGATGTGATACATTTCCCGCCAGCCAATCAGTTCACCGATAAATCCGCTGACGACACGTGAAGCCAGAATACCGGTCAATAGTCCTGATAAGACAATTCCTACGTTTCTGCCTTTATGTTCCGGACGGGAAAACTGGGCGGCTATGGGAATGAATATCTGTGGAATCATGGAACAGACTCCCGTGAGGAATGAAGCGATGAGTATTAGATGGAAACTGCGTGTCAGGGCAATCGTCAAGAGGGAGAAGATCAGGACAGTGAAATTGACAAGGATGATTTTCTTTCGTTGATATAAGTCGCCTAAGGGGGTGATGAACAACAGTCCTGCCGCATAGCCTATTTGCGTGACCATGGCAATCAGGTTAGTTCTGAACTCTGATATGCCAAGTTCATGGCGTATCATATTTAATAGAGGTTGGATATAATAGATGTTGGCTACCGAGACACCTGCCACAATAGCAAGCGTCCAGAGGATGGATGCCGGTAGTCCTCCGTTTTCTTTTAATGGCTGTTTCATGCGGCAAAGATAATAAAATAAGATGTTTATTCGATGAAGAAAGTAGTGGAAACTGTGTTGCCTTCTCCGTCTACTGCCGTCAGGGAATGTTTGCCGGGAGCGGGTTGCAGGGAAATTTTGTGGAAATCCTGCGTCTGTGTCTGATAAGTGTCGTCAAGATGCCAGAAGATAGTCGCATTGGGGTTGCTGTGTGCCAGTTCGACCGTGAGAAACCCTTTACTGCCGTCCAATTGTTTGGGCAACTTGATATGGGCGTTCATCGGAGGGTAGATGAACTGCATGGATTGGAAAGAATCTTCTCCACAGCCGGCTTTGAAAGGTGGCAGTGGTTTGTATTCCGGATGGTGCTGCTTATAGTACCATTCCCATACGGGTGGCAGGGCAAACCATGATTTCTGAATGGTAGGTTCGGTATTTGCACAGTTTTCATAGATGCGGTGGCTTTCGTCAGCAGATAGCGTGACGAGATGATGGTAAGGACAAGCCTCCGTCCGTAATCCGGCGGGAAGAATTAATACGGTATCAGTTTCTTCACAGAAACGTCCTTTCAGATGACCGGACTGGCGGCATATTTCTGCATCAACGAAAACGCCTGTGGGACGTTCGAACCACGGTGAAGAAGGGAGGTAACTGAATATATCGAATAATACAGGACCGGCTGTTTGTGCACCAACCAATCCGGGCTTTCCTTCTCCGGTTGCATTGCCTACCCATACGCCTACTGCATAGCGCGGAGTCACCCCCACTGCCCACGCATCACGGAATCCGTAGCTGGTTCCGGTTTTCCATGCGATAGTCTGCATGGATGGAATTGATTTCCAGTCAATCTCTTCGGGGCGGTTGACTTCTGTTAAGGCGGAGAGGGTGAGCCAGGCTGCTCCTGCTTTAGCCGAAGTGGTTTCTTCTGAATCCTCTTCTACGGAGAGAGGGCTGGAGTTACTTTGTTCTCGTTTTTCCTGCTTGTTATGATTGCTTTTATGATTACGGCTTGTTTGCTTCGTATCATTGTTTATTGGCTCTGTATTTTCTGTTTCTAGTAGTATCTGTGCTTCCTTTCCTTGAGATACGGTCGGGGAGGGGCTGTTGCTGGATAGGCTTCGTCCCATTTGTGCATAGGCATTCGTTACATCCCATAATGTTGCTTCTGCACCTCCTAAAATCAGTGACAAACCATAATGAGAAGCCGCCCGATTGATAGTCTTGAATCCCATCTGTTGCAACAAATGGTGAAACTTGGGTACTCCATATCTTTGTAACATGGTTACAGCCGGGATATTCAACGAACGGGCAAGGGCTTCGGAAGCGGGGACTGCTCCTTCAAACTGCATACTGAAGTTTTGAGGAGTAAATCCGTTGATATTAACCGGTACATCCGGCAACAGCATTTTCGGTAATAAACTTCCTTCCTGTAGCATGGCATTGTAGAGAAAGGGCTTTAAAATACTACCTGTACTTCTGGGAGCTTGGATCACATCTACTTGGCTTCCTCCTTGTTTACGGTCGAAATGTACATTTCCGCAGTATGCTACTACTTGATTGGTGGGAATGTCGATAACCAGAATTGCCAGGTTGCGGATATCACTTCGATTAAACTCGTTGCTCCACCGTTCTGCCAAACTCTCTATGTGGCTTTGTATTCCTCTGTCTATGGTTGAACGGGTATATAGCCCGTTTCTTTCCTGATAGAAGCGGCTGACTAGGTGGGGAGCTATTTGAGGAAGCGGATGCGGCTCGTCGGGTAACGGTTCGCTGACAGCTAATTCATAGGTGGATGCGTCGATAATCTCTTCTTCAAGAAGTTGCTTTAATAGACGGTTGCGTTTGGAAAGCAGTGTCTTTCGTCCTTTGGATAGATGGATCATGGCAGGGGCATTGGGGAGGACAGCCAGCATAGCCGATTCCGCCCATGATAAATCTTCGGCAGAATGACCGAAGTAACGCCAGGCAGCAGCATCCAATCCTACAACATTTCCTCCGAATGGTGCATGAGAGACATACATGGATAAGATTTCCTCTTTGGAAGCCCGAAATTCCAGACGGGTAGCCCATATCATTTCAACGACTTTCTCTCCGAGAGTTCTAGGTTTGTTCCGGGCGAGACGAATGGTTTGCATGGTAAGGGTACTTCCTCCGCTTACGACACGTTTGTTCTTTAAATTTTGATAGAGTGCCCTTCCGGTTGCTAACGGATTAACTCCCCAGTGGTGGTAAAAGTGTTTGTCTTCAAAGGTAATGAGGCATTGCTTGATTTTTTCGGGTGTTGTCTTTCGGGGAGGAAACCGCCATTGACCGTCCGAGGCGATGCGTGCTCCCAATAATTCTTCATTTCGATCAGTCACAACGGTAGAGTAGGGTACATGAAACAGTTGCCGGGGAAGGCAAAAGATGTATCCTATTATCAAAAGAGTAATGCTTATAGTCATTACTTTCTTAGTGACAGATAATCGTTTGAAGAATTTTATAGGATTCATTTAAATATTAAAAGCTAAGAGACATATCTTTGTGACAAATGATTAAGTAAGAAATAATAAGGTACGAAATAATTAGGCACGGATTACACGGATTACGCGGTTTAAGTGAATGAGTAGAACCGTGAAATCCATGTAATCCGTGCCAAATATTATCGACTGACAGTGGTTCTTCCTGCTTTGCTTCGTGCCTGTACGTTTACATCATACATTGCTTCACATTGAACGGCAGGAAGAATAAAGTTACCGGCATAGGTCGCTTGTAACCTGACAGTGAATACCTTTGTCTCACCGCGGCGCAGATTGAAATAGGTCAATACCCTGTCATCACGTATATCCTGATAGCTGTACTTGCTGACTGATTGACCGGAGTCGTCGGCTGCTGCGTTTTCCGTTTCGGGAGCAACCATTCTTTCATTGTATATTTCCCAACCGGACGGTATGATATGCGTCAGTGCCAGATTAGTGTAATCGGAAGTACCGCTGATATTGGATATTGAGGTGATAGCCATAAAGTCAGTTCCCTGTATGATGTCATTGACAGAGAGCGGTGTACCGTTTAGGTTAGCATATCTTATATCCATGCGGAGGTTATCGCTGATAGCCGGTAACGTATCGTTTAATAACTGCGTACGTGTGATAAGGTCTACGCTAAGCGCTCCCTTTCCTTGATTCTTCACAGAAACGGTGCCGGATTTTGGAGTGGTAGCGATTTCTTTTTCAAATACAGCTTTGGCTGATTTTACAGCAGGTTGCTGTTTATCGTTCCATGACCACACAAAATCCAGTGTGCCTGACAGCTTTTCTGCCAGACGTCCCATTGCCATCAGAGCAAAAGCGGTAGATTGTGTACTGAACCAATCCTCTTGTGACAGATTCTTAGAAACGACTTTCGCTTGTTGTAAAGCATCCCGTTCCCGGTTCATCAGGATGAGTGTTTCCAAAATCATTGCTTCGTCACGATCGGAAGAACCGTAAATCTGATTCATGGAAGAGTAGGGGCTCACCGTTGTTTCTACATTATACACAAGTTCTTCAGCTGGTTTCATCTTTCCGGTCAGTGCGTATGCGGCTGCCAGTCTCCATTTGGCCTGAATGGATAATCCGGTCTGTTCTTTCATTCGGTTCATAGCTCCATATTCCGGTACTCCTGCCAATGCAAGGGTATATAAACGGAAGGCTTGTTGCAATTCCGACTGCCATTGCTGCCAACCGCTTGCCTCCTGTGGCATACGCCAGTTTTGTGCGGCTGCACGTTGGAAGCGCTTCCACTTGTTCAGTACATTCGCATGAACGGCATATCCTTTTTCTTGTGCCAGCGTCAGGAACATTCCAGCATAAGAACTAATCCATTCGTCGGCAGCAGCATTCCCCGGCCAATATACAAATCCGCCGTTGGGGAGCTGACGACCATAAATCTGCCGGATAGCTTCCTGTACATTCGTCTTTATCTTTTCGGCTTCCGTCTTATCTATCGTCTTGAATTGAGCGACAAACAGAAGAGGCAGAGCCTTGGAAGTCAACTGCTCCGTGCAATGGTGCTGATAATTGTATAAGAAGTCGAACCGACGGCTGATATCTACCGAAGGTATGCGGGATACTTCCAGCTTGATCTGATTATTTGCGGAAGAACTGCTTAGGTTGTATGACAATTCTTTGCTTTGTCCGGCTTCTATCCATTGACTGTTGCGCAGGGTTACTACCGGATTCGGATTGCGTACGTCTATTTCAATGGTTTCTTTGGTTTGTTGTCCGCTGCCATTTGCTGTCAGGTGGATCGTAGCCTTTCCGGTTTTGCTGCCTGTTTTTAAGGTAAAGAAGACAAGCTGGTCTCCCGGTTGGGTGAATTTGAGCGATTGTTGGTTAGTTCCTACAATCTGTACTCCTCCACCGGATGCCTGAAGGGATACGGTTACATTCTTCACTTGATTCTCCATCGCAAAGATATTGACCGGAACGGTAATTTCTTCCTGAATACTAAGCACGCGGGGCAAAGTAGACAACATCATCAATGGAGTTCGTACGAAGGCAGTCTTTTCCGTATTACCATAAGCACCGTCCTGTCCAGCAACCACCATGGCACGTACCGAACCTACGTACATCGGAAGTTTCAATGTATGCGTCTGGCTCTTTCCTTTTCCCAGATAGAAAGGACCTATAAACTTGACTACCGGTTTAAAACGGTTTGCTTTAGCATCGGCAGGTTTCAGTGTGGCGTCTCCACCTGTGCTGAAAAGCGAACTATAGCTTCCGGAAGAAGCTCCTAATACATTATCATACATATCCCATGTCCGGATGCCAAGCGCTTCGCGTGAATAGAAATCATTCCATGGGTCCGGGGTCTTGAAGTTGGTAAGATCCAATAAACCGTCGTCTACGATCGCCAATGTATAAGTCATCGGTTTACCGCTCTTTTCGCTGACGGTCACGTTGAAGTTGGTTTCCGGGCGTAACACTTCCGGCATCTGTATCTGCGGTTGCAATACTGTCTGACTGTTAGTGACAAATACTGGAACAACACCGTACATACGGATAGGCAGGTCGTTGACTGTTTGCGCATGAGGCTGTAACAGACTGATATGCAAATATACGTTCGGAGTCATCTCCGGCGTAATCTTGAATGTATATTTCGTATCTCCTCCGTTGGAGACTTCTATCCATTCCTGACGTAATACTGTCGAACCGTTTTCGATAGATACCAGTGCACGTCCTCCTGCTGCTGCAGGAATAATGGCTGTGGCTGTTTCTCCAATTTCATACGAATCTTTGTTCAGAGAGAAAGCAAGCATCTTGATACCGCTGGGATCTGTTTTGCTCGAACGTCCGCGCCATTCCGGCCAGTCTATATAAACGGTTCCTCCAGTGGCATGTCCGCTCTCTTTGTCTTTTACGTAAACCAAATATCGTCCCCACGACGGATAATCGACGCGGAACTTGAAGGATGCTTTCCCGCCTCTTGTCTGTAAATTGCCGCTGGCAACAGGCGTGATGGAACTGTTGTTGATGTAAGTGCCAAAAGATTCACCGCTGTTCTCCCACCACCAGCTCCAGCCGATGCGGTATATTTTGTATTCCAGATTAGTACGGTTCACTAACTGTCCCTGCGTGTTTACAGTCACGATGTCGAATACGTGGTCTTTGTCCGTTTCAATATATTTGCCTTTCGGCTGGTTCAAGTTGATACCGACGTAAGATGTAAATGGCGAGAACGGGATTGTTTGGGTGTAGATGCTGGCATCTCCTCCCGGTTCGAATACACGGGTGGTGAAAGTTGCATTCAACATACCCGGTGCTTCGGTTGCGGTCGGAACTTTCAGTGTGACGTTGGCTTTTCCTTCTGCATCTAGTGTACCGTCAAATACATCTGTTTTGATAGTTGTGAAATCCGTAGCCGGATTATTGAAGATATATTGTCCGTAATTCTTAAACTGTGTATTTACTTTAGATAAAGACATTTCTATTTTAGCTTTCAATTTGGAGGCAGTGGCTCCTGTCAACCAGGTTGAAGTGAGTGGAGCGTAGACATCCTTGTCCGTAGCTTGAAGAATCTTCGGCAATGCCAGGTTTATTTTCAAGCGGTTGGGCTTTATGGTTTCGATACGTAGACCTTTGTGGAAGGTGGTTCCTCCTACTTTAATATATGCATTCCAGAGCCCGGTTGGATCTGTAGTCTGTGTCGGAACGTCGAATGTGTAAAATCCGTTTATTCCTTGCGTTGAAATCATTTTGGTGTAGAACTGTCCTCTCGGATTGTATATTTCCAGTGCTACGGGATGCTTGTCAGGGATTCTCTTTTCGCGGTCCTCCAATATAAAGGAGATGTGCAATGTGTCTCCCGGTCGCCATACTCCTCTTTCGCCATATATGAATCCTTTCAATCCCTTTTGAATATCTTTTCCTCCTACATCGAATCTGCTGACGGACTGTTCTTCACCGTCTACGACACGCACATACGCCTTTTGCTTTTCCGATTCTGCCACGATAATGAAAGGTACGCCCTTCGGAGTGATTTCAACGAACCCGTCTCCATTGGTTTCTCCCTTTCCTATGGGCTGTAACTGGAAGTTATATGCTGTTACTTGTGCTTTCCCTATCGGTTTGGTGTCCAAAATATTGCTTACGGCAATCCATAGTTTGTTCAGTGAATTCCGTTTTACAATCATCCCCAGATTGGAAGCAAACACATTACATGCAGCAATTCGGTCTGAATTCATATAATAAGATGGATGGCATGGATTGTCGCGTTCCGTCCATCGGTACACGCTCCAGTCCATTGTTCCTCCGTTGTAATAATAGTAAGCTTCGGGCGTATTCCAGATGGCTTCATCTTCTTCAGACAAGACACTTCCGCTTACTTTGGTCAACCCGTCGGATGTGTTACTGTCGGCGAATTTCATATCCTGATTCTCGTTTCCTCCACAAGGATAAGCGGAGTATTCCTGACGGAATGAAAGTATGACACGGTATATGGCACCCGGCTCCTGATGAATCAACCCGGCAAGATCTATTGAGTAATCCCCCCAATGATGAATGTCTTTGGAAGCATCTTTGGCAAGCCACAATGTTTTCTTGTAAACCAGTCTTCCCGAGCGGCGTAGTTCATTGGCCGAGGCGAGCGAATTGGTTTGCATAAACATCAATACATTATTCTCGAAGACGCGGATCACGCTCAAATCCACAGCATATAGATTGACTGCTCTGAAAGGAATAATCAGACTTTTCGAATCGGGCAGGATAGCGGCGGAGGTAGACATTTCTACCTGTGGTTTCAGACTTACTTCACTGAATGAGATCGTATGAGAAGTTCCCAGCGCTTTACCTTGACTGTCTTTGACTCCTTCATGGATATTCAACGTCAGTTTGTTCTGTGTGTTTGCTTCGAAATAGATAAAGACTCTGTTTTCGCTGATTTGGAAGATAGATGAGGAGACTTCCGGAATCTCAATCAGTCCTTTTAAATCTTGGGTAGTGGATAAAGGAGCGGAGAAAACAATCTCAATTCCGTTTTCCGGTTGTTCAATGCGTTCGGCAGACATAAAACGGAAGCAATCTTTAGCTGGTATCAGCACTTCTTCGCTTTGTTTGCGGTCAATGCCGGCTGGGTTACCATTGGCTGTAATGGTCAATGGGTAATCATCAGCTTCTCTGGGTATTTGTCTGATGTTGAACTGATACCGGGTAAGGTTGTCTGTCGCGGTGACTTCTACCGGATAACTCTTCTTGCCATCGCTGGCAGTCAGCATCTTTTCCACTTCCTCTTTTTTCACTACATCGCTGAAGCGTATTTCTCCTTTAATATTTATTTCATCCGGTTGGGTAGCTGTAATTGGTAACGACTCCAACTGCAAAGTGAAGTTACGTTCCTGCACACGGAATGAGAAGTTGAACTCTTTTAGTTTTTTGTCCACTTCGATGAAGTCTCCCAGTTGGAAAGTTCCTTCGTAGAGCGTTCCCGGTTTCAATGTTCCTTCTTCCGGCACAAACTCAATGGTGTTGTTGCTTACCCAATATGCTTTTCCTTTTAATGAAGGGGAAAAGCTGAACGGATTGTTTTTTAACTCACTGTTCAGATCCACCATGGGTTGGTCATGGGTCAACTCTATGCGTATGGTTGAATTCTGTGAAATAACTCCTCCCGTATACGCATTTACATACGGTGCATAATCGGCAGAAGGAATGATGTCTTTTTGAGTACGTGTGCATGAATATAGGCCCACAGTCATCATGATAAGTAGGAGTAGTCCGGTAGCACTAATGCTACGTGTAGTCTTTGTTAGTCCCATAGCGATGAGTTTTTTTATAGTTCAACAAACAAATATACAGTTTTTATGCTAAATCCTTTGTTATTCTGATTATTTTTGCAAGTTCTTAATCAATTTATTTATGGGGAAAAAGAAAGAATACAAAGAGGCCAATCGACGATTTCTGAAAAAGCTGTCATTTCAGGAAGGTGTTTTTGCGTTGCCGTGTGGAATTTATTACAAAGTTTTGGAGACTGGCGAAAGTACGATTTCTCCGGGTGCGCGGAGTATTGTTACCGTGCATTACAAAGGAAGTCTGATTGATGGCCGGGTATTTGATAATTCTTATGAACGTACTTGTCCCGATGCCTTACGTCTTAGTGATGTAATAGAAGGGTGGCAGGTAGCACTTCAGAAAATGCACGTTGGGGATAAATGGATCATCTATATACCTTATGCAATGGGATACGGTATCAAATCTTTTGATTCTATTCCTGCTTACTCGACATTGATATTCGAAGTGGAACTGCTTGGAGTTGCATAGAGGTCTATATACGATCAGATGCATGGATATTTTTCTTTTAGCTTCTTCATAAAAGACTTGCTTACTTGTAAAAGTTCCATCTCGTTAAATGGAGGCAGCAATATGCAATTGTTGTCTTCAATCGAGGTCAGATAGCCTATATTGATAATGTATGACTGGTTAATCTGGATAAGATAGGGGTGCAGACTCAATATCTTTTGTGAGTTTGTATTTCTTTTGAGTGTCAGGATATGATTGTTATTTAATACAGCTTCCCATAGTTTACTTTTGGAGTTATACCGGAAATAGCCAATCTGTTCTAAATGGATTAGTTGCAAGTTCCCAGTAATAGTAGTATATAAAAAGATCTTTTCTTCTTGATGTTTTTCTGTGTCGGTGTGATTGCAATTGTCAATATTCATATTCTATTTATCTTAGTATTCGATTAATCTGTTGATGATGCTAACATCGTAGTTTTATTTTGCATCAAAAGTAACGGATTGCTTTTAGCTATAAAAATAAAAAGTGTCTCATTCCTGAAATGAGACACTTTTTACTATTAAGAATTATGCTTCTAAAAAAGAAATTATTGTTCTACTCTTTGATTCTCAATGAATTTACTGGGTGATACACCATACTTTTCTGAAAAGTTACGATAGAAGGTTGCCCGGGAGGTGAAACCGCATGCAAACATCAGTTCTTTTACATTACTCTTTGGATTTTCGGCGGCTAACTGTCTGAAATATTCCAATCGAAGATAATTAATGTATTCCCGGAAACCTGTAAAGTCCTGACTTTTGATTGCTGCTGAAATATCGTGCTCCTGTTTATTCAGGGACTTGGCTAAAAGTTCTATGTTATACCGTTGATCGGTATAGGGATGCTGTTTCTGAAGATAGGTTTCAATCGTTGAGAAGAGCGGGAGAGGCTGAGATGATTTACCGACTTGTGGCATTATAGCGCTTTCCGTATTCTTTGCATTATGAATCATGTTTATATGGTTCGAGAACGGATTTTCATAACGTAAATATTGTATGGAGAATAAGACCGTAAAAACGATTGCCATAATACCGAACAGGTTGAAAACAAATTCATTGATATTTAGAGTGAACAAGATGTATATCCCTAAAAATACGAATAGAAAACCAATGAATAGATACATGTTATTATTTATCCTGCGGTAGGTTTTGTTATTCATCATCGGATAAATAAGAAGAACGAGCGGGGTAAAAACGGATAAAAGGAATATGCAAACCCTAAGCTTGACATCTATTTGATGCATATTCGGAATAATTTCATCTATGGAGTGGATGGGAGTGATATTCCCATTGAAACCTAAATAACTGATTCCTACCGTTATCGTAATGATAGGTAATAACAGAAAAGTAAATATCCTGAAATGGTTCAGATAGCCCGGTGATAAAGAAGCGATAGGGAATAGGGCTACAATATTTGCTAAAGCATACTATTTGAGCATTTTTTCAATGTTGAGCAATTCTGTGAAGTTGTATTCCGGAGTGTCTGTGACAATTGTCAGCCATCCGATATTTTCCCATGAAAACATAATACCGATGCCGGTTGCTATAATTCCCCAATATAATTTCGGATAATTGTCTTTAGCACGTATAATAAGGATGATTCCTATAATTAACGCAATCAGATCAAGTGTAAGCTCAATAGACAAGTGTATTATTCCCATATTTTTGACGTGACATGTTTCTGTTTTTTCTTATTTTAAAGGAAAAGTCAATGAAACAAAGATAAGCAATTTAGTCATATTAGGCAATAGAGAAAGTATGGTTTTTGTGAGATTTAGTATATCAAATGCGAACAGAAACTCGAAATCAAGTGAAGGATAACTACCGAAATCAGCTTTGAACTGCTTGTTATTAATGATGAATATACTAATTATCAATGTTTAATATGCAAAAATGGCCTTCAGGTTATAATATCTGTATTGGAATGATTATATTTGTAGAACTAATATTGATAGCTATGTCTGAAAAAGAAATGAATTCCTATCGTTTGACTAGTATGGAAGAACCTACTGATCAAATGCTTGCTACCTTGATGAGAGAGGTGGCGGAAGAAGCCAAACGTAAGGGGCTGGAAGCAACTGATAAACTCTTTAAGCGTTTGGATGAGACTGTTGCATTACGAAAAAAAGAATGGATGCAAAAACGTAATAAAATAGTGAAATAATGGAGCATTCTATGCATAGTCCTGTTTTGATTGTGATTGCCGGGCCTAATGGTTCCGGTAAAACTTCTGTTACTTCTAAAATTCTTCATCATGAGTGGATGGAAGATGCAGTTTATATAAATCCTGATATTATAGCTCAAGAGAAGTATGGAAATTGGAACTCAAAAGAGGCGGTGATGCAGGCTGTGAAATATTGTGAAGAACTAAGGGAACAATGTCTTGCAGAGCATAAAAGTCTTATTTTTGAAACCGTATTGTCTGTAGAAGATAAGATTGATTATATTTTGCGAGCGAAAGAAGCTGGTTTTTTTATTCGTTTCTTTTTTGTCTGCACAGAACATCCTACTATTAATGCTGCCCGTATCGCACGTAGAGTAATGGAAGGTGGACATGATGTACCTATTACTAAAATAATATCTAGGTATGATAAGTCAATTGCTAATAGTAGCATTGTATCAGAATTTGTAGATCGGGCTTACGTCTATGATAATTCAATTGAAGATGTGGACGCACAACTCCTTTTTCGATTGAAAGATGGAAAATTAGTGAAGCAGTACGTAGATGTCATTCCTAGATGGGCATTAGCTATATATGGTAAACGCGATAATTGAGCGGGAGATTCTATATTTTTCTATATATTATCTTTAGGATTTTGAAGATTCATTTTCTGCTAGTTCTTTAATCTCTTTATTTAAGAATACAGAAAGTACAGTTCTTACTACAACAACTCCGCCCAAGATCGCCAGCTCATCCAAAGTAGGATCAACTACAGTTTTCAGAATGTCGGATGCGATTAGAAATTCCAGTCCCAGCAAAAGGTAACTGCCGAAATCCGCCCTAAGCTGCCGGATATTATTAATGGTATAAGTGCCGTTGAATCGTTTTATTTCATTGCGCATGAAAGCGATGAAGCCGACGAGTACTCCATAGGTGACGATCAGCAGGCTTATAACGCTGATGATAGTAGCAAGCATATTTAAGAAAGTCAGTAGCATTGTGTATAATATTAGGGATATAAAATATAAACAAATATTTAATAGTAATGAATGGAAGTTGCTAATAATGCTCTGTTTATGTGCAAAAAAGATAAAGATGCTATATTGCTGTTTCAGTTAGCTAAAGGGGAATTAATGAAACAGTATGTTAATGATATACCGGAATGGGCATTTGCTATTTATGGAATATATTAAATTTGAATGTGTTCTGATTCTTATGTAAAGTTATCCGCATCTTTCCTTGGTGACAAGGAAGGATGCGGATAACTTTATTCTTATTATAAGTTCTATAACTTTTGTCTTATTTGAATCAACGTCTCTTTGTAACTTTATTCTTCAAGCGGAAATGTGATTGAACTGTTCGAATAGAATATCCTTCTTCGTCATATG
>ENA-OVFW01000056-OVFW01000056.1-human-gut-metagenome-genome-assembly--contig:-NODE-56-length-59077-cov-7.189387_pt1 | contig 59077 bp, 70 predicted proteins | sample MGYA00237765_ERZ505409 | MGnify/ENA primary metagenome ERZ505409 (study PRJEB26158, sample SAMN06016413) | human gut metagenome | biome: human gut; feature: ankylosing spondylitis patient; material... | reverse complement strand
TTCCCGATTAATTTGTATTTTTGAACATTCGAATTTGTAAGTTGGATAACTAGCATGAGAAAGAGATATATTTTACTCCTTCTATTTTGTCTCACATTAGTCGGTGTATCGGCACAGACGTTGGAGGAAGCGAGAGCTTTCTACAATCAAGGGCAATACGAGAAAGCCAAACCGATTTTCCAGAAACTCGTAAAGACACAACCGGCAAATGGAAATTATAACTTATGGTACGGCGTATGTTGCCTGGAAACAGGAGAACCAGAAGCAGCTTTGAAATATCTGGAAACCGCCGTAAAAAGACGGGTGCCCAGTGGACAACTGTATCTGGCGCGAAATTACAATGACCTGTATCGCTTTGAAGATGCCATCAAATGCTACGAAGACTACATCAGCGACCTGGCCAAACGGAAAAGGCCGACCGCAGAAGCCGAAAAGCTATTGGAGAAAAGTAAAGCCAATTTCCGCATGTTGAAAGGGGTTGAAGAAGTTTGCATTATCGATAGCATCGTAATAGACAAAGGTCGTTTTCTGGAAGCTTATAAAATTAGTCCTGAGTCCGGTAAACTATTCATGTACAATGATTTCTTCCAGAATGAGGCAGAAGTTGAGGCTACCGTATATGAAACGGAACTCGGCAATAAGATTTATTATGGTGAGCGCCAACCGGACGGTAAACTCAGCATCCTCTCGCGTAACAAAATGCAGGGCGAATGGGGCAAAGGTAGCTTGCTACCCAGTAGTATAAATGATTCCATCAATGCCAACTATCCGTATGTATTGACAGATGGCATCACCATCTATTATGCCGCGGATGGTGAAAATTCGATAGGTGGTTACGACATATTCGTCACCCGTTACAATACCAACACGAACACCTACCTCACTCCGGAAAATGTGGGTATGCCGTTCAACTCTCCCTATAATGACTATATGTTCGTTATCGACGAATATAATAATCTCGGATGGTTTGCCTCCGACCGTTACCAGCCGGAAGGAAAAGTTTGCATTTATGTATTCATTCCAAATTCTTCCAAAAGGGTATATAATTATGAAGCAATGGACCCGAAAAAAGCAATCGGGCTTGCCCGGATTCATTCTCTGAAAGATACGTGGACGGATCAGGATGCCGTAGCCGATGCCAAACATCGACTACAAGCCGCATTCGATGAAAAGCCACAAACCACGAAAAGTCATGAGTTTGAGTTTGTAATCGATGACCAGAATACTTATTATCAACAAAGTGATTTCAAATCTCCTCAGGTCAAAAAACTGTTCGGCAAATACCTCCAATTAGAAAAGGCTTTCAAAGAGCAGCAAAACAAATTGGAAGAGCAACGTTCCTTGTACTCCCGTGCCAAGGAAAGCGATAAAGCCAAACTGGCTCCCGCCATACTCGACCTGGAAAAGCAGATACAACAATTATCAGGTGAATTGGAGAAGGCCGCCATTGAAGTGCGTAATACAGAAAAACAATCCTTTAAATAGAAAACTATGGACATACTTATCATCATTGTACTCATTGTTGCGGCAGTTATCCTGTTCTTGGTAGAACTGTTCGTCATCCCGGGCATCAGCATAGCCGGAATTCTGGCCGGAGCTTGCATGATCTATGCCAACTACTATGCCTTTGCCTATCTGGGTACAACGGCTGGTTTCATCACGCTCGGTGTATCGGCAATAGCCTGCATAGGCTCATTGATACTCTTCATGCGCTCCAAGACCTTGGATAAAGTGGCGTTGAAGAAGAATATCACATCGAAGGTGGACCGTACGGCTGCGGATCAAGTAAAAGTAGGCGATACGGGTGTGGCCATTACACGCCTGGCACTGATCGGCAATGCCGAAATAGACGGCAACATCGTGGAAGTGAAATCCATGGACGGATTCCTGAATGAAAAAACCCCTATCATTGTAAACCGTATTACGGACGGCGTTATCATGGTAGAAAAGAAAAAAGACTAATATTCACACTTAATATCTTATAAATCATGAACGTAGACACTATGTACCTTACTGCCTTTCTTGTGATAGGAGGCATTATCTTCATCGTACTGTTCTTCCACTATGTTCCTTTCTTCCTATGGTTGTCCGCCAAAGTTTCGGGAGTCAGGATTTCATTGGTGCAATTGTTTTTAATGCGTATCCGTAACGTACCTCCCTACATCATTGTACCGGGTATGATTGAAGCACACAAAGCCGGATTGAGCAACATTACCCGCGACGAGCTGGAAGCTCACTACTTGGCTGGTGGACATGTAGAAAGAGTGGTGCACGCCTTGGTATCCGCCTCTAAAGCTAATATTGAATTATCCTTCCAGATGGCTACCGCAATCGACCTTGCCGGACGTGATGTGTTCGAAGCCGTTCAGATGTCGGTAAACCCGAAGGTGATCGATACTCCTCCGGTGACCGCCGTAGCAAAAGATGGTATCCAGTTGATAGCCAAAGCCCGTGTAACGGTACGCGCCAATATCCGCCAGTTGGTGGGTGGTGCCGGTGAAGACACTATCCTGGCCCGTGTAGGCGAAGGTATCGTATCTTCCATCGGTTCGTCCGAAAACCACAAGTCAGTATTGGAAAACCCGGATTCAATCTCCAAACTTGTGCTCCGCAAAGGTCTGGATGCCGGTACGGCTTTCGAAATCCTGTCCATTGATATCGCTGATATCGATATAGGTAAGAACATCGGTGCGGCTTTGCAGATAGACCAGGCAAATGCCGATAAGAATATCGCCCAGGCCAAAGCTGAGGAACGCCGTGCAATGGCCGTGGCCAGCGAACAGGAAATGAAGGCGAAAGCTCAGGAAGCACGCGCCAAGGTGATCGAGGCAGAAGCCGAAGTACCTAAGGCCATGGCAGAAGCATTCCGTAACGGCAACCTGGGCATCATGGATTATTATCGGATGAAGAACATCGAAGCTGATACTTCCATGCGCGAAACCATAGCCAAACCATCGGGAAACAACTCAAATCAGCCGTTGAGTAAATAACCGGTAGAATTATAGCCCCAGAAAAACGTCGGAACCGGTGAACAGTAATCCCGTTCCGGCGTTTTCTATTTATAAACGTATCAACCAAAAAATCCAGAATATGAAAAAGTATTTTGCATCTTCCGAACTTATTATCAATGATGACGGTTCAGTTTTTCATCTGCACGTAAAGCCCGAGTGGCTGGCAGACAAAGTAATCCTAGTGGGCGACCCGGGCAGAGTGGCACTGGTAGGCTCACACCTTGAGAATAAAGAATGTGAAGTGGAAAGCCGCGAGTTCAAAACCATTACAGGTACCTACAAGGGCAAACGCATCACGGTGGTTTCTACGGGTATTGGTTGCGACAACATCGACATTGTGATGAACGAACTGGACGCCTTGGCCAACATCGACTTCAACACACGTGAAGAAAAGCCCCAACTTCGCCAGTTAGAACTGGTGCGCATCGGTACTTGTGGCGGTTTGCAACCGAATACGCCCGTAGGTACATTTATCTGCTCGCAAAAGTCCATTGGTTTCGATGGCCTGCTGAACTTCTATTCAGGGCGCAATGAAGTGTGCGACCTGCCATTTGAGCGTGCATTCCTGAACCACATGGGATGGTCGGGGAATATGTGCGCACCTGCTCCGTACGTGATCGACGCCAATGCCGAACTGATAGAGCGCATTGCCGGAGACAATATGGTACGCGGTGTAACGATTGCCGCCAGTGGTTTCTTTGGCCCGCAAGGACGCGAACTACGTATTCCGCTGGCTGACCCGAAGCAAAATGAAAAGATCGAGAACTTTGAATACAATGGCTATCGCATTACGAACTTCGAGATGGAAAGCTCCGCACTGGCCGGTTTGAGCCGCCTGATGGGACATAAGGCGACCACGGTATGCATGGTCATAGCCAACCGGTTGATTAAAGAAGCCAATACGGGCTACAAGAATACGATTGACACTTTGATAAAAACCGTACTGGACAGAATTTAAGAAACACCCACTCAAATATACTTGATGATTGTTTCCTTCAATCTTTCGTAAGTATATGGTTTGGCAATAATATCATTGCACCCGGCGGCTAATGCTTGTTGTTGCTCTATCAGGAAAGCATTGGCCGTCACCGCAACGATAGGCAAATCGATGTCGATGGTACGTATCTTTTCCGTAGCCTGAATACCGTTCATCACCGGCATGCGGATGTCCATCAATATCAGGTCGGGACGCTCACGCAAGAAACTATTTACGGCCTCTTCGCCATTGGTAACCCACGAAATGGTGTAGTCCTTCTTCAGCAAAATGTTTATCTGCATAAAGTTAGACTCCGTATCTTCAGCTATCAGAATTTTCTTCCTGCCGTCTGATCTTCGCTCTACGTGGGCATTGATTTCAACAGGTTCACCATCCGCTCCCAACACAAACTGGCGGTAAGGAAGGGTCATCACGAAAGTGCTCCCCACTCCTACTTCGGACTCTACGGAAATCTTTCCTCCCAATCTCTCCACGATGCTCTGGCAGATGGGGAGCCCCAGACCCGTGCCCTGAACAAAATCGTTCAGCTTTTCGAAACGGTTGAAAATCAAGGGCAATTTCTCCTTCGCAATGCCGCAACCGGTATCCGTTACATACACCTTCAACCATTCTCCGCAGACCTCCAACCCCAAGGTGATGGTCCCTTCATGGGTATTCTTAATGGCATTAGAGAGAAAGTTGAACAGCACTTGCGTAATCCTGTTCCGGTCCACCATAATCCAGATTTCCTCATCGGGACATATCACATTCAGTCGGATGCCCGTTTTCATTTTCAGGCGATGCACTTTCTCCACTTCGTCAATCAGTCCGGTCATTTCGACCAACTGGAAGTTCATTTCCGATTTTCCCGACTCGATACGGGAAAGGTCCAGAATGTCATTTATGAGTTGCAACAACAGGTTGCTATTCTTCTGGATGATGTTCAGGTATTCGGCTTTCTCCACTTCATCTTCCGTCAAAGCTATGATTTCAGAGAATCCCACGATAGCATTCAAAGGAGTGCGGATCTCGTGGCTCATATTGGCCAAGAACACCGATTTCATGCGGTCGGCCTCTTCTGCCCGCTGCTTCGCCTCGATGAGTTCATTGGAGCGTTGCACCCTGTCACCGATATCGTGTATCAATGCCATCACTTTATTATCTTCGAACGGAGCGATGCGTGCCTGGAAATAATGCCTTTCGCAATCATCCACATCCAGGGGATACTCTATCTCCTTCAACTCCCCGTCTTCGAGGCATTGACGTATGTTCCGTAGAAACAGGTCGCTGACTTCGGGAGAATAGATGGTGCGCCCATCCGCTCCCCGTAGCTGTTCAACGGGATGGAGCAAAATGGTGTCAGAAGACATTAACACGTCGGTGAGGAAGAAATTTTCATCAAAGATGAAGATGAATTCAGGCAATGCCTGTATTATCTTCCGGTTTCGCTCTTCCATGCGCGATATGCGCGTTTCGCGTTCGCACTGCCCGGTGACATTCACGGTATAGCATAAGAGGCTTTTCGGATTTCCACTTCTATCTTTCTCTACAGATAAGAGGTGGTCCTCCAACCAGACTATTTCGCCATGCGCACCTACGCAACGCACGCGTAAGACTTTGGACTCTTCAAAGCCATCCAATTTCTTTTGAAAGCCATCCAACGACACCAAATGCTTATCATCGGGATGCACAAAGCTACAGAACTCTTCCAAATTCTGATAACAGATGCCGACTTTATCCAAGCCTAAACTTTCGAAATATTCCTGAGTGAAAGTGCACTCCAGGGTATTGACATTTATCTCCCAGAGAGCAATTTGATGGGCAGCCAGAACGGAGTTGACCTTCAATAATTTCTCTTTCAGTAGTTCCGTGTTCTCGTCTTTCTCGGTAGTATGAGAAGAGGAATCATGCATTTTTATTTTGTCTTGCGCCATAATAACAAAGTGTATCATGTAAAGGCTACGAAAATTGAGCAAATGTAATAAAAAAGAGTAAGTAATATACAATTTTTTGCCCCAAAAGGCTATCTTTGCAACTCAAATAACAATTTTTATGATGAATCAGGATACCATCTGTGCCATTGCCACGGCCCAAGGAGGAGCAATCGGAAGCATTCGCGTCTCAGGAGCGGACGCCATTCGTATCACCAGCCACATTTTCACCCCGGCAAAATCCGGTAAAGCGCTGGCAGATTGCAAACCTTATACACTGACTTTCGGGAAGATACACGATGGAGAAGAAATTATCGACGAGGTTCTTGTCAGCCTGTTTCGCGCCCCGCACTCTTACACGGGCGAAGATAGTACGGAGATCACCTGCCACGGTTCGAGTTATATCTTGCAACAGGTTTTACAATTGCTCATCAAGCACGGTTGCCGCCTGGCGGGACCGGGGGAATACACGCAACGCGCCTTTCTCAATGGAAAGATGGATTTGAGCCAGGCCGAAGCCGTGGCGGACCTGATTGCTTCTTCATCTGCCGCCACCCACCGCCTTGCCATGAGCCAGATGCGTGGCGGATTCAGTAAGGAGCTTACGGAGCTACGCAACCAGTTGCTACACTTCACTTCACTGATTGAACTGGAACTGGATTTCAGCGACCATGAAGAGTTGGAGTTTGCGGACAGAACGGAGCTTTACCGATTGGCGGATCACATCGAAGGAGTCATTTCCCGACTGGTACATTCGTTCAGCGTAGGAAATGCGATCAAAAACGGCGTACCGGTAGCCATCATCGGCGAAACGAATGCCGGGAAATCAACGCTTCTCAATGTATTGCTGAACGAGGACAAGGCTATCGTGAGCGACATTCACGGCACTACGCGCGACGTGATTGAAGACACGACCAATATCGGCGGTATTACTTTCCGTTTCATTGACACGGCAGGTATCCGCGAAACCAATGATACGATTGAGAGTCTGGGCATAGAGCGCACGTTCCAAAAACTGGAACAAGCGGAGATCGTGCTTTGGATGATTGATGCAACGGACGCAACGTCGCAAATGAATCAGCTATCGGGGCAGATACTTCCGCGTCTGGAAAGAAAGCATTTGATATTGGTATTCAACAAATCGGATTTGTCGGGCACGGCTCATTCTGATGAGGTGCTTTCTGCGGCCTCTTCCATCATTCCTGACGCCGAATGTATTTTTATTTCCGCCAAGAAAAGGCAAAATACGGATGTGCTTCAGAAGAAACTTATAGCCGCCGCCAATCTGCCTACGATAACCCAGAACGACGTGATAGTGACCAATGCCCGCCATTACGAAGCCCTCACGCATGCTTTAGAAGCCATCAGACGCGTACAACAGGGATTGGCAAACAATCTTTCAGGGGACTTCGTGGCCCAGGACATCAGGGAATGCATCTTCCATTTGAGCGACATCGCGGGGGAGGTGACGAATGATATGGTGCTACAAAATATATTTCAACATTTTTGCATCGGAAAATAAGAGGAAAAATCAATATAGTAACTCAAAGTAAATTGGGAGTAACTAATAACAAATAAGCGGCTAAATCTCAACGGTTTATGCCGCTTTTCTTTTTAACGTAATTTGTTTTTAGTTACTTGGTGTTTGTTATAAATTTGTTGTACTTTTGTTGCTCGAATGGTTATCAACAACAAAAGCAACAAAAACAATGGGAACATCAAAAGAACCAATCCGCCTACGGAAGCGGAAAACATCGACGGGGAACATATCCCTGTACCTCGACATCTACCTGAACGGGAAGCGTTCATACGAGTATCTGAAAATGTACCTTATTCCCGAACGCACGAGAGCCGACAAGGCAAAGAACCAAGAGACGCTGCAGCTCGCCGAGGCTATCAGGGCGAAACGAATTGTCGAACTTCGGAACGGTGAGTTTGGGTTCAAGTCGGAATACCCGACCGACACCCTGTTTTTCGATTACTACAATATGATGTGCGAAAAGCGACTTGGTACACCCGAGAGCCGAGGGAATTGGGGAAATTGGTATTCCTGTCTGCACCACCTCCGCATTTATGAGAAACGGGAGAAAATAACCTTTGCGGAGATTACGCCCGAATGGGTTCAGGGCTTCAAAGACTACCTCGACAACAAGGCGATTGCTTGGGCTCACGACAAGAGGGAACGTGTCAAGGAAAAGCCGCTGTCCCGAAACTCGAAGCTCTCGTATTTCAACAAGCTGCGAGCCTGTCTTAATCAGGCGTTCGAGGACAGGATAATTCCTATCAACCCCTGTCGAGGTGTCGAGAATTTCAATGCGGAGGAGGGAACACGAATGTATCTGACATTTGAAGAACTCCGAAAGCTCGTCGATACAGAATGTGAGTATGCGGGTGTGAAACGGGCGTTCCTGTTCTCCTGTCTGACAGGGTTGCGTCGGAGCGACATTGTGCGGTTACGTTGGAGCGATGTTCATCAACAGGGCGAATTTACCCGTATCATTTTCAGACAGAAGAAGACACAGGGGCAGGAATATCTCGACATCACGCCACAGGCTGTTGAGTTTATGGGCGAACGTGGCAAGTCGGACGACCTCGTGTTCTATGACCTCTACACACCTGACTGTACCAACAAGGCTATTCAGAATTGGGTACTGCGGGCAGGTATCGACAAGAAGATTTCTTTCCATTGTGGACGGCATACGTTTGCCGTTATGATGTTGGATTTGGGGACGGACATCTACACTGTCAGCAAACTGCTCGGACATCGGGAGCTATCGACGACACAGATATACGCAAAGGTGCTTGACAAGAACAAACAGGCGGCGGTGCAACGGATTCCGTCTATCCTCCCTGATCTGAACGGAGGCAATGATAAGGAATGACGAACGGGGCTTATTTCGCCCCGTTTTTCTTTGCAAACATATCTCCTACTCCTGTTAGAAGCCAAGTCGCCGATACTCCGAAATCACGTACAAGGTATGTCAGCCAAGCCGTCTGAAAAATGTCCCGTTCGGGTTCTTTTTCAAGGGTGTTGAAATTCCAACGGTTTATTTCGTACTGATTGGTAAAGGTTTGTTTTCCTCTTATCGTTCCCGCAGCTTTCAGGGCATATATTGCCTCGAAAAACCTCTTAATCACTTTTTGGCTGTCTGCTGTTTGCATAACATATCTGATTTACCGCCCGCAACGGCGAATTTTACATTTATTTCATTTTCTCGTTCACTTGCCTGTCTTTGCCATTTGGAAAGCGTGTCGGGGCTAAAAACAGGGATTTTGCCTGTAATAACAGCCTGTTCAAACTCGTGCAGTTCATTCGGCTGCATATACGGCAGGTATTTCTCCAATTCGAGAATGTCCTGTATGTGGGCGTACATTCCCTGACGAATGCCCGTGTACGCTTCATTGGCTAACATCTTCCCCTCTCCGAGCAGCAGCCAACGTGCGTCCACCTCGGGGAACGAGGACAGCAAAGTGATAACAGGCTGAATGCCGAAGTTCTCTCCCCGCAGTAATTTAGCAAGGTATTGAGGAGTCCACCCCAACAGCTTGGCAAATGCGGTCTGCTTCCCGCCTGTCTTATAGTCGATAATCATCTGTAACCTGTCTTTCATAGGCACATCAATATAATGGCGTTTTCCCGAACAGCGTTACCCTGCAACGGCAGAGGTTACAGCTCCGTCCGTCGGGGCAACTGTTTTTTTCTGTTCTCGGAGCTGCTCTTTCAGCAATCCGACAAGTTCCTCAATCTGTTTATCACGGGCGGCGAGGCTTTCCGCCTGTAACTGTATTATTCTCCAAGCCTCACGGGAGATTTCAACCGTCTGTAAACCGTTCGGGCTATTTTTGAACAAATCTCCCTCTCCTCGCAAAATCCAAACTTCGTTTATATTTTCATCAAGCCCACAGAGCTTTTTCACGAACTTTTCCGACAGGGGGACTTTACCGTTCACAATCTGCGAAAATGAGGATTTGGTATATCCTAACAGGTCTGCAAGCTCTTTTTCGCTTTCTGCGACACCTTGAAATATCAACCAATTTATCGCCTTTTTAATACGCTGATTTTCAGTCATATACAAATTATTTTAATTTTTGATGCGAAATTTTGTTTCGATTTTTGTTTCTATAATCGAAACTTTGTTTATATTTGCACCGTGATACAATTTAATATCGCAACAAAGATACGAAAAAGGAAATAAAATCGGAAATAAACCAATAAGTAAAATTGAAAATGAAAGAGGTGATTCCAAAAATGACAGATTGCCAAATGGCACGACAGGAACGTGACTTGGCTATTTACAATGAGTATAACGAACTCACTGCTGACAAGGAGCAAAGCAAGACCGTAGTAAATCAACACCTGATGAAGAAGTACGGTATCAACTCCGAGGGAACTATCTACACAATCCGCAAGCGGGTTGAGGAACGATTAAAACGAGAGGAGGCAACGGCATGAGCAGGAGGTTGAGCCCTGAAGCCGCCCACGAGAAGTATCTGTACAACAAAAAGTATCAGGACGGCTATTGGGAACGCAAGGCAGCGAAAAGAAAAGGAAAGGTCGAGGTTACGGTTTCCATAACCGAAGAACTCCTCCCCGCACTTGAAACGGTAACGGTGACTGTTCAACGGAACGGACATTCGGACGAACGCTACATCAAAGCGTTGGAACAGGCGAACAGGACACTCAACTCTGAAAACAGGCGGCTCATACGCCTCTTGCAAAAGTATCAAGAGATTATCAAAATCGGACTAAATCAGTTGGAATATGAAAACAATCTGTAAGGAAATCGGGAAATGGGTATTGTTCGCAATACTCCTGACCGTCGGAACAATCGCATTTATGGTGTTCTGCGGCGAAAGTGATGAAATGCCTTTAGGGCAATTCTTCCTATGGAAACTTGCAGCGGGCTTCGTGATGTATATCTGCTATCTCATAGGCAAGAAGCTGTATGCAGCGGACTTGCTTCCTGAACGTGTAATGAAAGATATTGAGGAGGAAGAGGTATGAGCAACGAGGCAATCCAAGAAATGAACACCAAACTCGACCGCATTGAGCAGTTGGCGATGATAGGCTCAAAAACCGTCCTCGACCTCTCCGAAGCGGCTGTGTTCACAGGCTACAGCGAGAGCCACCTGTATAACCTGACAAGCAAACGTCAAATCCCCCACTACAAGAAGAACCGCAAGCTCTATTTCAAGAAACAGGAACTCGAGGAGTGGATGTTGGAACGGGAGGTAAAGACCGACAAGGAAATCCGCAGCAGGGCTTCGACTTATGTATCAACCCATAAAAAGTAACGAATATGCGAAACGCCGACCAATTGAAATCCCCGAAGTCGCTGATTAAGGCGGCATTTGAAAGGGGCGAACGCCTGACAACGTACACAGGCAACCAAATCGGACACACCGTTGATTTCCGAAAAATCGTATCGACGCTCCGTGATGAGGGCTTCCACATCAAGGACTATTGGGAAACAGCCCCCGACGGACGGAAATACAAAGTTTACTATCACGAAAAGCAAAGCCCGAAGCTGTCAGAGGGCAATAATCAATAAATAACAGTATGAACGACATTATCGAAATCAAACAGGCTGATATGCTGCAAGCTATCAACCGTGCGGAAGTGGACATTCAAATCTCGACCGCAAAGCAGTATCCACGTGATCTGAACGCAACTCTGAATAAGATTGCAACCTACGCCACTATGGACAGGGAAACTGCCGAGGACTGTTTTTATGTTCTCCGCCGCAAGGGACAGAACGGACAGGACAGTGTCATTGAGGGCTTATCGGTTCGTATGGCTGAAATCATCGCAGGGGCTTGGGGTAACCTCCGAGTGCAAACCCGTATCATCGGCAACGACGGACGAATGATAACCGCACAGGCTATCTGCCACGACCTTGAAACCAACTTCGCCGTAAGCAAGGAAGTGAAACGCCGTATCACTGACAAGAACGGAAGAACGTACAGCGAGGATATGCAGGTTGTTACAGGCAACGCCGCCGCTTCAATCGCTTTCCGAAACGCCGTGTTGGCTGTTATCCCCAAGGCTGTGACAAAGCGTGTTATCAACGACGTTAAACAGGTCGCCCTCGGACAGGCAATCGACATCGAGACAGCCCGTCAGAACTGTATCGCAAATTTCGCTAAATCAGGCGTAACAGAAAAAATGCTCTTGGAGTATCTCGGCAAGAACAGTGTAGCGGACATCGACAAGGAAGCCCTCTTTGAGTTGAGAGCCACTTGGAACGCCATTAAGGAGGGAACGACAACCGTACAGGAATGTTTCTTGAAACCCGCCCTCGAAGCCAAAAAGGAAGCCGAAGCGAAGAAGAAAACAACCTCGGCACAGGATAAGGCGGCAAAGGCTATGGCACAGGCAACAGGCAATGTTCCCGCCAACGTGAACCCCGAAACGGGCGAAATCATCGACAATCAAAAGTAATAACCCATAATCAGCAACAAAATGGAAATCAAGAAAGAAAATCTCGTTGCGGCTTATAATACAGCCGACGACAGCGGTAAAAAAATGCTTCAAGCCCTTTTCCCCGAAGCACAGTTTGAAACCCCACAGACAGCGGATAATCGCCCTGTAACAGAACGTATCAAGACGTTTGCCGACGCAGCAAAGGCGGTAGGCATAAACGACCCCGAGGATTGGGAGGACGGTTACTCTGATGTTGAGCCTGACATCCTCGCATATTTCAAGCTCCGTATCATCGTACAGGCGTTGAATGAGGGTTGGAAGCCACAGTTCACAACGGAGGAATGGCGTTATTATCCTTGGTTTTGGCTCTACACCGAACAGGAAATTGAGGATATGGACGAGGACGAGAAGAACGAACGTCGTATGATGAACACAGGCGACTATGTTACAGACTATGCGGGCTTCGCCTATGCGGCCTCGAGTAACGTGCCCTCGTATCCGTATGCGCTCATCGGCTCTCGCCTTTGCTTAAAAACCCCCGAACTCGCCACGTACTGCGGCAAGCAGTTCATCGGCATTTGGGCTGACTATCTCCTAACCCGCAAGGACGCATAAAGTATCATCGGGAGGGCTTCGGCTCTCCCATATTTCATAACCGTAAAAAACAGATAATATGGAACGTAAAGAACTTATTGAAAACCTCGCCAAATGGCAGGAAGCTGACAACGACAAGAGAGCAATTATCGTACTGACAACAGAGCTGACAGGAACAGATGAAACCCACAAGCAGTATTCATTATCAGCGGGGTTAGCGGGTTCAGGAGAGAACATCGTTGCAATGTTGAAAGGAGCATTCAGAGATAACCCTGACCTCCCGAAGCTCATCAACAGAGCCGTAAAGGAACTGACCCTTGAATCAATGTTGAGAAAAGTCGGCAAAGCCGCTATTGAAGTTATTAACGAAATCAAAGAGGAGGAACAGAAATGAGTGTTACAGTTATCAGACCGAAAGACCGTGCCGAATGGTTAGAGTTCAGAAAATCAGGTATCGGCAGCAGTGAGGTAGCCACTATCGTAGGCTTGAACCCTTGGGAAACCCCGTATCAGTTATGGAGACGTAAAATCGGGCTTGACGCTCCGAAAGAGGAAACCTTTGCGATGAAAGCGGGACACTACCTCGAGGACGCTGTTTCGCAGTTTTGGCAGGACGCAACAGGACGTGAGGTTATCAAACGCTCTGTCGGGGATTGGATTATCCGCAACAACGAGAAACAGTTTATACAGGTTTCTCCCGACCGTACATATTGGTTGGAGGGTATGAAGCACAACGACCAAAACAAGGGCATTTTGGAGTGTAAGACAACACAGAAAGCCATTGACGGGGACGACCTCCCGAAGCATTGGTTCTGTCAGGTTCAGTATCAGCTCGGAGGAGCGGAACTCACACAGGGCAGTATCGCTTGGCTCACACAGGGCAGGGAGTTCGGGTATAAAGACCTTATGCTCGTTCCCGACTTCTACGCTTGGCTTGTTGAGGAGGTTGAGCGATTTTGGACTGACAATATCCTCGGAAAGCAAGAACCGTCAGCCGTTTCCGTACAGGACGTTCTCCTGAAATACAACCGCCACACAGCGGGCAAGGTTCTCGAAGTGACGGAGGAAATCTTTGAAGCCTACAATCAACTGAAAGGGGTAAAAGAAGAACTCTCCCGCCTCGAAGAACGCAAGGAGGAATTGGAGGGACGCATTAAGCTCGGTTTCGGTGACGCAGAGGCTATCAGCTACGGGGGACAGACTATCGCTACATGGAAAGCCCCGAAAGACAGTGAGAAGTTCGACGCAAAGGCTTTCCAAGCCGCACATCCTGACCTTGCGAGAGAGTTTACAAAGACCGTTACAGGGGCTCGACGCTTCCTGTTGAAATAACCCGTAAAACAGAGCGAAAATGATTGCAATATCTAACCAACAGCGTGACGAAATTATCCGCTACATCGACTACCTGTGTGAGACCAACAAGGACGTGAGCAGCCGCAATACACGGGTGTTCAACCTATGCCGCCGAGCGAAGATACTCCGTAGGGAGTTGATGAAGAAGCAGCCGTTTTCGCCCTCTGATTTACCTGAACGGTTAAAAAATTCTCGAAATCAAAAGTGATTATAATATAATCGTTTTAACTTTGCGATAACCAAAAGAACAGATATGAGATTCATCGTTGAAACATATACAAAGCCGCACACGGGTGGGCTGCTCCGAAAGGAAGCCCGACGCAACTGTTATGCGTGGTTAGCCCTACGTGCGGCTTTCTTTTCATCAAGCAACAATGATACAATTACGGTCTAACCAAACCGAACCGATACAGAAAGCGATTGAGTTCTTCAAGCAGCAGAAGCCGAAGCCAAGTTTGATAGTCCTGCCGACAGCGTGGGGCAAATCAATCCTGACGGCTTTTGTTGCAATGAACTGTAACGACAGGCTCTTGGTTCTTCAACCCTCAAAGGAGCTGTTGGAGCAGAACATCAAGAAGTATTACGCCCTGTGTGACGGTTTCGCCGTGAATGCGGGCATTTACTCGGCTTCATTCGGTCGAAAGGAAATCGCACAGATAACCTACGCTACAATCGGCTCGATTAAGAACCTCGGGGCACAGTTCAAGGAAATGGGCTTCACAAAAGTACTCATCGACGAGGCACACCTATACCCCCGTGAGGCTGACAGTATGTTAGGACGTTTCCTCGCTGACAGCGGGATAACACACGTCCTCGGTATAACCGCAACGCCTGTAAAGCTCCAACAGAACTATGATCAGGACGGCGGCACATTCTCAAAGCTCGTTATGCTGACATCACGCAGCAAGAAAGGCAATTTCTACAAAGACATTATTCACGTCGGACAGGTATCTGAAATGGTACAGCTTGGTTTTTGGAGCAAGCTTCGATACGAAGCCGCCGACTTCGACAGCAGTATGTTGGTTTACAACACCTCGAAATCGGAGTTCACGGAGGACAGCGTTTTGAGGGCTTATGAAGCCAACGGAGGGGAACAGGGCATAATCGAAGCCCTCGACAAGCACACGGACAGGCAGCATATCCTCGTGTTCTGTCCCTCGGTACAGGACGCTATCGACCTATCACGCCGCTACACGGGTTCTGCTGTGATTTACGGCGATATGAAGCCCGCAGAGAGGGCAAACATTATCAACGAGTTCAAAGCGGGCAGAATCAGGGTAATTTTTAACGTGCGGGTGCTTTCGACAGGTTTCGACTATACAGGCATTGACTGTATCATTCTCGGAATATCGACAGCTTCCATAGCCCTGTACTATCAGATTATCGGACGTGCCACCCGTATTGACGACGGCAAGGAGGACGCACTGATAGTTGATTTGGGAGGTAACGTTTCACGCTTCGGACGTGTCGAGGACATCACTTTCGAGAAAGGCAGGATATGGCGAATGTTCGGGACAGGCGGTCGCCTGTTGAGCGGCATTCCGATAACCGATATCGGAAAGATAACCCGTGAAGACACGACAGCCATTGACAAGCAAGCCGAGCAGCCGATTGAGATAATGCCTTTCGGTAAATACAAGGGCGAACGCATTTGTGACATTCCGTTGAACTATCGACAATGGATGTTGAACAATTTTGAATGGAGTGCCAAGAATGCGAAACTCAGGAAATCAATCATAGCAACAATTCAATAAATCATAGTTATGGCACTAAATGGTAAACTTGCGGCACAATACTTCACGCACGACGCTGATATGCGAAACGACGTGAAGATAAAGGCTCTACGCCGAAAATTCTCTCACACAGGGTATGCCGTGTGGAACTATCTCTTGGAGGTTCTGACTGATGTTGAAGCGTTTGAAATCGGGTATGACGATGTGACGAAAGAACTCCTCGCCGCTGATTTTGACGTGTCAGTACAGGAGCTATCGGAAATCGTGGACTACTGTTGTAAAATCGGGCTTCTGCAGCAGGACGGCACCCGCCTGTTCAGCGCAGCACACCAACGCCGTTTCCAAAGCATAATCGAACGCTTCCAACGCCGTTCCGAAGCGGGCAAACGTGGTATGGCTTCACGTTGGGGAAACCGTAACAAGGATATAGCCACCGATAACAATGTTATAACATCGGATAACATAATAGAAGAGAATAGATTAGAAGAAAATAGAAAAGAAGAGAATAGAGTTAGATATCCTTATCAGGATATTGCCGATAAGTGGAACTCTATCTGCGGGGCGTACCTCCCGAAAGTACAGAAGCTCTCGGAGGCACGACGCAACAAAATCAAGGCTCGTTTACAGGAGTTCGGCACACAGGAAGAATGGATACCGACCGTTGAAGCCCTGTTTGAACGAATAGCTGCTTCTGATTTTCTTCGGGGCAACAACAATCATCAATGGACGGCAACATTCGATTGGGTATTTGACAGCCCGAAAAATTGGGTAAAGGTCTTGGAGGGCAATTATGATAACCACAGAGGGGGCAAACAAGCCCCACAACAGGCGAACGCCCAACTCGGTGTAGGTGAGTTTATCGACGCAACAGGACGCCGCACATACGGCACAGGACGGGCGACAATCCCCAACGACGCCCCGCCCCGCCCGAGCGAAAGACACTGTTGGAATGAATCAACCTCTCAATGGATAATCTTATGACACGAATGGATTGGAAGAAATACGGCATTGAAATCCCGTATAACAGGACATCAGGCAACGTAAAGGTTCACTGCCCGCAGTGTCGAGACCAACGCCACGACAAGCGTGACAAGAGCCTTTCCTGTGACCTCGCTACGGGAATGTTCAACTGCCACTACTGCGGGTTCAGCGGATGTGCAGCGGAAAGGGAAAAGGAGGAATGGCAGAAACCGTTCTACAATCCCGCTCCGCTGAAACATCAGAAGCCGACCTACAAGAAGCCCACACGGACAGGCAGCACGTCTTTGAGTGAAAAGGCTCTTGCTTGGTTCAAGGGTAGAGGCATAAGCTCCGCAACACTAACGGCGATGAAAGTTACCGAGGGTATGGAGTTTATGCCGCAGAAGAACAGTCAGGCAAATACGATACAGTTCAACTACTACAAGGGCGGGCAGCTCGTGAACACGAAGTATCGTACAGGGGACAAATGCTTCAAGCTCTGTTCAGGGGCGGAACTCCTCCCGTACAACATCGACGGTATCAAAGGTAAGCAGGAGTGTATCATCACAGAGGGGGAAATGGACGCACTTTCATTCATCGAGTGCGGACGTACTGACGTGATCAGCGTGCCGAACGGGGCAAACGCCAACCTCTCCTACCTTGACGACTACATCGAGGAGTATTTCGATGATAAGGACGTTATCTACATCGCTTCGGACACCGATACAAAGGGCGTGGAACTGAAAGACGAGCTAATGCGACGCTTCGGGGCTGAACGCTGCCGAGTATTGGAATACGGCGAGGGCTGCAAGGACGCTAACGAACACCTGATAAAGTTCGGACGGGAAAGCCTGTTGAAATGCCTTGCTGACGCTCCTGAAACGAAGATTGAGGGGGTTTTCACGATACAGGACTTTGAACAATCGCTCGACGCACTGTTTGAGTTCGGTATGCAGAAAGGTGTAACAATCGGGCACGACAACTTCGACCGCCTGTGTTCTTTCGAGACCAAACGCCTCTGTATCGTGACAGGTATTCCAGGCAGCGGTAAGTCGGAATTTATCGACGAAATAGCTGAACGATTGAATATGCGTTACGGTTGGCGTTTCGCTTATTTCAGCCCCGAGAACGCCCCTCTCGCCTATCACGCCTCGAAGCTGATAGAAAAGTTCACGGGAAAGAAGTTCGACAAGCAACACCTCGGCTACGGGGAATACAGACAGGTAAAGGAACACCTCGAACAGGACTTCTTCTTCATCAGCCCGCACAATGATTTCAGGCTTGAAACCATTCTCGAAAAGGCAAAGTTCCTTGTAAGACGCAAGGGTATAAAAGCTCTCGTGATTGACCCGTACAACCGTTTGGAGAACCAACACAGCGGGGGACGTAACGAAACATTATACATCAGCGAAACGCTCGACCGTCTGACGAATTTCGCACAGCAGAATGACATTCTGATTATCCTTATGGCACACCCAACGAAGCTGCCAAAGAACAAAGACGGAGTGATTGAGGCACCGACCCTGTATGACATCAGCGGCTCGGCTAACTTCTACAACAAAGCGGATTTCGGTATCGTCGTACACCGCAACCGCATTGAGAATATTACAGAGGTGCATATTCAGAAAGTGAAGTTCCGACACCTCGGAGAGTGCGGTATGGCACAATTCAAATACAACCTGAACAACGGGCGTTACAGCCCTTATACGGGCGGTTCTGAACCTGATTGGGACAATACTAACCATTTGCAGGAAGAAGCCCGCAGACGTTCTGAGGAAGCCGAAGCAGCCTCCGTGTTTGACTTCGATGACCTCCCCGAAGATGATTGCCCATTTTAATAACCAAATAAATTAACAGGAATATGAGAGTAACAAAATTTAGAGGAAAAAGGATTTGCAATGGCGAATGGCTCTTTGGCGATTTGATGCACGACAACATCGGCGGAAGTTATATCTATCCGATTGAAGCCGAAAATCTCTATAAAGAGAATGCGGTTACCCCTGATACAGTCGGACAGTTTACAGGGCTGTTAGACGGAAACGGACAGGAAATTTTCGAGGGGGATATTATGCGAATACCTGAAACAGAGTTCAATATCGAAATAATCGGAGTTGTTGAATTTGACAGGGGCTCGTATGTTGTTCGTTCATTCTTCTCGGGTACACACAGCAGCTTGGCGTGGGCTGTAAGAGAGCGTCAGTCAGGGGAACGGCGGGGCGTTGTTATCGGGAACATCTACGATAACCCCGAATTGCAGAAAGGAGGCGTACAATGATACACGAGCTTTCAGAGGGGACATACAGAATCCCAAAGCAATATAGGGCGATTGTTTACGGGAATGAGGTTCACGTTTACCCTCGCAAAACGCTAAAACTACAAGAGGGGGAATATCGCTGCAAGGACTGTGAACACAGGCAAGAGGGCTATGCGACTATTAATGCATATCATAAATCTTGGGTATGCATACAACGCCCGAAAGAGATACTCAATCCGAGGTTTAACAATCAGAATATATTTTACGCTGCTCCGTATTATGGCAAACCGTGTGAGCAGTTCAAATTGAAAGGAGGTACGAAATGAATTACAATCAGTACAAGGAAGAAGCCTACAAGACAGCCAAGGAACACGGCTTTCACGAACAGGCACACAGCGACGAGCATTTGAAATGCTTGGTTATATCAGAGCTTATGGAAGCGGTTGAAGCAGACAGAAAAGGGAAACGGGCTGACATTGACGCTTACCTGAAAGGGATAGAAAGTGGGAAGAATGTAGCCAACACATATAGACACGACACGGACATATATAGGCAGACACGACCCGAAAAAGTGTTTCAGAGGCATATAAAAGACACCCTCGAAGATGAACTTGCGGACGCTTGTATAAGGCTGTTTGACCTCGCAGGAGTACGGAATATCGACATATACTTTGCAGGACAGATAGCAGCGGAGATAAGCCCGCAGAAACGGTTCACGGAAAACATCCTGACAATTACCCGATTCATATCAGGCGGAACAGAGGGCGACCCCGACGACCTGATGATACGGATAAACTACGGTCTATCAATGATTTTCACTCTCGCAAAGGACTTGGGGATAGACATTCAGAAGCACATCGAGTTGAAAATGGCTTACAACAGTTCACGCCCACACAAGCACGGAAAAGGGTATTGACGGGCGAACGCAAATAAAATAAACAGCAGTATAATAACCTCAAAAATAACAGGATATGGCAAAGAAAACAGCAAAAGCGGGCGACTTCATAGAGATAACAGCCCGCAAGGTAAGCGACAAGGTACAGCCCGAAATCAAGGTGGGCGGAATATACCACGTGAACAGGGTTGAGCAGCTCAAAAGCGGGGCGACGGTTCTCGTTATTGACAAGGACAGGGAGAAACACAAAACAGTCCGCTGCAACGCCGAGCGTTTCACTTGGGAGGTACGCACTCCCGCCGAGGTGCAGGAAAAGCAGTTCAAGGAACAATGCAACGCCGACACTCGGGCACTCATGGAGAGTTTCACTTTCGAGGAGCACGTACAGATAGCTTTCATTCCTCTCATTATCGCACAGGTGGCGTGGCTCTATGCCGAAAAGGTGGTAAGGTATTGTGCCGAAAAGGTGGTAAGGTATTGTGCCGAAAAGCGTATCTCGGAGGTAAAGAAGCTCTCACGCACAGTAAAGGAACTGCGGGCACACTACATAAACCTGTTGAGCAAAGACCTTGACAGGGAACACAGGGAAAAGATATTCAATCAGGCGGACGAGTTCATCAAGGAGTGTGCGTTTGACTTCCAAATCCTCTACTATTCGACCTGCAATGAAATCAACCACCAACACCTGAAAATCGAGTATGACGAAATGCGTACCAACGCTTTCCTCTCGATGATGTTCTGCCGTGAGGTACGCAAGCACGAAAACCGTATGACCGCCCTGATAGCACAGAAGCTCGGACAGGCTCGTGAGGGACACCTGCCCTGTATCGACGAGCTGTACACCTGTATGGACGCTTACCTCGGAAATCACGAAATCAAGATAACGCCTGTGATTGAAACGGCGATGATGAAATTTCAAAAGAACCTCTCGAAGATTGAGTTCACTTTAGTATAAACCATTTAATTTTTGAAGCTATGAGCAATTTTGGTATCAAAATCGACTGCCTCAAACTCAAAGGGGCATTTATGAAGAACTTGCAAGGCAAGACAAGTGTAAAACGCTGCTTGATTATCCCTGTCGATGATTGCGACGGAATGTTCCTCGGCGAAAAGGGCTGCTACCTGAACCTGACAGCCATTGAGATGCAAGAACCGAAGTACAGCGACACCCACTGTATCAAGGCGGATTTGCCAAAGGAACAGCGGGACGCAATGACAGAGGAACAAATCAAGGCTATCCCTATCCTCGGCGGTATGCACGCCATTGAGAAGAAGCAAGCGACTATGAACGTAACGGGGACACTCGACAACTCGGCATTTGCTGACGACGACGATCTGCCGTTCTAAACCTGACACGGGTTCACACAGGCAAGGCGGGGAGCAATCCCCGTTTTGTCGTCCAAAGCCAAAATTAGCCCGTATTTCAAAACATCTTTCTATGGATAAGCAAACATATCAATCGAAGAAGAAAAGCCGACAGACGGCGAATCAGCAAAAAATAAGGGACGTTTTCACAATCATCTGCAAAACAGACCTCCATATCGACGTTGTCAAGGAGCATAAATTTCACCCCGTCAGGAAATGGCGTTTTGACTATGCTATCATCGAACATAAAATAGCCCTCGAGGTAGAGGGTGGCGTATGGACGGGAGGACGACACACCTCCCCACAGGGTTTCCTCGGCGACATCGAGAAGTACAATACCGCAACGCTTATGGGTTGGCGGGTGTTCCGTGTCACGCCTGATGATTTATACATGACAGCAACCCTAAATCTCATAAAAACGGCAATTTCGGGCGATTTTACCCCCTAAAACCCCTTTTTTTGCCTCAAATGTGATTATATTATAATCATTTTGAATAATTTTGTGCCACAGTAATTTTCTAACAATTATAGCAATGATAAAATTCAGTGAGTATGTATCGCTCGGACACCCTGACAAGATAGCCGACTACATCAGTCAGTATCTGTTAGACCGCTACATCGAGCAAGACCCCGACACCCGTTACGCTGTCGAGGTACAAATCAAGGACTACCAAGTTACGCTCGGCGGCGAGGTATCGTCCAAGTGCAAGTTCAGCCCGTCGGAGATAAGACAACACGTCCGTGCGGCTGTAAACGAAATCGGCTACACAATGGACTATCTGCACAAATGGGGAGCAGAGAACACCATTTGCGGCGACCTGTTGGAGGTAACGTCGCTTATCAGCCAACAGTCACCTGACATCGCACAGGGGCTTTCAGGTTGGGGCGACCAAGGCATTTTCTTCGGTATGGCAGAATGGCGACCGTCCGACTGTTATATGCCTATCGACCACGCCGTAGCCAAACGCCTATGTAAAGAGCTTTTCGACAGCGGTATCGGAGGACTTGACATCAAGACACAGGTAATAACCGATAACGATGTTATTACTAAAATTATCGTTGCTATCCCCCTGTTACCCGAGCAGGACACAAAGACCGTCGAGGATTTTGTCCGTTCAAAGGTGGCAGGAAAATACGAGCTTATCATCAACGGTACAGGCAGGTACGTTCAACACAGCAGCCGTGCGGATTGTGGAACAACAGGGCGAAAACTCGCTGTGGACTTCTACGGCGGAAACTGCAAGCTCGGCGGCGGTAGCCCTTGGACGAAAGACGCAAGCAAAGCCGACCTCACGCTGAACCTCGCAGCACGTTCCCTTGCCAAGAGTTATGCCGAGAGCCACGAATGCGATGTGTTCGTCAGCCTCGCTTGCTGCATAGGCAAACAGGAGGTCGATATATGCATACAGGACTGTGCGGGCAACATCATTGAGGAGGGAACGACAATCATCAACCCCGCAGAGCTTCGCCGCAAATTCAAGCTCGACACCCCGATTTACGCTTCAATGTGTCGTTGGGGACTGTTCGGAGAGTATCAACAGGATAAAGTTTGGGAACAATGAAAACAGAAATCGTAAACCTGTCGCAGATACAGGTAAATGGGGCGAACCCCCGTATCATCAAGGACGACAAGTTTGAGAAGCTTATCTGTTCTATCCTCGTGCTTCCGAAGATGTTGGAGCTCCGCCCGATTGTCGTTGATAACACCTTTGTCGCCCTCGGCGGCAATATGCGTTACAGGGCATTGACAGCTATTTCCGATATGGACGAGGCAGAGCTGAAATCCCGCCTGTCAGAAGCAAGGGATTTTCAGAAGAAGACAGCAGCCGAGCAGGACAACCTCATTGAATATTGGTTACGTTGGAAAGACAAGCCGACAGCCCACATCATCAAGGCGACAGATCTGTCCGAGGAGGAACAGCGGGAGTTCATCATCAAAGACAACGTCGGATATGGAGAATGGGATATGGACGCACTCGCCAACGAGTGGGACGCAGAAGAACTCGACGATTGGGGGCTTGACGTGTGGCAAAACAAGGAATGGGAAAACGGAGAGTCAAGCGGAGCAACCAACAGTAAGCCCGCCAACGCCTCCCTGAACGACCGATTTATTGTGCCGCCGTTCTCAATCCTCGACACCCGAAAGGGATATTGGCAGGAACGCAAAAAGAAATGGCGTGAGCTTATCGGCGACAACGGAGAGAGCCGTAACGACACCCTCATAACCTCGCCCGAAATCAAGTACAAAGACCTGTATCAGCGTACACGACAGCACCGTGAGGAATTGGGTATCACGTTCAAAGAATACCTCGACAAGTATGTTCCTGACGACGTGAAAGAACGTGAAGCAAGCAAGGTGCTTTCGGCGGGCGTTTCCCTGCTCGACCCTGTTATGGCTGAAATCGTCTGCCGTTGGTTCGGACAGGACAACTGCAAGACGTTTGACTGTTTCGCAGGAGATAGCGTCTTCGGTTACGTGTCGGCACACCTCGGCAATGAGTTCGTCGGTATTGAGCTTCGCCCTGAACAGGCACGGCTCAACAACGAGCGTGTAGAGGGAATGACAGCCCGCTACATCAACGACGACGGTCAGAACGTCGCACAGCATATCGCCCCTGACAGCCAAGACCTCCTGTTCAGTTGCCCGCCGTATTTCGACCTCGAGAAATACTCCGACCTCGAGAACGACGCAAGCAATCAGGACAGCTACGAGGATTTCATCAAGATATTGGAGAACGCTTTCAAGGCGGCTGTCGGCTGTCTGAAAGACAATCGTTTCGCCGTTATCGTTGTGGGCGATGTGAGAGATAAATCGACAGGCTTCTATTACGACTTCTGCGGCGACATCAAGCGGATATTCAAGGAGGCGGGAATGCCCCTCTACAATGAAATTATCCTCGTTGAAACAGGGGCAAGTACAGCCCTACGTGCGGGCAGGTATATGGAGAGCCGCAAGGTTGCGAAGATGCACCAAAATATCCTCGTGTTCTACAAGGGCAAGACAAAGGAAATCAAAAACAACTTCAAAAAAATAGAGTATGCAAGCGAAGATTTGGAACGATTCAAAGTGGATACAGGAGACGAACCCGCAGAAGATACGGGAACTGTTTGATGAACTCCTGAAAAAGTCGGGGTTCAATATCCTGTGCTTTACAGACCACCATTTCACGCCGCAGGGATATACGGCATTGTGGCTTCTCACGGAGAGCCATTTCGCTGTTCACACGTTCCCCGAGTTCGGCAAAACCTACATTGAGCTGTCAAGCTGCAACCCTGATTTCTACACGAAATTCATTGAACTGACAAAAGACCTGTAACTATGAGCAAAGCACAACAAAAGAAGCGTAATCAGGAGAAACAGGCACGTATGGAAATCGTGTCGAAACTCTACAAGCGTGGTTACTCCTGCCGACAGATCAGGGAGGAGGTAATGAAACGCCTCGCTCTTGACAGCTATTCGTTGGGCACAGTTCAGAAAGACATCAAAACCCTGTTGGAGGAGTGGCGAGAGAACCGTATCGAGGATATGGACGCCGCCCTCCAATTGGAGCTTGAACGTATCGACGACACCTGTCGTGAGTTGTGGGCACAGTGGGAGAAATCGAAAGAGGACTACAACAAGACCACGAACACGAGCAAGGGTGCACCCTCTCGTAACAAGGAAACAGGCGAGGAAAATATCAAGACGTACAGCGTTGAAAGACGCACGGCAACGGTTGTCGGACTTGGCAACCCGCAGTACATCGCCGAAATCCGACAGCAGCTTATGGAACGCCGCAAGCTCCTCGGCTTGTACGCTCCTGAAAAGAAAGACATTTCGGGCGACCTGTCCTTTGCGGCGTTGCTCGTTGAAAGTGGAATGATAGACGAAGCGGAGGAACAGATAAATGGCTAACAGGTTGAGTGATGAAATAATGCGTAAGCGGGGCATAGCCCTGATGAACTCTTGGCGGGCTGATTGGAACAGGTTCGTCCGTGACGCACTCGGCGTTACGCTCGACCGTGAGCAGCAGGAAATCCTGTCTTCCGTACAGTTCAATCCCCGTACTTCTGTTGCGTCAGGAACAGCCCGAGGCAAGGACTTCGTAGCCGCTTGTGCTGCCGTTTCATTCCTCTACCTCACACCCCGTTGGAACAGGAACAGGGAGCTGATAGAGAACACGAAAGTAGCCCTTACAGCCCCGACAGACCGTCAGGTAAAGAACATTATGATGCCCGAAATCAGCCGCCTGTATAACAGGGCAAAGGCTCGTGGTATACAGCTTACAGGACGGCTCAACACCTACGACATCAGAACGGACAACGAGGAGTGGTTCTTGACAGGTTTCAAGGCGGACGAGCATAACCACGAAGCGTGGTCAGGTTTTCACGCCGTCCACACAATGTTTGTCGTTACCGAGGCTTCGGGTGTCAGCGACGACACCTTTGCCGCTATTGAGGGTAACCTGCAAGGCGACAGCCGTATTCTTCTCGTGTTCAACCCGAATACCCCTGTCGGATATGCAGCCAAGAGCCAAAAGGGCGACCGTTGGGCGAAGTTCCGTCTAAACAGCCTGACAGCCCCGAATGTGCTTGAAAAACGTATCATAATCCCAGGTCAGGTGGACTATGAATGGGTGGCTGACAAGCTCGAACAATGGTGTACGCCGATAACCGAAGCGGAGGTCAGAGAGGAGTTCGACGACTTTCAGTTTGAGGGGCGTTGGTACAGACCCGAAGACCTGTTCCGCAAAAAGGTTCTCGGTAAGTTCCCGAAAGTCGGCGACGATGTTCTTATTCCGCAGCAGTGGCTCGACCTCGCACACGAGCGTTGGAGAATGGCACACGGGCGGGAACCTCTCGGACAGGACACACGGGTTCTTGGTGTCGATGTGGCAGGTATGGGACGAGACTGTACCTGTTTCGTTGAAAGGAAAGGCAATTGGGTTGGCGAGTTCAAGACGCACAACTCGGGCGGTTCTGCCGACCACATGGCGGTTGCGGGACAGATTATATCAGCCCGCCGACACGAGCCTGACCTGTACGTGAGTATTGATACCATTGGCGAGGGAGCAGGAGTTTACAGCCGTTGTGTGGAGCTTGACGGAGAAGCACATATCATCAGTTGCAAATACAGTGAAGCGGCAAAGACAACGAGCGGCAAGGATATGACGGACATCACAGGGCAGTACGGGTTCGTGAATATGCGAGCTTGGCTCTTTTGGGCTATCCGTGATTGGCTGAACCCGAAGAACGAAACAGGGGCTATGCTGCCGCCTGATGATAAGTTCGACGAGGAAGCCACCGAGATACGTTGGTCGTTCCGTTCCGACGGAAAGATAATCATCGAGCCAAAGGAGGACATCAAGGAACGCCTCGGACGTTCTCCTGACAAGTTCGACGCACTCGCCAACACGTTCTATCCGATAAACAGCCGCAAGGCAATTGACATAAACCGTTTGGCAAGAATTGTAAGACGCTAATCAATAATTCATATCAGTATGACAATCGAAGAAATTCTCAACTCGGGAAATAACGCTGCCAACATCATTGCGGCGTTGAAAGAAAAAGCAATCGTCGTCCCCATTTGGTCGGGACGTAATGGCTTGTCGCAGGAGTTCGACCCCAAGAAACACCCTGTAATGAGCAAAGCGAAGTACCCTGACATAGTAACGGAGGACGGCATACAGCCTGTAACCCGTGTAACCTGTGACCTGCAACGCCTCGCCACGAAGCGTATGACGGAGCTTGTCTGTGGCATACCTATCAAGCGAGTGTACAAGCCGCAGAACGACAAGCAAAAGGAAATTGCCGCTTTCATTGAGGCTATCTATGAGAGAAACCGCATTGACAGCGTGAATACCGACCGTCTGAATATGCTCTTTGCGGGCTGTGAGGTGCTGACACTGTGGTACGCTGTCGAACAGGAAAACACCCTGTATGACGGCAAGAAGTCGTTATTGAAGCTCCGCTGCAGGAACTTTACCCCGATGTTAGGCGACGACCTTTACCCGCTGTTTGATGAGTACGGCGATATGATTGCTATGTCTATCGGGTACAGCCGTAAGAGTGGAAAGAAGCTCATTCAGTACTTCGACACCTACACGTCAAACAAGCATATCAAATGGAGCAACGCCAACGGAGATTGGGAGGAAGTCGAGAATGAAGACATTACCGTTATCGGCAAAATACCTGCGGTCTATGCCTACCGCCCGACACCGATTTGGGAGGATAACTCGAATATCGTCTATGAGATTGAGTGGGCGTTGAGCCGTGACGGAAACTACCTCCGAGAGAACTCTAAACCTCTGTTTGTTGTGTTCGCTGATGAAGCGATAAGCTACGGCGACGAAAAATCGCCAAACAAGGAGTTCAGGGCTGTTATGCAATATCCGAAAGGCAGTACAGCACAGTACATCACTTGGCAACAGGCTGTCGAAAACCTGAAATACTACGTCGGGGAATTGCGTACTCTGTTCTTTACCCTCCTACAGCTTCCTGATTGGTCGTATGAGAAAATGTCGCAGCAAGCACTCTCGGGCGAAAGCCGCAAGCAGCTTTTCATTGACGCACAGATGAAAGTCAAGGACGAAAGCGGTCGTCTGTTGGAAATGTTCGACCGTGAAACGAACGTTATCAAGGCGTTCGCAAAAGTTATGCTCGGCGAAGCCTACCACGCTGACATTGACGCTCTGCCTGTCAAGACCGTTATCACTCCGTTTACTATCACGGACGAGAAAGACACTATCACGAACCTCGTAACAGCCAACGGCGGCAAGCCGATTATGTCGCAACGTGAAAGTATCGAGGAATACGGACACAGCAGCGACGTAGATCAGACGATGAAAGAAATCGCCGAGGAAAGTATGCAGGACAGTTTTAACCTAACCGAGTAACGTATGGCAAAGAGGGTTCAGAACAGGAAACAGGCGGAGCAGCCGAAGTACAGGTGTCGGGATTGTGCTAACAGTTATGATTGGCACAGTAAAGCCCTCGACGGACATCTGATACTTTGCCGTTGCAAGCTCGACGAGAAAACCGAGTTTGGCAGGTGGTGCAAGTTCCTGTCAGACCCACAGTGCGAACATTTCAAACAGCGTACAGACAATGGCACGATTGGATAAGTGGGAAAAACGACATCAACAGAACGTGGCTTCATACGAGCGGCAGATTGATAAGATATTTCAATCCGCTGCCCGTGAGGCTGCAGCTGTCGCTTCGTCTGCGGGCGTTGTCAAGCCCGACAAGCCGTTTTCATTCGCTGACTATCCTGTTACACGGAAAAGAGTTGAAAAGCTGTTGTCGGGGCTGAAAAACAACCTTACAGCGGTTATCGTGAACGGCATTGAAAGCGAGTGGACGTTGGCGAACAACAAGAACAGCGAACTCGCAAACCAAGTTTTCGGGGACAATGCCGAGAACCTGACGGAAGAACAGAGCAGAAAGTATTACAGCTCCAACGACACAGCCCGACAGGCTTTCGTCGAGAGAAAGACGGCAGGAATGAACCTTTCCGACAGGGTGTGGCGGTACACGGAACAGTTCAAGTCTGAAATCGAAATGGGTATTGACATCGGACTGCGTGACGGGTTGTCGGCTGATGAATTGAGCCGAGAGCTTCGACAATACCTCCGTTACCCTGACAAACTGTTCCGACGTGTCCGTGATGAGCACGGTGTTCTGCAACTTTCAAAGGCGGCACAGGCTTTCCACCCAGGGCAGGGAGTGTACCGAAGCAGCTACAAAAACGCCCGCCGCCTCGCTGTGACAGAAACGAATATGGCTTACCGCACGGCTGATTATGTCCGTTGGCAGCAGCTTGATTTTGTCGTCGGCATTGAAATACGCCTATCGAACAACCATACGCTCAACGGCGTACCGTTTGAGGACATTTGCGATTTTCTGAAAGGGAAATACCCGAAAGATTTCAAGTTTGTAGGTTGGCACCCGCATTGTCGCTGCCACGTCGTAACAATCCTGAAAACGCCCGAAGAAATGGCAGAGGACAACAGGCGTATTATGGCAGGACAACCTGTCAGCACACGGAGCGTGAACACCGTCGGCGACGTTCCCGAACAGTTCAACACTTGGGTAGAGGACAACAAGGAACGAGCAAAGGGTTGGTCGTCTATGCCGTATTTCATCAGACAGAACCCACAGTACGTCCGAGGGTTCGAGGTTGATACCTACACGAAAGCCGAACGCAAGTTCACACGGGCAAGGAAAACCAACGAGGCTATGCAGGAATCCCTCGGAATTTTCCTACAAAGGAAATATCCTGAAATCCCGAACACTGAAAAGGCAGCTATCTACCATTACACAAAGGGCGAGGGTGCAGCGTTCCGTCAGCTGAACAACCAACTACGCAAAGGAAATCTCTCGGAGTTCAACGAGGCATTTTCACAGCTCTTGTCACAGGGTCTTTCCAAATTGGAAACAACCACTGAAACGGTTTACAGGAAAGTGCGTTTGAATAAAAGGAGTTTAGGGGAATATCTATCTTTGGCAGGAAAAAAAGAATCTGCCGTTTTTAAGGGATTCACATCAACAAGTTTAGATCGTCAAGCTGCTATTGATTTCCGTGCCAACAGCAAGCCAAAGAAAAATGAAACGGATGTTCTGCTTGTTATACGAGGCAAGTCAGGACACCCGATTGAGGATTTCTCACAGTTCGGAGGACGCTTCACAGGAAAGTCCAACCAACGTGAAGTGCTGTTTGATAGCGGTTGCGAATTTAGATTTGATAAATTGGAAATTGAAGACGGTAGATATGTTTTCTACCTGACAGAGATTTAATCTTCATCATCGCCTCCCAAGGGGTCTTCTATAAACCTGTCAAGCGACGGGTCGGAAAACTCTCTTTCGAGGCGTTTTCTTTCCTCCTCGGGCAAGGCGTTGAACTCTGCCTCACGACGAGCGTCACGGGCTTTCAAATCGTCCCAAATTCTATCGACATCTTCGGGAGATATACCGTTTGGGTTGTTCATAATCTCCTGCAATTCTTCATTTGTCATACTCTTGCTGCTTTTGATGTTGCAAAATTACGTTATTTTTCTCGAAATCGCCGTCTGTCGGCTTCAAATGTTTTCATAGGGCAAGTTATTATCCCCGCTCCCGTTCGCCTGAATTTGGGCGGTTTCTGCGTGTCGTCGCCTGTTCCTCCTGAAACGCCCCTGTAAGCCGAACGGAAACAGGGCAAAATCGAGGTAGGTCTGAAACCTGATTACAATATAATCGCAAATACCCCAAATTCACCCCGTTTTAGCCCCGCTGTCGCCTTTTCTTTCGTCAAGTGAGGGTTTTATTATCCCAACACTCGAAACGGCTCAAATCGGCTTATTTTGGCTCTTACTCCGCAGGGGTTCACGAGTGATTTTACATTTCGCCCCCTCGTAGGGAATTCCACCTGATACGCCGATATTCCAAAGGCGTGTAACCTTGCAGCCCACCTGATCAGGCGTGAACTCCTCATATATCGCCGACAGGGAGGTAAAGAAAAACTCCGTGCGGTCGTCGTCCTGAATGGGCGGCTCATTGAAAGCCACCCGATAAATATGCTCTTTCTTCATTACAAAAAATCTTCATTAGTAAACAATTCCCCCATAATTTGAGGTTCACGATAATCGGGATAAACCTCACGGAACATCTTGCGGAGAGCTTCTGCAATCCGTTCACGTTCCGCACGGCTCACGTTCTTACTGTCCGCTTGAGAGTTGAAAGCGAGAACGGCATTGAGAGAGCCGTTGAAACGCTTATCATCAACAAACATCGAGAACCCTGTAAATACACGGTTTTGCGTTGAAGCGTCAGCCGCTTCCGCAGGCGTTTGTCGGCGAGTGTAAGCCAAATGCATCTGTCGGGCTACGAATCTGTCCTGATAGGAATTGCCTTTGTTGTCAATCCTGAACGCCCCTGTATTCTCGAACAAAACGCATATAGCCCGTTTATGCTTCACGGAGTTCGTCTTTTCAATGCCGTAGTACACTTTCAATTTGCTCATTTCCTGCCCTCCAACAGTTTGTGGTAAGTGTTATCGCTCATAGCCTCACGCATTTTCAATACACGGCGAATGCGGGCTATGTCTTCCTCTGTCAGTTCCTCGTCGTCCCCCTTGTAGTTTCGTTCTTCGTCGAAATACAGGTTGTGTTTCCCGATGTACGCACTCATAAACGACCGCTCGAACTCCTCCAACTCACGTTTGTAGTTCTCCTTATGCCACCCGAACAGGCTTGAAACCTCGGCATATTGCAGGGCTGTCAGTTCAACTTTTATCGACGACCGTGTAGGCTTCCAATACCCCATATCGGTTGTATCACAGACCGCCGACAGGCAGCGGATAAACAAGTTCATCATTTCCTTTGCCCGTCCTATCTCGAACGTGTATCGGTGTTTGGTTTCGATATCCAAGATGTCTTCAATCTTCAACCCATACTGCTCGCAAATCCTCTCGATTGCTCGGCGGGCGTTTTCAGCCTCGCCCCTGTAACCCTGTTCGGCAAGAGCCTGTAACTTGCGGAGCTTCTTTTTCAAGCTCTCATACTGTTCACTGCTTACTGTTGTCATAGTCCTGCCTCCTCACGCTTACGGTTTACAACTGTCGAAGATTTCACGCTGAAATCCCAATCCTGTACACATTCATCGAGCGGCTGAACGTTCCCGAGCTGTGCGGCGATATATTTTTCAGCTGCCGCCTCTGCCTCTTGTCTATTGTTTGCCCTGATGATTACCTGTCCGTCGAATACGAACTTTGCTCTGATTTTGAAATTCTTTTTTGCCATAGTTTTTTTGATTTTTACCCCTGAACAGGGGGCGATTTTATACGAGCTTAATTTATTAAGCGATATATATTCTCTTTTCTTCTCTTTTCTTCTATTCTCTTCTCTTATAGTTATTCCGTTGTTATTAACATCGTATAACACCGTTATAACATTGTTATAGAATTGTTATGGAAGTCTTACGATTTTAGCGGCTGTTTCGTCGCCCCATATCCGCCTGATTATCTTGAACGGTTCAGCGTCCCCGTCCCACGAAATCATACTTTCGTGATTGTTGTACTCATAGAAGTAAACCTCCTGCGGGTCGCATTCCTGTTTGATACGCTTGTCGATTTCATCATAGGCGGCGAAGAACTTATCAACCCCGTCCCGTGTGCCGTACATACCCGCTCCGACGCTGACGAGCTTCTCCCCCTCTTTCAGTGGGCGTATCTTCTTCAATCCCTCGGCGAACTGTTGGTTACTGAAAGCGAAAAAACAGTCATAGCGGTAGCAATCCTGTTTTGACTTCTCCTCCTGCAGTTCCCTGTAACGGTTGATTGTCTTGGCGTTGTGCATAACCACGCAACCGTCATACTCGCTGAAATCACGGCTATACTGCAAGCCGCTTGGCAATGTCTTGATATTATTCTCTGTCATATCATTGGGAAAGTTATGCCCGCCACTCACGCTGTTTCAAGCCGAATGGCGGGCGGTTATTGTTTATGCGTGTAATTTAACCCTGTTCATCAATGAGCCCGAAATCTCGTGTAATTCACGGCTTCTTTCAGGTGTCAGCTCTCGGGCGTGTGCTGTGATAGCCTGTGTCAGTTTCCAAAGGGTGGCTGCTCCCTGAACGCCGTCCTCGGGGTCGTTCCTCATCAGGATTTTCTGAACTTCCTGTCCCTCCTGTTTCAGCAGGTGTCCGTTCTTCGTGAGGTTGTTCAACTCACGGTCGAGGTCAACTTCCATTTCGCTTGCCCCCTGTATCTCGTAGGCTTTCTGCATAAGCGTGTCACGGCTGAACAGTCCTGATGTCAAGTCCCTAACGGCTGATACGGTTGTCTTCGTGTCAAGCTCATACGTCTGTTGTGAGAGGCGGAGATTATCGGGGAGCTTCGAGCCGAGGTGTACCTGCTTCATCACGCTTTCTCGAACCATACCATTGAGGCAAGCCCCGTTCAACAGGAACGAACGCATATCAACTGCTCCGTCGCCGTAGTCCGAGGTGCTGAAACGTGCCCCTGCGAAGATTATCACATCGCCGTTCTTTGCTGTCGGGATAACAAGCGGCTGCGGGAGTATCGTTTCCGCCCATACTTTCGTGTCGTTCATATAAGCGTCCGAGATAACTGCCCCCTGCTGTGCGGCTTCCTGAACAAAGGCTGTCAGGATTTCAACGCTGTTCAGGCGGCGGTAGCTGTCGCTCAACACTCCCCTCACCTGTGTTCCGACGGTTCTCACGAGAACACGGCTTCGCTGCGTCCAACCGCTGTGCTCGTTCAACATTGTAGCGGCGAGGGCTATCTGCCATTCAGCCCCTCCCGCAAGAGTGCGGAGGTATCGCTGTGGAATACCCATACGGTCGGCGAGCTGTCCGATTGCGTTGGCGTGGAGTGAGAACTGCCCGTCAGGCATATTCATCTTCAAGCCGCCCTCCCCGTTGAATGTTATCACAGGGCTGTGGTCGTTTCGCTTCAACTCAACGCCGAGCGGGGCGATATAGTCCTGTGCTATCTTCCCCTCGTCGATAAGGCGTTGCATTGTTGCCTGTACTCCGACGGCTTTACCGTCAATCATTTTCTGAACTTTGTTAATCACTACCTCGTTCAAGCCCTCTTGGTGGCTCATTGATACTTGCTGTGTCATAATCTGATAACTGTTATTTGGTTGATAATAAAAATTCTCTTGCTTCGATAAACAGGGCTTCGCCTGTCAGGTCGTCCGAGCTTGGCTCGAACCCTGCGAGATATGCAGCTTCGATGATCTGTGTCATAACTCAACCTCCTCGGCTAATCCCTGCGAAAGAACATAATCATAGAGCAGGTCGATGTTCTTACTCTTACAGGTGTTGATAAACTTCTGAACTACCTCTGTTGATACTGTCACATAGCCATATACGGCTCTGAACTGTCTGTGAAGCTCTCGGGCTTCGTCTGTGATGTTAATACGTGCCATAGGTTATTCGATTATGCGGTATGATTTTGGGGTTATATTCTTGCCTTTCAAAAATTCGAGGTCAATATCAATCGCTTCCTGTGCGTCGATAAGGCATTCGTCAATCTCATAAACCACCGTGCAGGTGTAGTCCTCCGCCGAGGTCTTCATTGTCAGGTCTGTTATGGCTGAATCCATAAGCATTTTCACGAAAGGATGAGCGTCGAACACTTCATCAAATACAAATTCGATTTTCTTAATACTGCTGAACATATCACTGTCATTTATTGGTTATTACTTGTTGTAGAAGCTGAATTTGATACCCCTGCGGAGCTTGCATACACAAACGTCCTCCATACAGTTGGCTGCTCTGTCAAGAAACTTATTCAACATTTCAATGCCGATAAGGTCAATCGCTCCCGATACGCCAACGAGTTTGTGGATTTTGTTACCGTTGTTGTCAATACCTGAAACCTTAATGCGGTAGTTGCGGTTGATTTCGGCTGTTGTGTACTTCAATGCTGTTGCTTTCATCTTTCTGTTATTTTGGGGTTATCAAAGTGTTTACCTCATAAACACGGTGCAAATATAAGTGAACTATTTTGCTAATAACAAATTTTTCTCCGATTATTTTTAACTGCTCGGTTAATTTTCTTTGATTTTCCGACTATTCACCCCGAATACCCGTAAACCATTCAGAATAAAATTTATTGTAAAATTTACGATTACATTATAATCACATTTGAAAAATATCCATTACTTTTGTGGCATTAAACCAAACAGTTTACGAATATCGATATGAAAAAAACAATTTTGGATGCGCTGAAAGCCAAGTTTGTGGGGGTCAGCGAAGCGATTTTAGACAGGGTAGCCACGAAGTTGGCGAGAACTGTAGTTACAGCAGAACAGGTTGCACCCGCTGTTGAGGGGGTAACTATTCAGCAAGTGATTGACAGCTACGGCGACAGCCGAGCAACCGAAGCCCAACAGACAGCCGTTCACAACTACGAAAGCAAGTACGGCTTGAAAGACGGGCAGAAAATTGACGGGGGTGGCAGCGGACAGCAGACCACTACGACAACCGTGCAGACTGAAACACCGCCCGCAGCAGGGGGCGACATCGCAGCACAGATTGCAGCAGCCGTTTCGGCAGCAGTAAAACCGCTGACAGATGAAATCGCCGCACTCAAAACGGGTCGTGTCACAGAAACCCGCAGACAGCAACTTAATGCAGTTATCGGGAAATTGACCGATGAGAACGTCCGCAAGGCTTATGAACGCACACCGATTGAGAACCTTTCCGACGAGGAGTTCACAACCCTACTTGGCGAGGTAACGACAGAGGTTGAGGGCATTTGTTCTGCGACAGCTGCCAAAGGGGCTGTATTCGGAAAACCCGCCGCACAAAGCGGTTCAAATCAAGGGGGCGCACTGACCAAGGAACAGGAGGAGGCAATCGCACACCGTGAGAACACTCCGTCTTCGGGAGGTCAGCCGTTCTAATGTTTCACAATCTAACATCAAAAGAAAATGGGAATGACAGTATCAAGACGCAAGGACAGTAATGTTCCTCGTGTCATTATGCACAAAGTCGCTGACATTCGAGGTGGTGTTTCTGTACACTCTGCCGAGCTTGGCGGCGATTTTCTGAACGAGGGTTCAGTATTGAGCGCACCGATTAACGGTATTTGTCACGTCGTAAAGGTTGCCGAGGTTGTGGCTGATGTAGCCGAAACCGACAAGGTTATCAAGGTCAAGAAAGGACACAACTTCAAGGTAGGCAACTTCGTCATGGTAAACGTTGGTGGCAAGGCTTATGCCATTACAGCAATCAACGACACCAACAAGTCCTACGACGAAATCACAATCGGCACGGCTCTCGGTGTAATCAAGTCAGGCGGTTTCATCGTCGAGGCGGCTGCGGAATCAAGCACAACCACTTCCGCATTGAAGTACACTCCGCTGTCAATCGTCGGCACAGGTAAGCCTGTCGCAAAGGGACAGAACATCGACACCGACGCTTGGGTTATCGGCGTTACCAAGGGCAATCCTCTGCCTGAGTGTGTGGCTAAGTATCTAACAGGTATCATCAACTACTAATCTGACGAATTATGGCAACTATTGTAAATACGCTAATTCAGGGATTGAGTCAGCAAATGGTGCAGTCACGTCTGAACACCGCTGACGCAAATCCGTTCCTTTTCGGCAAGCATTTCCCTGTCAAGAAGGTAAATGGCTTCATTTGGCGAACATTGCAGAACCAACTCGGAAAGGCTAACGTAGCCGCCGACCTGCACACCGACAACGGTACGATTATCCGTAAGCGTCGTCCTATCTTCGAGAGCGCAAAGGGTGATATTCCTTTCATCAGCATAAGCCGTGAGCTTACCCGTTCTGAAATCAAGGATTATCAGACCGCCCTCGCTTTCGCACAGGACGACGACGCAACGAAACTCGTACAGTATTGGGGCGAAGACGTGGACTTCTGCTTCAACGGTGTTCAGTCCGAGTTGGAGTACATCGCTTGGAAGCTCGCTTCAAATGCGGGTAAGTTGTCTTTCACAACTACCAACAACGCAACCTACGCAAACGAGTTCGACTTGGACTACGACGTGTACGACGAGTTGAAACGGGCAACCACAACCGATTGGGCTAACGCAAGTTCAGCCGACGTAATCGGTGACTTGGCAAAACTCGTGAAGTATGCCAAGGACAACAAGCTCAATCCGAAATTCGCTTTCGTGAACCTCGACGAGCTCTACAAGATTTGTTCTTCTGAACAGGTTATCAAGGCGTGTGCTTCTTACCTTGCTAACGCTGTGGGTATGGCACAGACACCTGACCTGACAGCCGTAAATGCTATGCTTGCAAAGCAGGCTTGGCTCAACGGTATTCAGTTGCGTGTTATCGACCAAACTATCACTCGTGAGTTCACAGACGGTACATCGACTTCGGGCAACCCGTTCGAGAACAGCCGCCTGATCCTCTCCGAGACAGAGCGTTTGGGTACTACACAGTACGACATCCTGCAGGAGAACAACGACACCATTATCCGTGCCGAGCGTGCTCATACCGTTATCAAGAAGTACGGTACAGCCGAGCCGCAGAGCGAAGTTACAATCGGACAGGCAGACGCAGTTCCTGTGTTCGACACAGCTTACCGCAACCTGTATGTCAAGACCGACGCCAAGGCGTGGGAGTAAAAACTGACGGATTATGGCAGCGACAGTTCTTGAAAGCCTGAAAGCGGTAAACGCATACCCGATTCCGCTCCGTACTCTCTTGGAGACTATTGAGCGTCGGGGGCTGCTGCAAACCGAAGAAGCTACACAGGAGGTCTTGCGTGGGGCGAAATACAACCTCGCCCTCGCAGACCTGCTTCTGTGGCTCTCGTTCGCTCCTGACATTTCACAGGGCGGGCAGTCGTTCTCTTTCACAGACGAACAGCGTGTACAGCTCCGTAACCGAGCCAAACAACTGCAACAGCAGTATTTGTCGGCACAGGAAGCGGAACAGAATAAACCTATTTACGGATACAAGGGTAACAGACTATGATAATCGCTAACGGAACAATCGAGGTCAAGAGCAAGACGGGCGGCGGGCTGAACAAAAAGGGCTACCCGCAGAAAGCCGAAGCGACGTGGGGAGAGCCTATCCCCTGTCAGTATATCCCCAACAAGCATAACAAGCTCGGGGTCGTGAACGGCGAACATTTTACTGTCGCACAGTACACGGTGCTGATTGAGGAACAGGAGTTCAACGCAGAGCAAATCAGGCTCAAAGACCGTACAGGGAAAGACCTCGGAGAGTTCTCGATTATGTCGGTTGAACCTTTGGAGGCGGTCTGTGAAATTAGACTGCTTGTCTGATAAGCATTTTCAGCCCGAATGGCGGGTTTTCTTCTCAAACTCATAAAAACATACGAGAGCGAAAAGAAAACGCAAAATACGGGAAATTCGAGAAAAATAACGATATGGGAATAAGACAGGTTACCACAGAAGCCGAAATCAACGGCTACATCGAAAGCAAGTTGGAGATATGGCGAAAGCTCATCATCAGAAACTTTGCCTACGTCGGGGAACAGGTTCTTAATGCCGCCCGTTCGACTGATTCATACAAAGACCAAACGGGAAACCTCCGAAGCAGTCTTGGTTACATAATCGTGGAGGACGGACAGGTCGTGCAAATCTCGAGTTTTGAAACCGTGAAACAGGGACACGAGGGTTCAAAGGCGGGTGCGGAATACGCAAAGCAGCTCGCCCGAGAATACCCGACAGGGATAGTCCTCATAGTGGTTGCGGGTATGAACTACGCAGCCTATGTTTCTGCAAAAGGTTATGATGTTCAGGACAGTGCGGAACTCCTCGCTGACAGGTTAGTTCCTCAAATGTTGAAACAACTCGGATTGAAGTAATTATGAAGAAGACATCAAAACAGGTACAGACGGATATCATCGACCTGCTCCAAAACAGTGAACTCGCTGCGGAGGTTACAGGCGAGATTTACCGCAAGGGTTATCGCCCCCGTGACAGCCGAAAGGAAGACATCATAGTGATATTCACGACGGGACTTCCTGACGAGATACAAACGGGCGTGGTAACAGTCAATATCTACCTCCCTGACATCGACCCTTACAGTGACGGGGTTCAAGTCGAGGACGGAGAACGTGCCGAAGCTCTCGAAGCTCTTGCACAGCGTTGGGTGGATAGCCTGTCAGGAAGCGGAACTAATTACCTGTTTGAGTTGCAACAGACGATCTATACCGAAGCCGAGCCCGAAATCAATCAGCATTTCGTCGTCGTGAAGCTTCGATACAGGTTATATGAGTAGTAATCAAGTAATAACATAAAAATTTAGGAAGTTATGATTTTATCTTGGGGCAAGTGCGCCATTAAGCACGTAGTATCAACTGACGGGGCACCCGCCGAATCTTGGACGGAGATTGACACCCCGAAGCAGGACACCACCAAACTAACCCCTACCGCAGGTGCTGAAACGCTTGCGACTGAGGAGGGTGGCGAAGTTGTGGACGCTCGTTACGGTAAAACCACCTATACGTTCGAGTTTGACCTTTTCGTAAAGAAAGGCAAGGCACGTCCGTTTGAAGATAACGACGGTCTGATTTCAGGCGAACACGCTTTCCGTGTAACACCTCTCGAGGACACCGAATGCGAGGGTATTCAGATTGACCGCAGCGTAGTACGTTGCGAGGAGCGATACTCTACCGCAGAGGGTAAGATGTTGCACTATGTTGCGAAGTGCTTGAAGCCGAAGACAGGAAAGACCGTGAAACCTTATACAGAGGGTCAGGGTTCGTAACCACACCATTTTGTTGCTGCCGCTGACGGTCGGTCAATACCGTTTGACGAGTGGAAAGACACCCTTTTCGGTTGGCAGGAGAAAACCGACATACAGCGGGGTAGAGCAGCGGTAGCTCGTTGGGCTCATATCCCAAAGGTCGAGGGTTCGATTCCCTCCCCCGCAACTCATTACAGAAATATGACAGTATGGAAGCAACAGTAGAACAAAAAGTCGCACAGGCTGTCTTACAGCAGCCCGAAGACATCAAGGTCGGCGACAAGATATACAAGTTTTATCCGCCAAGCACGGCGACGTTGATACTCGCTTCGGAGGCTATTTCTCAACTCCCGCAGTTGAAGCTCGATGAAAAGAAGCTCGCAGAGGAATGTTTATACGCAGCGAAAGATTGCCGAAAAGTAGGCGAAATCGTTGCGATTTTTTTGCTTGGTGCAAAACACCTCACGGAAACAGTGAAAGCCCCGCAGACGAAAGAAAAACGCCTGTTTTGGGGGCTTTTGCGTTTTAAGGAGACCGTCGAGGTTGAAACCGTTATCGACAGAAAAGCGGAACTCACCCGTCAGCTTCTCGAAGACCTGACACCCCGACAGCTTCACACGTTGTCGGCTCAACTCTTACAGCGTATGCAGTTGGCGGATTTTTTCGCTCTTACCACTTTCCTGATAGAGATAAACCTGCTGCGACAGACGAAAGTGGAAGAAACGACAGCATTTGGGCAGTAATCGCAGGTACTGTCAAGGCTTACAACCTCCCCATTGATTATGTCCTGTACGAAATGAGTTACGTCAATCTGATTATGTACGGGGCTGTTCTCCCGAGCTATAAGAAGCCGAAAGATTCAGAGGAGGGCAAAAAGGACGAGGAAATCGTTCGAGCCGACGACCCTGCTAACAGGGAGCGAGTAAGGAAATTTTTAGATTCAATCGAATAACAATGACTATCAATGAGCAAAGCAGATAACGGAAGACTACATTTCGCCACAGGTATTGACAATTCAACCCTGCAAGCGGACGCAGCCCAATCAAGAAACATTTTGCAGAGTATCGGCAAAACGGCGGTACAGGAGGGCAACAACATCGACGCAGCGTTTAGCCGTGTCGGGAAAACCATTGCAGGAGTGTTCACAATACAACAGGCGGCGGCATTTGCCAAACAGGTAGTCAATGTAAGAGGCGAGATAGAAAGCCTCGAAAAGTCGTTTGAAATCCTTGCAGGTAAGACACAGGGCAGGAAGCTGTTCGGCGACATCAAGGATTTTGCCGTAACAACCCCTATGGCTATGGGTGACCTCGCCAAAGGAGCTCAAACACTTCTCTCGTTCAATGTAGAAGCACAGAACGTTATGCCTATTCTCCGAGCTATCGGAGATATTGCTATGGGTGACGCACAGAAATTCAATTCACTTGTGCTTGCTTTCTCACAGATGCAATCGACGGGCAAACTTATGGGACAGGACTTGCTGCAGATGATTAACGCAGGGTTCAACCCTCTGTCGGTTATCAGCGAACAAACGGGCAAGTCTATCGGTACGCTCAAAGAGGAAATGGCGGCGGGCTCAATCTCTGCCGAAATGATTACCAAAGCGTTTATGGACGCTACCTCGGAGGGTGGAAAGTTCAACGGTATGCTCGAAACACAGAGTAAGGGTATAAAGGGTTCTATTTCCAATTTGGAGGGTGCTATCGAAGATATGTTCAACAAGATTGGAGAGAACTCGGAGGGTGTCATTACAGGCTCAATACAGGCGGCAACGGAACTCGTGAACAGCTACGAAAAAGTCGGCGAAATTATTGGCGAACTCGTTGTTACTTATGGCGTGTACAAAGCAGCCCTCATTACACTGACAGCCACAAAATCCGTTGCAACCTCCGTGAACGCAGGTTGGACTGCTTCCGAACTGTTACATTACAATGCCCTGTTGCTCGTTGAGAAAGCACAGAAGCTTCTCAATGCGACAATCCTCAAAAACCCGTATGTACTTGCCGCCGCTGCTGTCGCTGCATTGGCTTATGGAATATACAAGCTCGTAACCTATCAGACTGACGCTGAAAAGGCACAAGCAAAGCTCAACGAAACGACCGAAAAGTTCAACAAGGAGGTAGCGTCTGAACGTGTTCAGATTGACAGCCTCTTTGCCCGTTTGAAAGCAGCAAAGGAGGGCACGGACGAGTACAAGTCAGCCAAACAGGCTATCCTCAATCAGTATGGCGATTACCTGAAAGGATTGAGCAAGGAGGTTCAGTCGTTACAGGACGTTGAGGGAGCATATAAGGCTGTTACTGCTGCTGCGAGGGAAGCCGCAAAAGCCCGAGCATTGGAAGCCGCCACAAAGGACGCAGCCGACACCTACGCCGAGAAAGAAGCCGACGCAAAAGAGGAGATAATGGATCTGTTGAACGATAAGTTCAAAGGACAGACAGGGGCAGACGGAATTAGCCTTGCCGAAACTTATTATTGGAAGATTGTACCCGTCTTGGAGGGCAAACAGGAAATGACTGCCGAGGTACAGGGGATAATCAATCAATTCGAGCGTACAGGCTATTATGGTGGAGGTATGTTCGGAGGCGGCGGCTCGTATCAGTACAATCCTATGCAAGACCAAATCACAGCCGCTCAACGTGCAAGGGGTATTTTTGACAACACCGTGTCAGAAGCCAACCGCCTGTATGGAGGCAACCCGCAAGCGGGAAGCGGAACTGAGGACGGCGGGGAGCCAACCGAGGTTGTGAAGAACAAAAAGTATTGGGAGGACTACAAGAAAGAGCAGCAGGGGTTGTTGGACGCTATGACAGCTGCACAGTTGCAGACCGAGGAAGCGAAGAAAATCCGTGCAAATATTGCCGAGGCTCAAAAGCAGATTGACGCTTACAACGTTACAAACGCCAACCGTGAGCAGAAAGAGGAGAACACCATTGCCGTTCAAACAGCCGAGAGAAACGAGAAAATCAGGCAATACGGGGAAGATGTCGCCCGTGAGGCACGACAGGCTGAACTCGACATCGAGCAAGCCCGTATTGACGGTATGCAGGAGGGGTTGGAAAAGGAACTTGCACAGAACGAACTCAACTATAAACGCCTGACCGAAGCTAACCTCCGTCGTCAGGAAGAAATGGTTGAAGCCCTACGGGATAAAAAGCAGCTTGAATGGGAGAACGCCAACCCGAAAGCAAAGGAACAGGGACTGTCGTTTGACCGTTCCTCTGTTACCGCAGCCGACCTCTCGTCAGAGCAGCTTCAAATCATCAGGGAATACGAGCGAATTGCGAGCGATATACGAGCGAAAGCAAATAAAGACAGCCTCGACAAAGCACTGTCGGAGTTTATGACCTACGAACAAAAACGTACGGAAATTACAGAAGATTACGAGCGTAAACGTAAGGCTCTGTATGTGGACGGCGACAAGAGCAAGGGTCTTCGTGAGGGCGTAACACAGGGTAATATCGACGAGCTGAACACACAGGAGCAAAACGCCCTGACAGCCATTGACGAACAGTTCGCCCAACGTGAGGCGAGTTATCAGGCGTGGTGCGAAGCGATTGCCAATCTCTCGTTGCAACAGCTTCAAGGGGTTCTCGAACAGGCTGAAAAGGAATTGAAGAAGCTCGAAGAATCAGGAACAGCCGACGGTAAGCAGATAGCCGTAGCACGAGCAAAGGTAGCCACCGCAAAGAGCAAAGTCGAAAAGGCGAATGCACAGAACGACGTTGCCCCAAACAAACGGAGTATCGAACAGTGGAACGACCTGCGGGAATCATTGGACGACTGCTGCAAGTCGTTTGATGAAATCGGCGACGCTGTCGGAGGTGTTGCGGGTGAAATCATTTCCACCACAGGCAACATTATGGCTTCTACCCTGTCAATGATAAACGGCATTGTGCAGCTCGTGAATATGTCCGCAACAGGTATGCAGGGAACTGCCACAGCTGCGGCGACAGCCATTTCAACTGTTGAGAAAGCCTCTGTGATTTTGGCGGTCATTTCGGCGGCTATGCAGATTGCCATGCAGATTATCAACCTGTTCAACAACGACGACAAGAAACAGGAAGAAATCGAAGCCCTGCAAGACCGTATCGACCAACTTCAATGGGAACTCGACAATGCCGACGCTGTCCGCTTGCAGAACAACAGTTTCAAGGCTATGGATATGCTCCGTAAGGCAACCGCCGAGGCTCGTCAGGAATTGGTTACGCTTCATTACAGGATGAACAACATATCAGGCGTTTGGGGAACACTGTTCAGTACACTGTCGAATAATAACCAACTGCTCCAACAGTCAGCCGAAAAGGTGGCAAAGGCTTACGCCAATATCGCCTACACGGCAGACAAGGCTATCGGTGGAGCGAAATACAGTGACGCTAAATCACAGTTGGAGAACATCGCCAAACAGCAGTTACTCATTCAGGAGCAGATCAGGAACGAGGAGGACAAAAAGAAAACCGACCACGGGAAGATTGAAGAATGGGAACAGCAGATACAGGAACTCGGAGAACAGGCTGTTACCATTATCAACGAAATGGTCGAGGACATTATCGGTGGTTCATCGGAGGACATCGCAAAGGAACTCGGGGACGCTTTCTTCGAGGCGTTCAAGAATGGCGAGGACTACGCCGAGGCTTGGGGCGACAAGGTAAAGGACATCGTAGCGGACGTTATGCAGCGTATGCTCGTGAGCAAATTCCTTGAAGAACCTCTCGGGGAAATCTTCAACAAGTACAAAGACAAATGGTTCAAGGACGGGCAGTTTGTAGGGCTTGACGCTGTTATCAATTCGATGTCAGGTTTTGCAGCCGACCTGAACTCTGTCGGCGAGGATTTCGCCGTGATTTGGGAGAGCCTACCTGACAGCGTGAAGAATATGTTCACAACGACAGCCGCTTCCCGTGAAGCCTCACAGGAGGGAATAGCCACAGCCTCACAGGAAAGCGTGGACGAGCTGAACGGTCGAGCAACAGCGATACAGGGACACACCTACTCAATTAGCGAGAGCACAAAACAGTTGGTAGCAACTGCGGCGGGAATCCTTGAAAGTGTCCTAAATATCGAGATGCACACAGAACGTATATCCGCCCGTATGGAAAAGGTCGAGGAGAATGTCCGTGACGTGAAATCAACGGTGGAAGATATTGTAATCAAAGGAATTAAAATACAGTAACGATATGGAATCGGTTATAAAGAACATCTATGCCCAAGCCAAGTTGTTAGGCTGTTGTCCTCTGTTCAAAGGAACGGAGGACTTGCAGGGCATTATACGCCTGTTTACGACAACGCAGGGATTGGAGTTTTGTATGACACACCATTTCCCGAATATTGCCACGCTCCGCCTGTTCAAGAAGCACAACGTCGAGCGTTACGGAATATACATCGACGCAGGGGCTATCACTCTCAATAACCCGACACGTGCTATTCTTATCGGTCGGACGAGTGCGACAATCAACTGCTCGGAACTCGAACGCCACGAGATTGTGTTGCTTCACGGGGCGAGGGCGAACATCAATGCGTCGAAATGGTCTGTCGTGTTCGTGAAAGCGGAACAGGGCTGTGCCTATTTGAAGAACACCTCTGAAAATGCTCTGATATTATGAAAACAGGTGCTCTATATGTGGACGGTTACGACGTGTACAAACAGTTCGGTATGTACGTCGTCGAGGGAGGCTATAATGAGCTTGTAGCCTTTCCCCCGTTGAAAGATGTCGAAAAGAACGATTGGCAGGAGGAGGACGGCATTGAAGCTGACCTGTCAGCCCCCGTCCTGAACACCCGTGAGGTGTCGATAAAGTTCGCTATTTCGGGGTTGTACTCCTCTCTGTTCGATTTTCTCGACGTTCTCTCCGACGGGGCTTACCATACATTCAGTTGTGCTGAAATAGGGCGTGTTTACAGGCTTCGCCTCACACAGCAGCCGAACCTGAAAGCCATTAAGATACTCGGGCAAGCGACATTGAAGTTTGCCGACGACTTCCCGCTTGACGGATATAGCTACAAAGCTCCGTACAGTTCCGTGATGTACTCCGCCGACTACACTTTTGACGGGTTGCCTTTCACGAGCTACGGGTTGCGTATCCTTACGGGAAGCTATGATGAGATTGTGCGTTCGGCGGTTGTGAAAACGAACCTGTTGCGAAATATCCCTACACAGAAAGGTGTAGAGTATGACGCAAAGCAGGTAACCTACAAGAGCAAGGACGTGAAGCTGTACTGCCTGATGAGGGCTGAAACGCTCGATGAGTTGTGGCGGAACTACGACGCTTTCCTGTATGATCTGATTCGCCCGAACGAACGGACGCTGTGGGTTGATGATTTGGAACGTGAGTTCCTGTTCCACTACAAGAGCTGTCAGGTAACGAAGTTCTGCCCGACAGACAGGATATGGTTACAGTTCACGCTCACAGTTACGTTCACGCAGGATTTCCGTATCGTCGAGGAGGATATTGTTCTTGCTTCCGAGGACGGCATTGTTGTGTTCACAGAGGACGGCACATACGCTATCGAGTTGCGTCCTGACAAATATCTCATTCCGTCTGTCCGCCTTGTCAATGACCGTATGACTATTCGCCTGACAGGTAACGGAGGTATAAGGTTCAACAATTAGCAGATAAGAATATGAAGAAAATCAAGATTTCAGAACTACCGTTATACAGCACCCTGAAAGGGCTGTTTACTATCGGTACGGACGCTAACAACAACAGCGTCAAAGTGTCCTTGGAGTTCGTCGAACAGGAAACCACACAGGCTGTCAGCAAGGCGAACGCAGCAACGGCGGCGGCGAACAATGCAGCTTCGGCAGCAACGACAGCCAAGAACAACGCCGTAACGGCAACTAACAATGCTGTCGATGCAACAAACAAGGCTAAAACTGCAACGACGGCTGCGGAAACGGCAACAAAGAACGCCGACGACGCAACAGGTAAGGCAAAGACGGCAACCTCAAATGCGGACTCCGCAACGGCGAAAGCAACCACAGCGACGACCAACGCTGACAAGGCTACACAGGCGGCAAAGGAAGCCACAGAAGAAGCCGAGGAGGCAACGGCGGCGGCGAACAATGCCACAGCGGAAATCCTTGCAGCTTTCGGCGGCATTGTGCCGTTTACGTTGGAGGTTGAGTGTATGGAACGCATAACATTTGGCAACCTATCCCCGAAGCCGATTAGCGTTGTTCTCACGCCCGCAGGGACGCTGAAAAATGTAATCTTCCTATGTGATAACAAAGCGGTAACGGTCGCCCCTGACGGACGTATTCAGGTTGTAGCAAAGGGCAGAAGCACGGTACACGTCATTCCGACGATGAACACGGCTCTCGCCAAGACGCTGCAGATTGAGGTTACAGCTCCGACGCTCCGTATGGTAAACACCCGTAAGCAGCTACGTTTCACACAGGGCGGAGCGTTACGATTGAATTAAAATCATTGTTCAACCATTAAAACTTTTAGATTATGGCTTTTACAGAAGCACAAGAAGCTATCCTCGAACAGATCATCGAGGCGTTTCAGAACGGTAAGCGTTTGAGCGACTTACCCGAAGTAGAGGGAACTAACCCTTACAACCTGTTTTGCGAAGTTCTCGACGAGGACGGAGAAAGTAAGAAAGCGGCTCTCGCAAGTCTCCTCCCCTATTTGGAGGACGATTGTTCATACGGTGTCGAGTTTGACGTTACAGTATCATCGCCGACCTGTACCCGTATCGGCAACACCAACCTGCACAAGAGCCTACCCGTACACAGTCGTATGAAAGGCTGTCTGCTTGACGACGACGGTAATGTAGTGGAATACCTGAACCCTAACGATTGGACGGGCAATGTCCTTGACGGTTCACGAGGTCAGGTTATGGTCGAAATCCCCGCCCATTTCCGCAAGTTTGAAACTGACGGTAACAAACGACGTGTACGTATCAGCGAACTGCCTCTTGCGGGTTATCACGCCGTACCGAGGTGTTATGTATCAGCTTACGAGGCAACCGTTCAGCGTTCAACCTCAAAACTCGCCTCCGTGAAGAATACTTCGGTAGATTATCGAGGTGGCGGCAACAACTCTGAATGGGACGGCACATACAGAAGTATGCTCGGTATGCCCGCAACAAGTATCAGCCGCACGAACTTCCGTAAGTACGCCCGTAACCGTAAGACCACCTCGACCGAGTGGAACTGTATGACGTATGACGTACAGAAAACCCTCTATTGGCTGTTCGTGACAGAATACGCCACACTCAATACACAGGCGGCGTACAACCCTGTTTTGACCTCCGAGGGCTTGCGTCAGGGCGGTTTGGGAGCAGGTGTAACCAACCTGAACGGTACACTGTGGAGTACATTCAACGGCTACAATCCTGTTATCCCTTGCGGTACAACAGACAGCCTCGGTAACAACACAGGCGAGGTAATCTACACAATGCCGTCCGAGTACGATTCAAGCAACACTATTGAGGTACAGGTTCCTCGATACAGAGGCGTTGAAAATCCGTTCGGGCATATTTGGCAGTGGACTGACGGTATCAATGTCCGTATCAGCCCGACATCAGCCAACGGCGGCGACGATTTGAGCAAGGTGTTCGTATGCAGCGACCCGTCAAAGTTCACAGACAGTAGCTACACAGGTTACAGCCACGTCGGCAATGAAGCCCGTGCAGATGGTTACGTGAAACAGATTATCTTCGGAGAGTATGGCGAGATTATGCCGTCGGCAATTGGGGGCGGTTCTACCACCTACCATTGTGACTATCACTATACCAACATTCCGACCTCTGAAACCCTCCGTGGTGTCCTGTTCGGCGGTCGTGCGAGTTACGGTGCGTATGCGGGCTTCGCCTCTGCGTACTCGAATGACGTGCCCTCGTATACGGTTGCGCTCATCGGCTCTCGCCTTTGCTTTTTGCCTCGATAACCCGTCCCCACGAGTACACGTCTAACCATTTAACTGTATAAGGATATGGAAACTATTATTGACGACGGCTCTTTGGAATGCCTGAAAATTCCTCGTGATGAGAACAACCGCAGTTTCAACTGTGATGAAACGACGCAGAGCAAGCTCGTGAACACAACCTTTTGGGTAGTGGATTTCATCGAGGACGTTCCGACGAAGTTCAGCAAGGCAAAGGGGAACAAAGGTCAGACGCTTGTCAAAATCAAGCCTGAAAAGGACAGCCCCGACAGTGCGGCTAAAAAGTTCTTCACGGGTTCGGCTGACATTCTCTACATCTTACAAAAGATTAAGGAAATGAACAAGTTCCCGAGGAGAGTAACATTACGAGGAAACGGTAACAGATACTATTTCGAGTAACAAATAACAGGTTGGTCGTTCTTGTGGTGTCCTGTTCGGCGGTAATGCGAATAACGGTGCGAATGCAGGCTTCGCCTATGCGAACTCGAATAACGTGCCCTCGAATACGAATGCGAACATCGGCTCTCACCTCTGATTTTCAAACGGGCTGTCAAAGGCTCGAAGCAATATAAAGAATAAAAGAGCGACGACCTTACCTCTTGGTAAAAGATTTCTCAAATCAGAAAGGTGTTGGTAGAAATGCCTGTTGTATGGGCTATCGAAGACTCCGATTAAGAAAAGCAAAGCAATGAAACGTATAGGAAATTTATACGAACAGATAATCTCCGTGGAGAACCTGCGTCGGGCTGATGAAAAGGCTCGACGTGGGAAGCTCCGTACATACGGGGTTCGACATCACGATAAGAACCGTGAAGCGAACATCATTGCCCTACACGAAGCGTTGCGGACGAAGACATACAAGACTTCGGAATACGACAAGTTTACGGTATTTGAGCCGAAAGAACGGCTGATTTTCCGCCTCCCGTACTATCCCGACAGAATTGTTCATCACGCCGTAATGAATGTCCTTGAACCGATATGGAGCAAGGTGTTCACGCACAATACGTATTCGTGTATCAAGAAACGTGGCATTGAGGGTTGTGCCCGACAGGTGGATAAGATAATCAAGAAGTACAAGGGCAAGCCCCTGTATTGCCTGAAAATCGACATCAAGAAGTTCTACCCCTCAATCAACCACGACGTACTGAAACGGGTTGTCCGAAAGAAAATCAAGGATAAAGACCTGCTGTGGCTGTTGGACGAGATAATCGACAGTGCGGAGGGCTTACCTATCGGGAATTACCTGTCACAGTTCTTGGCAAATCTTTTTCTTGCCTACTTTATGCACTTCGTGAACGAGGTTCTGAAACTCGAAGCAACGGAGTATGCCGACGACATCTGTTTCTTTAGCGACAGTAAAGAGAAGCTGCACCAAGCATTCAAGGAGATTATCCGTTATTTGGCTGATTTGGACTTGAAAGTGAAAGGCAATTATCAGGTGTTCCCAATCGCAAAGAACCGCTACGACAAAAGCGGACGTGCCCTTGATTATGTCGGTTACAAGTTCTACCGTGAACAGAAGCTCATCAGGAAAAGTATCAAGAAGAATTTCTGCCGCCACGTTGCCCGCCTGAACAAACGCAACCCGCCGCTCCCGCCAAAGGAGTACAAACAGGGTATTTGCTCTTGGCTCGGTTGGGCGAAACACAGTAACAGTAAGCATTTGTTGAAATCAATCATTAAAAAAGAGTATTATGCAAGCATTTTATGACCACAAGCCCTCTGTATTGGAGGCAGTAGGAAACGGTAGCTACAAATACCGTTGGGACATCGTAGAAATGGAACAGCCCGCACACGAGGAGGGCGGCGAGCCAACAACACAGTGGAAATGTCAGGAAGTGACCGTATGGGCACCCGTGACCTCAAACAAGATTACCGAAGCTGTAATCAGTGAGCTGTGGGACAGCAACTACGAACAGAAGTTGGTAAACGAGTACAACGCCGCACAGTTGGGTGTTTACGACGAGGCAACAGCCGCCACAAAGGTAGCCGCCTATAAAGCGTTCCTCACAGAGCGTAACGCAGTCAAAACACAGGTGGACGCTGACTGTGCCGAATTGGGTATCAACTAACATCAGGTATCGAGCCTCCCCCGCTGTGTGGGGAGGTTTTCGGTACAGTACTAACAATCAAAAACAGGAGGTAAAATGACAATATACGACAGTGAGGGACGCAAGGTTCTTGACGTGACAGTTGATGATAACAGCTACCGTAACAGGGTTATAATGGGCGACCATAATATCACGCTTCATTACAGCCTTGCAGAGCACGTGGAAATACCTGTCGGGGCTTATTGCAACTTCGAGAATGTGCGGTACACCCTTATGCGTCCCGAGAGCTTCAAGATGAAGCACAGCCGCAATTTCGAGTACACCGTCATTATGGAATCCGCCGAGGCGAAAGCCAAGATATGGAAGTTCCGCAACACGGTGGACGGTAGGCTGAAATTCTCCCTGACAGCGAAGCCGAAAGAGCATTTGCAGATGTTCGTCGATAATATGAACCGTCGTGATAGCGGTTGGTCTGTCGGCGAGTGTATCGACGGAGCGGAAGTCCTTATCAGCTATGATCACGCTTTTTGCTATGAGGCAATCGCCCAAATGGCAGCGGAGCTGAAAACCGAATTTGAGTTCAACGGCAAGGTGGCTTCGCTTCGCAAGATAGAGTATAACAAGAACAGCCCTCTCGCCCTTTCATACGGGCGTGGCAACGGCTTCAAGCCGAACGTCGGGCGAGGTAATTATGGCGACAATGTGCCCGTCGAAATCCTGTTTATACAGGGCGGTGTGGAGAACATCGACAGAAGCAAGTACGGGAACAACGAACTGCTCCTGCCGAAGCTCCAACAGATAGCCTATGACGGTAAGTATTTCGAGGACGAGGACGGTTTCAACGCCTCGAACGCCCGCACATACATCACAGATGATTTGGGCTTGTCTATCCGTCGTGCAGACAAGCAGCTGACAAGCCTTGCGGAAGACAGTCTCGACTGCTCGGAGATTTATCCGAAGCGTGTCGGAACTATCTCAAAGGTGGTTGTCGTTGATGAAAAAGCAAACTTCTATGACATCGTGGATAGCAGCATACCCTCGACGTTGAATTTTGAGGACTACCTGATAGCGGGCGAAACTATGACCGTGAAGTTCCAAAGCGGAATGCTTGCGGGCAAGGAGTTCGAGGTAAAGTATGTTCACGAGGCAAAGAACGTCGGTACAAGCAAAGAACAGGCGGCACGTCGTTTTGAAATCGTGCCACAGGAGATTGACGGGCAGACAATGCCGAACGCCGTATTTGCCCCGCAAGCGGGCGACACTTACGCCGTATTCGGTATAAATCTGCCATACGATAGCGAATATGTTTGCGATAATAAAACTCGAAGGGGTGCTTCATGGGATATGTTCCGTGCGGGCGTGAAATACCTGTTCGATAACGAGGAAGTGAAGTTTTCGTTCACAGGGGAACTCGACGGCATTTGGTCGAAAAAGGATTGGGTAAACATCGGCGGGAAAATTAAGCTCGGCGGCTATATCAAGTTCAGCGACGAACGCTTCCAAAAAGAGGGTGTCCTTGTGCGTATCACAGGCATAAAGGACTACATCAACAAGCCGCACAGCCCTGTATTGACGCTATCCAATTCAACCGTGACAAGCGGTTTTTCGACTACACTCAAGGAGCTGCAGAGTGAGGAGGTTTTGGTCGAAGATTACCACCGTGACGCTATACAGTACACGAAACGCCGCTTCCGTGATGCAAGGGAAACTATTTCGATGTTGGAAGAAGCCCTGCTCGATAACTTCACGAACTCAATCAACCCGATTGCCGTTCAGACGATGTCAATGCTTGTCGGCGACGAGAGCTTGCAGTTCCGTTTCGTAAAGAGCCTGACAAACTTCACACAGGTTGCGGACACAGTTGTTTGGGACGGAACAAACAAACAGCTCAAAATCGGAGCAAGTTTCATTCAGCACCTGACACTCGGGATAAAGGACATATCTTCGTCCCACAGCGGATATAAGGTGTGGTCGCTTCCCGCCTTTACCTCTGCCATTATGACTGACGGAACAAAGAAATACTACCTGTATGCGAAATGCTCGACAGCAGACCAAACGGGTGAGTTTGTACTGTCTGAAACGGCAATCAAAATGCAAGCCGTGTCAGGCTATTATCATCTTCTCGTGGGTGTCCTGAACAGTGAGTATGACGGGGAACGTTCCTTTGCCACCTTGTACGGCTTTACGGAAGTACTGCCAGGGCGTATAACCACAGACCGCATTGTGTCGGGTTCGGGTACATCATATTTCGATATGCTCAACAACGCAATGAAACTCGGTTCTGTGTTTGACTTCAACTCACAGGGCGACGGCAAGCTGCGTTTGCAGGGTACAATCGTACAGAGCCAAAGCGGTGCGGAGGAATACATCGGCTGCTATCGTGGAGTTTACAATGCCGCCTACACCTATTATCAGGGCGACGAGGTAACATACACAGCGGCGGGGCTTACCTCGACATATCGCTACATCTACGCAACGCCCGCAAAGGGTGTCGCACCGACAAGTTCTGTATATTGGCAGATTATCGCCGCAGGTTCAAAGGGACAGGACGGAGCAGACGGAACGAGTATCTCAATCAAAGGGACACTATCGAGCGAATCGGAGCTTCCGACCACAGGAACAGCGGGCGACGCTTACATCATCGGTGGCAACCTGTATGTATGGAATGGCTCGAAATGGGAAAACGTCGGTAGTATCAAGGGTGAGAAAGGCGACAAGGGCGACAACGGAGGCGACGGCACGGACGGTAATTATACCGAGCTGCGTTTTGCCGTAAACGGTTCTACATCAACGCCGCCATCACTCACGAAAACAGCCCTCAATCCGTCAGGTTGGACGACAACTGTTCCGAGTGTTGGCACAGCACAGTATTTATGGATGACGCTTGCCGTAAAGACGGGCGACGGCACAGCCCTCGTTTCACAATGGAGTACACCTATCCGAATGACACCTTACGACGGCAAGGACGGAGCTAACGGTAAAAGCCCTGTTATGGTGTTCAGGGGCGTTTACGACAGCAGCAAGACGTACTATGGAAACAGCAACCGACTTGACTGTGTGAAGTACAGCGATACTTACTACATCGCCCGTATCGACGCAGGAACATTTAGCGGCAAAGCCCCAACGAATACCGCTTATTGGAACTCGTTTGGAGCGTCGTTTGAAAGCGTTGCCACAAACCTGTTATTGGCTGAAAACGCCAATATCGGCGATTGGTTCATCAGCGGCGGCAAGATTGTTTCAACGCTTGCGAGTGGAAATAAAATCGAACTCGACGCAGTAAACAGACGCATAAAAATTACCTCGGGTTCTTCGGGTGGTTCATATTCACAGGAAATCCTCGGCTCGAATATCAATATCGACGCTAACAGTGGTATTGTCGAAGCACGGGCAACCAACGGCACAAGTGCTGTCAGCTACCTGTCCCCGACAGGAGTTTTCGCCAACCGAGCGGGAACACAATGTGTGGCTCTTTCCACAGGACTAACGCAGCGTGCTGCCATTGTTGGTTTGGGTTTTGGAAGCCTGAACAAAGGAGCTTGGAGTATGGGGGCGGACACTGAAATGTTGGCAGGAGTTTACGGTTCATCATCAAATAGCGGAACAGCTCCGCATTATGGTGGAGTGTTTCAAATGTTGAAAGCCTATGGACTTGTGCTGAACATCGAAACAATCAGTACGTCGGCAACATCAAAATACCTGTATGACAGTGATTCAATGGTGGTCAGCTTCGCAACAGGAACGTGCGTAACATATCTCCCCGCCTCTACACGTGAGGGACAGATCATCTTCCTGAAACAGATTAACGGCGGTAAAATGCATGTCTATCCACGAAGCGGGCAGCATATCTACGACGATAGTTCCGAAAACGACTACTACGACGTTGGCAGCGGGCAGATGTTGATTGCCGTGTTCTGTAAGTGTGCCGTAAATAATGTAACCACAGAGGTATGGTGGGTAAACCGAATTAAATTTTAATGATTATGGTCGAATATGGATATATGGAGGGACAATACCTCCACTCACAATTTATCAGGGAGATAAACCGTGTGTACGTTGATAACGAGGGCGTACAAAGAACCGAAACAATCTCTGTCGAGCAGCAGATAGCTGAATTGTCAGAGGATTGGAAACCCGTTGATGTCATTTCCGAGGAGCAAATGCAGTGCGATGAGGAAAACTACATCATCGTCCCTGTCCCCTATGATGCGGGCGACCATATCGCCTATCATTATGAGAAGCGTTTCGACAAGCGTAAAATCAGGGATGAAATAGAAGCTCATAAAACAGCCCTTTCCGACAGCGACTACAAGATAACCAAGTGTTACGAGGCTTCGTTGTTAGGGCAGGAACTTCCCTATGATGTTGCGACGTTGCACACAGAACGACAGGCGTTGAGGGATAAAATCAACGAATTGGAGCTTCTTTTGAAATAAACGCCTCTCAATGTGATTATATTATAATCAGTTTGATTACCTTTGTAGCGTAATTCAAACTGTATCACAATGAAAAAGGTAATCGCTTGGCTCAAAGAGAGCAACCGTATTAAGCATTTAGCGGGTGGTGTATTCATCGGTCTTTTGGCTAATGATTACAGTCACTCGCTATTTGGTTCTGTTGTCGCTGCCACCTGTCTTGAATACAAGGACAGAGCCTACGGCGGCAAATGGGATTGGATAGACTATGGACTGACAGTCCTCGGAGCTATGTTCGGAACATTTATCAGGTACGTTCTTCGTGCCATATTCTGTTAGCCTTATGGAATACCTACCTGCAATTATCAGTGCAATAGGCACTATCGTAGCGGCTTGGTTTGCGTACAATCAGTACACTAAAAATAAGCTGACAGACCTCAAAATCGAGCAGTACAAACAACAGGAGGAACGCAAGAACAAACGTCGTGCGGATAACTCCTCTCTCGTTTACGGGGAGCTGTGGAATGTACTGCATGAGCTCGACGCTGACAGGGTTTACATCGTGCAGCCGCACCCCCTCGGCAACGAAAGTATGTTGAGTGTATATTTTGAGGTAAAACGTAAAGGAGTAGAGGCTATGAAACCTCATATCCAAAGCCTCCCGATTGCTGATGTAGCAAAGTTTAGCAGCGACCTCGTCCGCAACCTGTTTCTGTATATAACAAATATCGACGAACAGGTGGAGGATAAATACGCCAAATCTATCTTTTCGAGTTGTGGTTGCGAGGCGGCTATTGTAAAACGCCTGAATGACAATACGCACGATTGGGTGGGTTCTATCTTCTGTGAGTTCACACGTCCTATGACGGTTTCAGAGGAAGAAGCCCGAAACATTATGCACGTTGCGGCGATGAACATTCAATACCTATTACCTGAATATAAATAGTTATGAAGATTTTGTTAGACAACGGACACGGACAGGAAACCGCAGGGAAGAGAAGCCCTGACGGTTCTTTTCGTGAATACGCTTGGGCGAGAGAAATAGCCCGCCGAATTGAAACGGAGCTTCACAACAGGGGCTTCGATGTGCAGCGTATAGTAACGGAGGAAAACGACGTTCCATTATCGGAACGTTCCCGACGAGTGAATGAGATTTGCGGACGCTATGGCAAGGAAAATGTGATACTCGTATCTGTTCACGTCAATGCGGCAAAAGACGGACAATGGGCAAACGCCCGAGGTTGGTCAGCGTACACGAGCAAAGGGGAAACAAAGTCTGATAAGCTCGCAAACTGCTTGTATTTTGCTGCCGCCGAAGCTCTGCCGTTGGGTACAAAGTTTCGCAAAGATTTCTCCGACGGCGACGCTGATTGGGAGGAGAACTTTTGGATATTACGCAAGACCTCCTGCCCCGCCGTATTGACCGAGAACCTATTTATGGATAACAGGGAGGATTTGGCTGTGTTGAACTCCGATGAGGGCAAGGCGGCTATCGTACAGCTTCACGTCGAGGGGATAATTATGTATCTGAAACAATGCGTATGAAAGAGCTAACCAAATTGCTTGTTTACGCCCTTGTAGGCGTTTTGCTGTGCTTGAACGTGTATCAGTGCCACAGGGGTAAACAATCGCCGTCATTGGGCGTTTATACGGACACCCTGACTGTGTACGACACGATACCTTATTATAAGCCTGTTCCCCGTGACAGTGTGGTAATTCGGTATATAACACAGAAATTGCCTGTAAGCGTTCCCGAAACGCCCGAAAACGTTCCAAATTCACGGGATAGTGTAGGAAATTTCAGCAAAACTGTTCTCGAGGACAGCGTTTCTGTTCAAATACCTATCGAACAGAAGTCCTACGAAACGGACACGTACCGTGCTTACGTCAGCGGTTACAGACCGACACTCGACAGCCTGTTCATCACACAGCCGAGGCAGGTCGTACAGATAAGGGAGAAACCGAAACGGTGGAGCATTGGCATACAGGCGGGATATGGGGTAACAATGACACAGCAGCCGCAATTCGCCCCGTACATCGGGATTGGTGTGTCGTATAACCTTTTCAGTTTTTAGCCCGTTATCGGTCGATTTTCAAGCCTTTCAGGCTGTTGTATGAAAAAGTTTCTGTACTTTTGTAGCGACATATTTGAAAATTATAGCGTTTGCTATTGTTTTGAGGTTTAGGAAATCGCCAATTTCGTACACGGACTTAAAAACAGTGGTAGATGCCTGCGTATATGCGTGGGCATTTCCTTGTTAGTCCGTAAGGTGTTTGGCGATACCTCTAAACCGACAGGAAACCCCACGCATTTTTTATGTGCGTACCTGTCGGGCGGTGGCAACCTTGATTGAGGATATATTACCAAAATAACAGAATATATGGACTTCAAGGATTCTATCAAGAGGCTGTCCGAGCGTATCGAAAGCCTGAAAGGAAATCTCCCCACAGAGGAGGCGACGAAAACGGCTCTTATTATGCCGTTCATTAGTGCGTTAGGTTACGACGTGTTCAACCCGTTGGAGGTGCTGCCCGAAATGTGCTGTGACATCGGCACAAAGAAAGGCGAGAAAATCGACTATGCAATCCTCCGTGACGGCGAACCGATTATCCTCATCGAGTGCAAGCATTGGCAGCAGAACCTCACGCTGCACGACAATCAGCTGCTCCGTTACTTCCACGTGTCAAAAGCAAAATTCGGTGTCCTGACAAACGGTATCATCTACAAGTTCTACACAGACCTCGCCGAGCCTAACAAAATGGACGAGAAACCGTTTTTGGAAGTGAACCTCCTCGATATTAAGGACGAACAAATCGAGGAGCTTAAAAAGTTCCACAGGTCGTATTTCGATGTCGGGGCTATATTGAGCACAGCAAGCGAACTCAAATATATGGGCGAACTGAAAGCCGTTATCGAGAAAGAGTTTTCAAGCCCCTCTCCTGATCTCGTGAAATTCCTATGCAAACAGGTGTACGAGGGAGTGTTCACACAGAAAATCCTCGAACAGTTTACCGCCCTGTTGAAACGCACAATCAACAATTACATCAACGCCACGATATCCGAACGGTTGAAAGCAGCCATAAAGGATAACGAAGCTCCCGCAGCGGAACAGCCCGCCGAGGAACAGGCGACCGTCCCTGTCGAAGAAACAGCCGTGAGCAAAATCAACACAACGGAGGAGGAGTTGCAGGCGTTCTATGTCGTGAAAGCTATTTTGCGTGGCAGCGTTCCTGCTGAAAGGGTAACCTATCGTGACGCACAGACGTACTTCGCTATCTTCATTGACAACAATAATCGCAAACCCGTTTGTCGCCTCTATCTCGATTCGGAGAACAACAAACGTATAACATTCGTCGATGAAGCCAAAAAGGAACATCACAACAAAATCGCTACGCTCGACGACATTTATCAATATGCCGATGAAATCATAGCCGCAGCAAAGCGTTATCTATAAGCAAAGCCGAATGGCGGCGAATGCGGCGTTTTCTTTCTCCTGATTATAAATTACAGCAGAAAAGAATTTGAACGCAAAATACGCCGTATTCGAGAAAAATAACTGTATCAGGAAACGGGACGGGCAACTGCTCCCGTTTCTCATTAAAATTGCTTATCTTTGTACCGAAAGCAAAACCCGTCGGAAAGTTGTTTTATACAAATCTGTTGCTAATTTGTTGCTCGAAAACAACAAACGAACGAAAAACAAATTTATAAATCAGTGATTTACAGCATATTAAATTACTTTCTGCGTGGGCAAATAAAAACTCTGCATCGGGAAATAATTGGTGATTACCAACGATTAGCATATATTACTATTGATTGATAAGGCGTTCATTATGAGCGTCTTTCTTTTTGCTCGTATTAGTGATGGTTATCGTTAATACTTGTTTTTCAGCTCATTTTTGTACCGCATTTGTTGCTCGCTTGTTAAAGCCTTGTTTCTCACCAGCAAGGTAGTAGAGATTTGAGACACAGTGAGACGTGGTGAGACGCACTGAAACAAAATTGGAGAAATAAACGGAGAAAAGAATGAGC